>WBZQ01000134.1_pt2 | contig 24966 bp, 18 predicted proteins | sample 5204251 | NCBI WGS metagenome assembly WBZQ01 (sample SAMN12412402, study PRJNA552823) | activated sludge metagenome | isolation source: activated sludge from nitrification reactor of wastewater treatment plant... | place: USA: Virginia | collected 2017-09
CTCAACGTGCACACCTACGGCCTGACGCTGTGGGATCTCGACCGCGAGTTCAAGGTCGGCGGTTTCCACGGCGAGGAGCGGATGAAGCTGCGCGACGTGCTGGCGGTGCTGCGCGACGCGTACTGCCGCCACGTCGGCATCGAGTACACGCACATCCTCGAACCCGAGCAGCAGCGCTGGCTCGAGGAGCGCGTGGAGATCAAGCACGTCAAGCCGCCGGTGGCCGAGCAGAAATACATCCTGTCAAAGCTCAACGCGGCCGAGGCCTTCGAGACCTTCTTGCAAACCAAATACGTTGGGCAGAAGCGCTTCTCGTTGGAAGGTGCGGAGGCCACCATCCCGACGATGGATGCGGTCATCGACCGCTGCGCCGACCACAACCTGCGCGAGGTGATCATCGGCATGCCGCACCGCGGCCGCCTCAACGTGCTCGCCAACATCGTGGGCAAGCCGTACTCGAAGATCTTCGGCGAGTTCGAGGGCAACCTGAACCCGGCGCAGGCGCACGGCTCGGGCGACGTGAAATACCACCTCGGCGCCGAGGGCAAGTACTACCAGATGTTCGGGGACAACGAGATCGCCGTCTCCCTCACCGCCAACCCGAGCCACCTCGAGGCCGTCGACCCGGTGCTGGAGGGTCTGGTCCGGTCCAAGCAGGATCAGCTCGAGGAGTCCGAGCAGTTCTCCATCCTGCCGCTGATGCTGCACGGCGACGCCGCGTTCGCCGGTCAGGGCGTGGTGCCCGAAACCCTCAACCTGTCGCTGCTGCCCGGCTACCGCACCGGCGGCACCGTCCACATCGTGGTCAACAATCAGGTCGGCTTCACCACCGCACCCGAGCATTCGCGGTCCACCGAGTACTGCACCGATATCGCCAAGGTGATCGGCGCGCCGATCTTCCACGTCAACGGCGACGACCCGGAGGCATGCGTGTGGGCGGCCAAGCTCGCCGTCGACTACCGCGAGGCCTTCCACAAGGACGTCGTCATCGACCTCGTGTGCTTCCGCCGCCGCGGCCACAACGAGGGCGACGACCCCTCGATGACGCAGCCGGCGATGTACGACGTGATCGACACCAAGCGCGGTGTGCGCAAGTCCTACACCGAAGCCCTCATCGGCCGTGGTGACATCTCCACCAAGGAGGCCGAGGACGCCCTTCGCGACTACCAGGGTCAGCTCGAGCGGGTCTTCAACGAGGTCAAGGAACTCGAGCGCTACGTCCCCGAGCCCAGCCCGTCGGTCGAGGCCGACCAGACCCTGGCGCTCAAGGTGGAGACCGCCGTCGACAAGTCGGTGCTGGAGCAGATCGGCGACGCGTTCTTCAACGTGCCCGAGGGCTTCACGGCGCATCAGCGGGTCAAGCCGGTACTCAAGCGCCGTCACGAGATGTCGCGCGAGGGTCACGTCGACTGGGCATTCGCCGAGTTGCTGGCGTTCGGTTCGCTGGTCCTCGAAGGCACCGATGTGCGCCTGTCCGGTCAGGACTCGCGCCGCGGCACGTTCACGCAGCGCCATTCGGTGCTCATCGACCGCACCAACGGTTCGGAGTACACCCCGCTCAACCACCTGTCCCCCGAGCAGCCTGGCCGTTTCAACGTCTACGACTCGCCGCTGTCGGAGTTCGCGGTGCTCGGTTTCGAGTACGGCTACTCGGTGGGCAATCCCGACGCACTCGTGCTGTGGGAGGGGCAGTTCGGTGACTTCGTCAACGGCGCCCAGTCGATCATCGACGAGTTCATCTCCTCCGGTGAGGCCAAGTGGGGTCAGCTCTCCGATGTGGTGCTGCTGCTGCCGCACGGCCACGAGGGTCAGGGTCCCGACCACACCTCGGGCCGTATCGAGCGGTTCCTGCAGTTGTGCGCCGAGGGTTCGATGACGGTCGCGCTGCCGTCGACCCCGGCCAGCTACTTCCACCTGCTGCGCCGGCACGTCCACGACGGCATCCGCCGCCCGCTGATCGTGTTCACGCCCAAGTCGATGCTGCGCAACAAGCACGCCGTCAGCCAGATCAGCGACTTCACCGACGACAAGTTCCGTTCGGTGCTCGACGACCCGAAGTTCGCCACCGGCGGTGGTGACCACAGCAAGGTCAAGCGGATCCTGTTGGTGAGCGGCAAGCTGTTCTACGAGCTCGATGAGCGTCGTGAGAAGGACGGCCGTGACGACATCGCGATCGTGCGCATCGAGCAGCTGTACCCGGTTCCGCACCGCAGGCTGCGCAAGACGATCGAGCAGTACCCGAACGCGAACGACTTCGTGTGGGTGCAGGAGGAGCCGGCCAACCAGGGTCCGTGGCCGTTCCTGGGTCTGTGGCTGCCCGACGTGCTGCCGGACCTCCTCAGGGGTCTGCGCCGGGCTTCGCGCCGGGCGATGTCGGCACCGTCGTCGGGTTCGAGCAAGGTCCACGCGGTGGAGCAGAAGGAGATCATCGATACCGCCTTCGCCGACTGACACTTACTCCTCGCACCTCCGCCGGTTGGGTGCCCTCCGCCGGTTGATCGACACGGCATTCGCCGACTGACACTCACTCCTCGAACCTCCACCGGTTGGGTGCCCACCGCCGGTTGAGGTGTGAGGAGCGCTAGCGACGAGCCTCGAAACCCGGTGAGACGACAACGTTCTCTCACCGGGTTTCGAGGCACCTCGCCTAGCGGCTCGTCGCACCTCAACCAGCGCAGGAGGATGCCGAACGAAGGGTCAGGCGAAACCGAGTTCGGCGCGGAGTACGTCCCCGGCCGCGCGCATGGCGGCGAGGACATCGTCACGCACATCGGCGCCCGAATCCCAGTTGGCCAGTACCGCATAGGCGATGCGCCGCGTCTGTGACATGACCACGCCGATGTCGGCGCGCACCGTGGAGATGGTTCCGGTCTTGTTCCACAACCAGATTCCGCGGTCGAAGTAGTAGTGCGCGAGCGGGTCGAGGCCGAACGCGGAGGCGACCATCGACAGGTCCATGCCGGCACCGAGCCAGCGCCGCAGGGTTTCGGCCGACGCGTGGGACAGATCGGCCCCGGTGGCCAGCCGGGCACAGAACCGGACCAGTTCGCGGGCGGTGCCGTGCGACAGCATGCCGGGTGCGCCCGGCGGAATAGGCCAGCGGACAACATCATTCAGTCCGGAGTCGTGGTAACCCAGGTCGCGGGTGTGCTCCTGGACGGCGTCGAGGCCGACGACCCGCGCCAGCGTGTTGGTGGCGGCGTTGTCGCTGACGGCCCCGATCAGCGCGGCCACGTCGTAGAGCGTCAGGGTGTCGGCGTGCAGCAGATACCAGAGACCGGAGTTGTCCATCCACTCGACGGGCCTGCGGGTGACGGTGTCCTCCAATGACCGTGTGCCCGCGTCGACTTCGGTGAGCAGCCGGTGCAGGAGGAAGACCTTCCCGATACTGGCGGTGTCGCACACCCGGTCGGCGTCGAGTTCGAACAGTTCACGGCCACTGTCGATGTCGACGGCCAGTGCCGACCAGCGCACCCCGACGACCGAACACAACCGGTCGGCGAGCGAGGTCATGCGGTCACCACCGGAGCCGCCCGGCGTCCGCGGGCGAACGCGGCCAGGTCGCCCTCCCATTCGTCGCCGTGCCCGCGCACCAGCACCCTGCCCCGTGCGGTGTCGACGACGGTGGTGGCGTAGGTGTACAGGTGCTCCTCGGTGTTCAGCACCCCCGGCGCCCGCAGTGCGCTCATCACGTCGGCGGCCGTCGCCGCCCGCACCGATCCGGCCTCCAACAGTGCTCCGCGGCCACGGCTTTCGGCCAGCCAGCGGTCGTCGTCGGGGATGCCGCGGGTGCCGTCGGGCACCAGGCACGGATGGTTGACGTGCCGCAGTGGGATCGCAGCGGTCTCGGCTCGGGCTGCGGCCACCCGCCCGGACACGTTCTCGATGACATCGGCCCGCCCGCCGGGTTCGTCAATCATGTTGAACGCGAACGCACCCGCGCACGGCACGTCAGTGAGCGCGGCACGGGCGGCGGCGCCGTCGGTCTGCCGCTGAGCGTGCCGGGCGACCAGATGGCGGCCCGCACCGCCGAGATTCGGCACGGCGGTGGGCAGGTGGTCCATCCCGAAGCTGAGTCCCGCCGAGGTGGTGACGAACGAGTTGGCCGGCAACATGCCGGGATACCACAGCACCGTGACGCAGGGGTCGCCGTCGATGTCGAGGGTGATCAGCCGGATCAGCTCCCGCACCTCGGCGTCGCCGTCCTCGTTGTGCCCCAACAGGACTCCCCCGTCGGCAGCCAGGCCCGCCAGGTCCGAGCAGCCGGTGCCGTCGCGGCCGAGGTCACCGCGCAGGTTGAGCACCCACAGGTCCCGTTCGGGGATGCCGGCGCCGTCGGCGAGCGCGGCGAGTTCGGCCGATTCGGTGGGCAGCAGCCGCTTGCTTGAGGCGACGATCGCGTCGAACCGCTGCGCGGCGAAACCGTCGGCGTATTCGATGAGACCCGACCACGATCCGCCGACGAGGGCCCGCCACGCCATAATGGCGTCGGAGTGCTCGTCGCCGAGCGCCCGCATCACGTCGATCCGTTCACCCCGGAACACGGTCCAGTCGAGCCCGGACACCGCGCCCGGACGCTCAACGGTCACACTCACTCCCACCGCTCCTGTTCTCACCCGCGCCCGGTGACCCGCGCCCGGATCCGTTCGCCGATGGTGTCCATCGCACCGAGCACCGACGACCTCATGTCGTGTCCGGAGGCGACGTCGTCGTCCCAGTTCGCGGCCACCGCGTAGGCGACGCGCCCGGTGGGCCCGGCCACATGTCCGACGTCGATCCGGGCGGTGTCGATGGTACCGGTCTTGTGCCGCAGCACGACCCCGTCCTCGACGGGATCGACATGGGCGAGCGGGTCCAGGCGCATACCGCCCGCGACCATCGACGTGTCCGCGCCGGCGGCCAGCCACTCCAGCACCCGCGCCCGCACCCCCGGCGTCAGGATCGTTGCCTCGCAACTCTCCTCTGTGTCCCCCTCACCCAGACGGCGCATCAGGTCGGCCAGTTCGGCACCGGTACCGCAGGAGGCGGTCCACGGCATGCCCGGCAACCGTTCGGACCGGATGTAGTCGACGAGGGTGGTATCGCGGTAGCCGAGCGCGGGCGCGACGGCGCGCACCGCGTCGAGACCGCACAGGTGGATCAGGGCGTTCGTGGCGAGGTTGTCGCTGACCGCCCCCACCAGCAGGGCGGCGTCGGCGATCGCGACGTCATGCCAGGCCATCATGTGCAGCAGCCCCGAGTCGCGCACGTGCAGCTCCGGTGGCACCGTGATGCGCTGCTCCGGCGACAGTTCGCCGCTCTCCAGCCGCCGGGCGACCTCGATGAGCAGGAAGATCTTGCCGATGCTCGCGGTCTTGCACAGCACGTCCGGGGTGTGTTCGGCGAGCACGGCGCCGTCGGCGGCGTTGACGATCCGCACCGACCACCGCGCACGGGTATCCAACGGGGGCAACAGGAACGGGGCCGTGGGGGCGTCGGGCAGAGCGCCGACGGTGAGCGTGGGCCGGCCGTCGCCGGTGGCGTCGAGAATCGCGCCGACGTTCAGCGGCACGCTCAGCGCGTCCGGGTCGTGCCCGAAGCCCTGCTGCCACAGCACCGGCACCCCGAGTCCGGACAGGTATCGGTCCATCACCTCACGCACGGCGGCCGGGTCACCGCAGTCGCGCCAGGACCCGAGCACGACGGCCCCGGCGGCGGCGAGCCGTCCCGACCTGTCGAGCTGCACGAGCAGATTGTCGAGCCGGTACGGCTCCTCATCGACGTCCTCGAGCAACAGCAGCTCACCGGACCGGGCGGCGGCCTCCGGGCTGCCGACGCCCGCGGCGAGCAATGACAGTGTGCCCCCGCCGAGCCGACCCGCGGCACGGCCGGCGACCATCGTCTCGGTGGCGGGGCCGATCAGGTCGCGTCCGCGCCACGGCTCGAACAGCCACCGCCGCACGTCGGCGCGGATCGTCGGCGATGTGTCGAAGTCGTCGGTGGCGGGCATCGGGCAGAACAGCGTCGGTACGTCCAGGTGCAGGGCGAATGCCTCGTGCAGCGCGGTGATGTCGCTCGATCCGGCCAGCAGCGTCGGCCTGCCGTCGCGCCGGGCGGTGCCGTCCCGCAGTAGCGCCCAGTCGAGAGCGTCGAGCAGACGCATCGAACCGAATCCGCCGCGCGCGCACAGCACCACGTCGACGTCCGGGTCGGTCCACGCCGCCACCAGGTCGGCGCGGCGCGGCCCGTCGGACGCCGAGAGGTACGCCACCGACGGATGCCCGGCGAGCACGTGCTCGCCGACGCTCACCTCGCACCCCCAGCCGCGGCAGTACCGCACGGCCCGATCGAGTTGTTCGGCGGTCACCGGCCCGGCCGGGGCGATGATCCGCACGTGATCACCCGCGACGATCGGCGCGGTGTCGAGATAGGCGAGCCGGTACACCCCTGCGACCGTACCCGCGCCGCCCGTCAAGATTCCGCGGGGGCGATCTTGGGTACCGAGTCGAGCAGGGTGCGGGTATACGGGTGTTTCGGTTCCAGCAGCACCTGCTCGGTGGGTCCGTGCTCGATGATGCGGCCCTCGTTGATCACCGCGACGGTGTCGGCGATGTTCCAGGCCAGACCCAGATCGTGGGTGATGATCAGCGCGCTCACCCCGAGCCGGTCCCGCAGCGAGAGCATCAGCGACAGGATCTCCCCGCGCACCGATGCGTCCAGCGAGGCCACCGGCTCGTCGGCCACGAGGATCTCCGGCCCGGTCACCAGCGCACCGGCGATCACCACGCGCTGGCGCTGCCCACCCGACATCTCCTGCGGGATCGCCCCGAGATAGTTCTCTGCGGGCAACAGTTCGGCCTCTTCGAGCGCTTCGATGACGCGGGCGCGTTCGTCGCCCGGGTACTTCTGCACCCGCAAGCCCTCGGCGACCGACTCGTACACGCTGAGCTTCGGGTTCAATGCCGCGGACGGGTCCTGGAATACCATCTGCACCTTCTTGCGGAAGGCACGCACGTCTTTGCCCCTGGTGGGCAGGTCCTCACCGCGGAATTGCACCACCGAACCGGAGTCCACCGGCTGCAAACCCATCATGGCCCTCGCCAACGTGGTTTTGCCCGAACCGGATTGGCCCACCAAGGCCACGATCTCGCCCTTGCGGACCACCATGTCGACATCGTGCAGCACGTGCAGCGCCGCCGACCCGCTGCCGAAGGTGACGTTCACCCCGCGCGCCTCGAGCAGGATCTCCTCGGACATCTCGATACGCTCGCCCACCGGTGGCCGGTCGGGGCGCCCGCGCCGGGTCACCGGCTTCATCCGGGACTCCGGGTCGCCGATCGTCGGGAACGCCGCCGCCAGTTGCTGGGTGTACGGCTCGGCGGGGCTGGTGCAGATGGTGTACGCATCGCCGACCTCGACGAGTTCGCCACCCTTCATCACGGCGATCCGCTCGCACGCGGTGGCCAGCACCGACAGGTCGTGACTGATCATCAGCAGCGAGATGCCGCGTTCGGTGACCAGCCGGTTGATCATGTCCAGGATCTGCTTCTGGACGATCACGTCGAGCGCGGTGGTCGGTTCGTCGGCGATGATGATGTCCGGTTCGCACGCCAGCGCCATGGCGATCATCGCGCGCTGCTTCTGTCCGCCCGACAGCTCGTGCGGGTAGGCCCTCGCCTTGGCCGGAGTGAGATCGACGACCCTGAGCAGTTCGGCCACCCGGTCCTTGCGGCCCTGCTCGGTGCGCCACTTGTCGGTGACGTGCAGTTCGAGTGCCTCGGTGATCTGCTGGCCGATGGTGCGCACCGGGTTGAGCGAGTGCATCGCGCCCTGGAACACGATCGATGCCTGGGCCCACCGCACCGCCCGCAGCTGCCCCCACGTCAGGTCGTTGACGTCGGTGTCTCCGATGGTCACCGTGCCGGTGAGCACCGACGACTTCGGCAGCAGCCGCAGCACGCTGGAGATCAGCGTCGACTTGCCGGACCCGGATTCGCCGGCGATCCCGAGAGTGCCGCCGGCGGGCAGGGTGAGGCTGATGTTCTTGACCGCGTACACCTCGCCGCGGTCGTTGCGTCCCGAGGTGCGGTACATGATCGAGACGTCGTCGAAAACGAGATCGGGCATTGCGCTACCTGCTTCTGAGGGTCGGGTTGAGGATGACCTCCACGGTCCGGCCGATCATGGTGAACGCCATCACCACCGCGACGATCGCCAGACCGGGCGCCATGATGTACCACCAGTACCCACTGGTCGCCGCCGAATCGCTGAGTGCGTTCTGCAGCACGGTGCCCCACGACTGCTTGGTCGCATCGCCCAGGCCGAGGAACGACAGCGTCGATTCGGAGATGATGGCCGAGCCGACGGTCAGGGTCGTGTTGGCCAGCACCAGCGGCAGCACCCCCGGCAACAGGTGCTTGACGATGACGTGCCAGTGGCCGGCACCCAGGACCCGGGAGCGGTCGACGTAGTCGCGCGCCGATACGGTGAGCGTCTGCGCCCGCACCACCCGGGCGGTGCCCGCCCACGAGGTGAGGCCGATCGCGATGACGATGGTGAACACGCCCCGGTCGAGGACCGCGGCCAGCACGATCGCCAGGATCAGCGACGGAATGACCAGGAAGAAGTCGACGATCCGCATCAGGATCGCGCCGAACCACCCGGTGAAGTAGCCGACGGCGATACCGACGATGGTGCCGATGATCATCGACATCGCGGTGGCCGCGAAGCCCACGAGCAGCGAGATGCGCGCACCCCACACCAGCCGGACTCCGATGTCGCGGCGCAGGCCGTCGGTACCGAGCGGGTGATCCCAGGACGGTGGCCCGAACTTGGGCTGATGTCCGAGGGTGGTCACATCCAGCAGGTGATCGGGTGCGATGACCGGGGCCAGGAAGGCCAGCACGATCACGATGAGCAGGAAGATCAGCCCGGCCATGCCGGATTTACTCTTGCGGAACTCGTTCCAGAACTCCCGCATCCCGGCGAGCCGGCGCGACCAGATCATCGCCCGCGGCGACCGGCCCGCTTTCGGGCCGTCCGGAGCGGCGGAACTCGATGCGGTCATCAGCGTCTCACTCTCGGGTCGAGGACTCGGTAGACGAAGTCCGCGGCGAGATTCATCAGGATGATGATCGCCGAGAACACCACGAAGGTGCCTTGCAGCAGCGGCAGGTCGGGACCGGAGATCGCCTCGTAGGTGAGCTTGCCCAGTCCCGGCCACGAGAACACGGTCTCGACGGTCACCGCACCGGCGATGAGGCCGCCGATGTGCATGAACACCAGGGTCACCGTCGGCAGCAGCGCGTTGGGTACGGCGTGCCGGCTGCGCACCAGATCCTCGCGCAGCCCCTTGGCGCGCGCGGTGTTCAGGTAGTCCGCGCTCATCTCCTCGATCAGCGAGGTCCGCATCACGATGACGTACTGGGCGTACACCACCGCGACCATGGTGACCACCGGCAGGGTCATGTGCGAGACGACGTCGAGGAAGGTCTGCCACGCCCCGTCCGGCGGCGACGGGCTGTGCATGCCGCCGGTCGGGAACCAGTGCAGCGATCCGCCGAACACCATCAGCAGCAGCAGGCCGAGCCAGAAGGTGGGCACCGACCACAGCAGCAGCGACGTGCCCGAGGTGATCTTGTCGAACCAGGATCCACGCTTCCACGCGGCCCGCTGACCGAGCCACAATCCGAGCACGATCGCCAGGGTGGCGGCGGTACCGGTGAGCAGGATGGTGTTCCAGAAGTATTCGCCGATCAGGCTCGACACCGACTGCTGGTACACGTAGCTGGTGCCGAACTTGAAGGTGAAGATGTCGCCGAGGTAGTCCCAGAACTGGGCGATCAGCGACTTGTCCAGACCGAGCTGATGTCGCAGCGCGTCGATCTGTTCCTGGCTCATCGCCCGTTCCTTGGCCTGTTTGGCCACGGGGTCGCCGGGCAGGATCTTGAAGGCGAAGAACCCGACGAGGATGACCATGATCAGCGAGATGAGCGCGCCACCGATCTTGGTCAGGGCGTAGCGGTATATCGATGATCCGCGGGGCGGTTCGTCGATGTCCTTGCCCGGTTCGGATCCCGGACTCACCGGGAGTATCTGGGCGGGGTCGGCGGTCACGACTGGCTCCTTCCCGCTCTCACTCGGTCGTGTCCAGGTCACGCCGGCGCATGACCAGGTAGACGGCGCCGCCACCGATGGCCGCGGCGAAGACGGCCACGACAAGGATGACCCCGGTGTTGTAGCTTGAGCTGCCACCACCGCCGGAGCCCGACGCGGGCCGCGCGGACAGGAAGCCCCAGTAGCCGGCCTGGTTCGCGATGATGCCGCCGTCGCTGGGCTGCAGCCCGAAATCGTCGAACCGGTCCGAGCGGTAGGCCTCCAGCATGTCCGGGTACCACAGGGCGATCTGCGGTGTGGCGGTGTAGTTCATCTCCTGCATCTGGCGGACGATGTCGATGCGCTGCTTCTCGTCCATCGCCGACCGCTGCGCGGCGAACAGTCTGTCGAACTCGGGATCGCAGTAGCCGTCCTGCGAGGTGCCGCCGTTGCCGTCGGTGGTGAGCGCCCGGTTACCGCAGGTGTTGATGCCGAGTTGGTAGTCGGGATCGGGGTTGGTGCTCCAGCCGGTGAAGTACATGTCGTAGTTGCCTGCGATGCTGTCGGCGCTGACGGTGTCCGCGTCAGTGGCCTTGATCTGCAGGTCGATACCGATGGCCTTCATCCACGGCCGCAGATATTCGGCCGACTTGGTGTTCTGGGCCTCGCCGGAGTCGATGAGCAGGCGCAGGCTCAGCCGTTTGCCGTCCTTGTGCCGGATCCCGCCCGGACCGACCGTCCAGCCCGCCGCGTCGAGCTTGCGCTTGGCGGCTTCGGGGTCGTACTTCATCAGGACCGAAGAGTCGTCGGGCAGGTGCCACTTGTCGAAGGCCTTGGGCAGGAAGCTGGTGGCCAACTCGCCCTTGCCGTCGATCACGTTCTGCATCAACGACTTCGAGTCGATGCCCTGCCGGATCGCCTGCCGGACGTTGACGTCCTGCAGGGCCGGGTTGCCGTTGCCGAAGGGCTTGCCGTCGCGGGTTTCCATCCCGACGTTGATGCTGATGGAGAAGTAGCGCCGGTTGTGGCCCTCATGGGTGGTCACGTTCTGCGCGTTCTGCAGCGCGTCGAACTGGGTGGTGCTGAGCTGGGTGGCAAAGTCGACGTCACCGGCGCGCAACGCCTGCACCTGGGCGTCGGAGTTGGTGTAGTAGATGTACTGCAGCCCGCCGATCTTGGGTTCTCCGCGCCAGAAGTTCTTGTTGGCCGTGAGGTTGATGCGCTGGCTGGCTTTGTAGTCGGTGAGCACGAACGGGCCGGAACCGACAAGGTTCTTGTCGTTGGGGTAGTCGGCGGGGTTCTTGATCTTCTCCCACACGTGCTTGGGAACGATCGGGATCTCGGCGCCCGGGTTGGGTGCCTGCGGCGACTTCATGTTGATGACGACGGTCTTGTCGTCGGGGGTCTCCACGGAGGCGAAGTTGGTGATGAGGTTGCCGTTGGCCTCGCCGAGTTCGGGAACGGTCATCATCTGGTCGTAGGTGTATTTGACGTCGGCCGAGGTGATCGGCTGGTCGTCGGACCATTTCAGTCCGTCCTGCAGCGTGAACACCCACTGACGGCCGCCCTGTTTGGTCTCCCAGTGGTCGGCCAGACCCTTGGTGGGTGATCCGTCCTCCTGACTGTTCTGTACCAGCGACTCGTACATGTACCGGATCGAGTTGGTGGGCAGCAGGTAGATGGAGGTGAACGGATTGAAGCTGTCGACGAACCCCGCCGTGGCGATGCGCAGGATGGGCCCCGAGGAGTCCGCACGGGCGGCACCGACGCCGCCCACCGATCCCGTCAGGAGCGCGACCGCGGAGATCGCGACAGCCGAGCGCAATGCCCGGGAACCGAATTGCATGTGCGTTCTTCCTCTGTTCAGGACCGGACCGAGGCCAGTCATCCCCGCAAGGTCTGCTGCCAGAAATGATGTGGTCCGGCCCGGACATGCGCAACATATCCCGAAGAACTTAACCGGCACGAAACACCGGTAAAGCCACCCGAAATGCCGTCAATATGTCCGATTCGCCTATCCGCAACGGACTTCACGGTTCCGCACCACCAGCCAGCACACACATACCGCAGCAAAGATCCGTAACGGATCATCGCCCAGCGAACGGCCCGTCAGGGCTGTCGAGGAAACACTACGACCATCACGGTGAACGCAGGAGCAGTTCGAGTAAATCAATCCGCGAACGCAGTGACCGCAGCGAGGCGTGTTCGGTGACCGCGTGCGCGCCGCCGCCCGCCGGGCCGAATCCGTCGACCGTCGCGATCCCGAGGCTGCCGATCAGGTTGGTGTCACCCGCGCCGGCGGCGGGCCGGCCGTCGAGGCTCTGGCCGATGGTGGCGGCGGCGGCGGCGATCTCACCGAGCCAGCGGGTATCGGACGCCGACGGACTCCAGGAGGGACGGTGACTGAGGGTCTCGACGCCGAGCGCGGCACCGGGCCGGATCGGGCGCAACGCCCGCAAGCCCTCCAGCACGAGGCGCTCGGTCTCGGGGTCGACGAACCTGAGCCCGATCTCGGCCTCGGCGTGAGCGGGCACCACGTTGGCCGCGCTGCCGCCGCCGATGGTGCCCACATTGCACAGCACCTCCCCGGGCAGCGCCGGATCGGCCACGAGCTCGCGCACGGCGCCGAGCTGGTCGACGAGTTCGTCGATGGCGGAGATGCCGCCGCCGGGGTCGAGCGCGGCGTGCGAGGCCTTGCCGGTGACGACGAGCCGCAGCCTCGTGCTGCCCCGCCGGCCCACCTTGAGCGCTCCGTCGGGATGGGGTGACTCGAACCCGATGACCGCCGACACCCCGCGCGTGCATTCATCGATCAGCTGCCGCGACGCGGGTGAGCCGACCTCCTCGTCACACACCACCACGACGCGCACCGCCCGGTGGTCCCGGCCGCGCAACCGCTCTGCCGCGGACAGCATCACGACGAGCCCGCTCTTCATGTCGTAGACGCCGGGGCCGCGCACGGTGTCGCCGTCGACGACCCACGGCACGTCCCCGGTGAGCGTGCCGTGCGGCCACACCGTGTCGCAGTGTCCCACCAGCAGCACCGGGTCACCGGTGCCGGACAGTTCCGCGACCAGGTGCGGGCCCGAGGCGCTGTCGACGATCCGGACCTCGGCACCCACCGACCGCCACCACCCGGCGAGCACCGCGACGACCCGCGCGGCGGCACCGGAGTCGAGCGACGGCGTCTCGATCCGCACGAGTGCCTGCAGGCGTTCGAGATCGGTCATATTCTCGAAGTCACGGTCCCGGGCACTGCCGGAAGGGCTGTCCATGAGGTGGCCTCCACAGATTGTCAGGACACTTATGTATCCTATCTTGGTCTTGTGAGGGATATACTCGCAAGATATCGTTACTTTTACGATTCATATGTCCGTGAATCCCATGTCCCAGCCCCCGAGAGATCGTTCCGTGTCCACACCCGCCGCCGCACCACAGGTACGCACACTGCGCCGTTTCGAGGACTTCCAGGCGGCCGGCGAGCTGTACACGCGGGTCTTCGGCTACAGCCGGCCCGAGTTCGGGCTCAACCCCAACCTGCTGTCGGCGCTGGCACAGAACGGGGGGTCGGCGGTCGGCGCCTACACCGGGTCCGATCAGCTCGTCGGCTTCGCCTACGGTTTCGCCGGCCTCGACCACCACGGCCGATCGTTCCACTACTCGCAGGCCGCGGTCATCGACGACTCCTGTCAGGGCCGCGGGATCGGCCGCACCCTCAAGCTCGCCCAGCGTGACATCGCCCTGCGCTGGGGGCAGACCGCGATGCGCTGGACCTTCGATCCGCTGCTCGCCCGCAACGCGCACTTCAACTTCTGTTCCCTTGGCGCCGAGGGTGTGGCCTACGCACCCGACTACTACGGGCGCGAGGGCACCGACCGCATCGTCGTCGAATGGTCGTTGACCCGGGCGGCCGACGGTGATCCGTTCGCCTCGATCCGGCATCTGCCACCGCCCGCGCTCACCGAGTCCGACTGGGGCCACCCGATTCCGGCCGACGGCAGTCCGGCGGCCTTCGGCGGGCAGTGGCTGGCCCTGCCGGAGCGGGCCGGTGACGACCCCGGTTCGACGGTGAACACGCGGATCCGGGCGGCGGTGCGGGCGCTGCTGGACGACGGGCTGATACTGGTGTCATGTCATCGCACGCGGCCGACGACCGACGGGAACGCCCCCGCCCGAAACACGGCCACCGGAACCGCGGCCTATCTGGCGGTCCGGGCGCCATGACCGCATCCCACGACGACTCCTCTTCCCACGACGGCGCCTCTTCCCACAACGAGGACCCCCGGTTGTCCTCGCCCGGCGAGCGCTTCGGAGAGCGACTGCGCACCAACGCCTCCTCCGAACAGGTGCAGACCCGGGTCATGCAAGCCGAGACACGTTCCCTGGCTTTGACTTTCGAGGACCTCGCGGCCAGCGGCGCGGTGCCGCAGGCGGCCGCGGTGATCCTGGGTGCCCGCCGCCGGTACATCACCGGTGAAGGCAAGTCCGCGATGTACGCAGGGCTGCTCAGCGCCGATCTGTCGGCGACGCTGTCCAACGTGTTCCTCATCGACGGGCACGCCCTGACCCCGCTGACGGTGCTGACCGATGTGCGTGACAAGGACCTGCTGATCGCGTTCTCGCTGCGCCGCTATCGCCGCGAGACCACCAAGCTGGGCGAACTGTTTCGCGCCGCGGGCGGCAAACTGGTGCTGGTCACCGACAGCGACGACGCCCCCCTCACCCCGCTGGCCGACGCGACGATCCGGGTCCGCACCGACAGCGCCTCGTACGCCGACTCCCCCACCGCGATGGCCGCCGTCTGCCATCTGCTCAGCACGTTGACCACCGCGAGCGCCAAGGGTGCGCGCCGGCGGCTGACCATCCGCGACGAACTCGCCACCGCCCTGGACCTCTACCAGCCCCACACACCCACCCCCCACACACCAGAGAAGGGGACACATCCATGAGGCTCGAACGGCTCCGCATCTTCGAGGTGCGGCTGCATCTGGTGCACAGTTTCCAGACCAGTTCGCACCGCAAGTCCGGCCTCACCCATCTGCTCGTCGCGGCCACCGACGCCGACGGCCGCACCGGCTGGGGCGAGATCGCCTCCCCCGCCGACCCGTACTACTGCTCGGAGACGACGGAAACGGCCTTCGACATCGCCATCGACTATCTCGTGCCGCGCGCCCTCGACACCGAGTGGGAGACACCCGCCGAGCTGGAGGCGAGTTGGGCCAAGATCCGTGGGCACGAATTCGCCAAGGCCGGATTCTCCGGTGCCGCATGGGATCTGTACGCCCGCACCACCGAAACCCCGCTGGCGGCGGCGCTCGGCGGCACCCGCTCCGAGGTGGTGGCCGGGGTGTCGCTCGGCATCGAACCCACCATCGACGATCTGCTCGTGCAGGTGCAGCACCAAGTCGACGCCGGCTACCGGCGGGTCAAGCTCAAAATCGCACCGGGCTGGGACACCGAACCCGTCGCCGCGGTACGCGCCGCACACCCGGGCCTCGACCTGCACGTCGACGCCAACGGCGCCTACCCCGACGACGACGCGTCGGCCAAGGTGTTCACCACCCTCGACGACGCCGAGTTGACGATGATCGAGCAACCTTACGCACCAAGGGATTTCGTCGCCCACTCGCGCCTGCAGAGCAGGATCGGCACCCCCGTCTGCCTGGACGAGTCGGTGGTGGACGTGCACGACCTGCACACGATGATCGCGATGAAGGCCGGCCGGGTGCTCAACATCAAGGTGTCCCGGATGGGTGGCCTGACGGTGGCGCGGGAGGCCCACGACGTGGCCACCGACGCGGGAATCCCGGTGTGGTGCGGCGGGATGCACGAGTTCGGGGTGGGCCGCGCCGCCAACGTCGCCATCTCGTCGCTGCCCGGATTCACCCTGCCCTCGGACGTGTCGGGGTCGGACAAGTACTACGCCCGCGACGTCATCACACCGCCGGTGATTGCCCACGACGGCGTCGTCACCGTCCCCACCGGGCCCGGCATCGGCCACGAGGTCGACATGCACTGGGTGGAGCAGAACACCCTGCGCGGCTTCGACAGCAGCGACGACGACGCCGCCTGACCCCGGCACTCGACACACCGGAAAGAAACACCGCATGCAGCCACTCACCCTGTACGTCCTCGACCTGTCCCGGCCCGCCGGCGACGACCCCGACGCCGTCATCACGCGGCGCGAGGTCACCGACGCCGTGCTGCGCACCGACGACCTCGGGGTGACCCGCGGCGACGGGATCTTCGAGACGATCCTCGTGCACCACGGGTTGCCGCAGGCGATGGACCCGCATCTCGACCGCTTCGCCCGATCGGCGGCCATGATGGATCTGCCCGTCCCCGAACGGGAGTTGTGGCGTCGCGCCGTCGAGGTCACCGCCGCCGAGATGGCACCGCACGCCCCGTTCGCGGCGGTCAAGTTCGTGATGACGCGCGGGGTCGAAACCGAGGAGATCCCCACCGGTTTCGCGTACGGTTTCGTCCCCGACGACCCCACCCGGGCCCGGCTCGACGGGATCGACGTGGTACTGCTCGATCGTGGCTACCGGCACGACGTCAGCGAGACCTCACCGTGGCTGCTGCAGGGCGCCAAGACCCTCGCCTACGCGATCAACAAGGCGGCGCTGCGGGAGGCGGCCCGGCGCGGCGCCCACGACGTCATCTTCGTCAGCTCAGACGGCTACGTCCTCGAAGGCCCCAACTCGACGCTGATCGCCCGGATCGACAGCACTTACGTCACCATCCCCACCTCGCTCGGCGTGCTGCCCGGCACCACGCAGGGCGACGTGTTCGCCGCCCTCGATCTCGTCGGTGCGCAGACCCGGGTGGGCGAGCTGTTTCCCGCCGACCTGAGCCGCGCCGACGCGATGTGGCTGTGCTCCTCGACCCGTGGCGCTGCACCGGTCCGCAGCCTCGACGGCACGCCGGTTGCCGTCGACCATGACGTGACCGCGATGATGAACGACGCCCTCGGGGCGCGCGAGAGGTGACGGCGCCGATGATTCCGGTGATCGACGGCCACAACGATCTGGCGTGGGCATGCCGGGAGACCCGCGCCTACCATGTCGACGGGCTCGACGGCCCGGTCCCCCACCTGCACACCGACATTCCGCGTCTGCACGCCGGCGGGGTGCGCGGCCAGTTCTGGTCGGTGTGGGTTGATCCGGTGTTGCGGGGTGCCGAGCAGGTGACGGCAACGCTGGAACAGATCGATTTCGTGCACCGGCTCGTCGACGCTTTTCCGAAGCATCTGGCGGTGGCCCGCACCGCCGACGATGTGCGCCGGGTGATGGCGTCGGGCCGGATCGCGTCGCTGCTCGGCGTGGAGGGCGGCGCACAGATCGACGGTTCGCTCGCGGTGCTGCGCGCCTACGCGCGGGCGGGTGTGCGGTATATGACGCTCACCTGGTCGCGCACCATCGACTGGGCGGACTCGGCCACCGACGAGGCGCGGCACGGCGGGCTGTCGGACTTCGGCAGGCAGGTGGTGCGGGAGATGAACCGCATCGGCATGCTCGTGGACATCGCGCACGTCGCACCCACCACGATGCGTCACGCGCTGGAGGTCTCCGAACGCCCGCTCATCACCTCGCATTCGGGTGCGCGGGCGTTGTGCGATCACCCCCGGAACGTACCCGACGACGTGCTGACGAGCATCGGCGCGGCGGGCGGTGTGGCGATGGTGGCGTTCGTGCCGTCGTTCCTGACCGACGCGCGGCGCGACTGGGTGAACGCGGGCGAGCACGGCGACCCGCCACCGGTCGGGATCGCCGATGTGGCAGATCATCTCGACCACATCCGAGAGGTCGCCGGTATCGGGGCGGTGGGTCTGGGCGCCGACTACGACGGCACCGACGCCATGCCCGACGGTCTCGGCGACGTCGGCGGCTATCAGCGACTGCTCGGCGAACTGCGCGGCCGCGGCTGGTCGGAGGCCGACCTGGTTGCCGCCGCCCACACCAACATCCTGCGCGTGCTCGAGGTCGCCGACGCCGACCACGCCCGGTTCCTCGCCGGTGCGGCGGACCTCCCCGGCGAGGCCGCCTTCGTCCCCGCCGTCGACGTGGCGGGCCGGCACGCCGCCGAATCAAGCTCCGCCGGTATGCGTCCGGCGAACACTTCCCCGAGAGAACAGGTGGGCACATAGTCGTGAGTACCGTTCTGGTCATCATCAACGCCGCCACGTCGCCGCCGCGGCGCATGGCGGGCTGGCTCGCCGACGCCGGGCTCGACGTGGTCACCGTCCACGCACCGGACGGGGTGCCCGACTCCCTGTCCGGTGTCGACGGACTGGTGATGCTGGGCGGCGGATTCATGCCCGACGAGTTCGATCGCGCCCCGTGGCTCCGCGCCGAGCGCAAACTGGCGGCCCGCGCCGTCGACGCCGACCTGCCCACCTTCGGAATCTGTTTGGGCGGGCAGCTTCTCGCCGACATCGCGGGCGGCGAGGTACGCAAGTCATTCGGTCCGGTCGAACGCGGCGCCGTCGAGATCCTGCCGACCACGGCCGGCACCGGCGACCCGGTGCTGGCCACGCTCGGTGCCGGTGCACCGATGATCGAGAACCACGAGGACATGATCACCCGGCTGCCTGCCGATGCGGTACTGCTCGCGTCCTCGGACGCTGTTGCGAATCAGGCCTTCCGGCTCGGCGAGCACGTCCGCGGCGTCCAGTTCCATCCCGAGGTCGCCGCCGAGGACCTGCGTGAATGGGAGGATGCGGCACTCGCCGGTGAGGGCTACTCGCTGGATGAGCTGATCGACGGCGCACGCCGCGTCGACGCCGACAACACCGTCGCCGCACGGCGGATGACGGATGCCTTCGCGGCCGAGGTCCTCGGCCGGTGACCGGCGACACGATGATCGGGCAGGTCGCCGACACCGCCTTGACGTCCATGCTGGACAGCGGTGCGCTGCGGGTGGCCCCGGCCGCCGTCGCCGCCGTCACCTACGCCGGGCGGGTGGTGGCCGCGCACACGCACGGCGAACCGCGCCGCGACGGTGCCGCCACCACGGCGCGCACAGTGTTCCGGATCGCGTCGATGTCCAAGTCGTTCCTCGCGGCGACGGCACTGTCGCTCGCCGAAGACGGGACCCTGGATCTGCATGCCCGTGCCCGCACCCTCGTCCCCGAACTATCCTCCGCCCGTTACGGTTCCGAGCAGATCGACCCGACACTCGACGACCTGCTGTGCAACCGGGCGGGCCTGGCGGAGGACAATCCGTGGGGCGATGAGCACCTGGGCGAATCCCGCGAGTGGCTGACCGGCGTTCTCACCGACGGTCTGCGGCTGCCGATCACCCCCGGCACCGAATACCGCTACTCCAATCTCGGTATCGCCCTGGTGGGCCGGGCGATCGAGGTGCTGACCGGGCGATCGGTGTTCGACGTTGTGCGCGAACGCATCCTGGAACCCCTGGGGCTGGCGGACACCCGCAACGAGGCGTCGTCGTATCCGGCGGATGCCGACCTGGCATACGGCTTCCGGACGTTCGACGGCGGTGCGACTTTCGCGCCCGAACCCTTTCTGGCCTCGGGTGCGCTGGGCTGTATCGGCGACCTGTTCAGCACGGTCGGCGACATCGCCACCTGGATGGGATTCCTGGGCGCGGCGTTCGGCCCGTCCGGCACCGGCGAGGTGCTGTCGGCGGCGGCGCGGCGCCGGATGCAGACTCCCCGCACGGTCATCCCCACCACCAACCGGCACGCGGGAGACCGCGAACTCGACGGCGCCGGTTACGGTTACGGACTCGTCGTCGAGCTCGATCACCGTTTCGGCCGGGTGTGCGCACATTCGGGTTCGTTGCCCGGATTCGGCTCACACATGCGCTGGCATCCGGCGACTGGTTTCGGGGTGGTGGTGTTCGGCAACTCCGACGACTTCCCCGCCGCACGGGTGGCCACCGACATCCTCGCCGACGTACTGACCCGGCTGGACGCGCCGGCGGAGACCATCAGGCCGTGGCCGGAAACCCTTGCCGCGGCCGAAGAACTGGACTCCATCGTCCGAGGCAGGCGCCCCATCGCGGCTGCGGCGGGGCTGTTCACCCGCAATGTCCTGCGTGATATACCCGTCGAGGTCCGGGAACGCCGCCTGTCCGAGGCGCTGTCGGCCACCGGGTCGATCGTCGACGACGGCCGCGACTTCACCGAACGCATCGTGTCAGCGTCCGATCCGGCGCACCTGCGGTGGTCGATCCAGTGCCAGCGCGGCGCGCTGCTCTGTGATATCGACTTGATCGGCCTCAATACCCCACTGGTCCAACGGTTCTCGATGTCAGTGGCCGACGCCGGCGGCCGCAAACCCGAGGGCGAACCGTCGTTGGTCACCGACCACTACCGCGTGGTCGCCGGGTAGCGGCGGCATATTCTCAGGCCCCGCCGTCGACGAGACGGGGGCGTGCCAGCCGATGCCGGGTCAGTGGACGTCGCGGTTGACGTCGTCGAGGTAGCAGAACTGGCCGCGTGCGCGTTTGATGTCGGTGCGGACGATCGTCGCGGTGACGAGGTCGGGTGCCCCGCCCCTGTCGGCCACCGACATACCGGTGGGTCCGAGGATGGTGCTCAGCCCGCCGTACGTGATGTCACCTTCGGTGCCGACGCCGTTGGCGTAGGCGAGGAACACCTGGTTCTCCAGCGCCCGGGCCGGCAGCAGCACCCGCTGCACGTCGTTGTACTGGGCCATATTGGCGGTGGGCACGCAGACGAGATCGGCACCGCGTGCCGCCAGCGAGCGAGCCATCTCGGGAAACTCGACCTCGTAGCAGATCAGCAGACCGATATGCCAGCCACCGAATTCGATCACCGGCGCCCGATCGGCGCCGGCGGTGAACATCTCCCGATCGAGCTCGCCGAACAAATGCGTCTTGTGATGGCTGCCCAGATGGGTGCCGGTGGCGTCGACCAGGCGCGCGGTGTTGTAGACCGAGCCGTCGTCGGCGATCTCGGCGCAGCCGTAGACGACGGCGACGCCATGCTTGGCGCACATGTGCGACACCGCGTCCGCGACAGAACCGTCGACGGGCGGAACGGTCATGTCCCGCAGCGCCGGGTCGGCCCGCAGGCGCGCGGCCTCTGCCCCGACGTTGTATCCGCCGACGAACATCTCGGGGGTGACCAGCAGCTCGACGGTGCCCGCGACCTCCGCCATCTTGGCGTCCAGACGCTCCAGGTTCTCGGCGACGGTGTGATCGCCCAGCAACGACTCGACCGGGGGCAGCGGCTCGCACTGCCACAGGGCGATGGTCAACGTCTCGGGCACGGCACTCATTCTCCGATGTCGATGGGACCCAACCGAGCGTACACGTCGCCCGGCCCCGGGTTATCGGGTGATGTGCGGCCACCGAAATGCGAAAGAACACCCCACACGGCATTCAAACCGGTCTGGACAGCCCCCTCCACCCAGGCTGGCATGAACGATACATCATCGCCGGCGATGAAGATCCCACGCTCGGCGTCGGGAAGCCTTTCCTGGCCGTGAAAATGCCCGTACATCCGGGTGTTGTACCGATAATGCCCGGGTAATGCGCCTTTGAACGCGCCGAGAAAGTGCGGCTCGTCCTCCCATGACACAGTCAAAGGCCGCCCCACGATATGACTTTCAATATCCACGTTCGGATAGATTTTTCGTAATGCTGACAAAGCCAATTCAACACGTCGTTCCACCGGGTGCGGCAGAACTTTGAGCGCGTCGGACATCCAGCTGTAGGTGAGGCAGATCACCGCGGGCCGGTCGGGTCCGTTGTCGAAGAAATACGTGCCGCGGGTGAGCCTGTCGGTCAGTGTCATGCTCATCACGTCGCGGCCGGTATCCGGGTCGACGTCCTTCCAGAACGGCCGGTCCACCATCACGAACGTCTTGGACGATTGCATGTAGCGGGTCCGGTCCAGCGCCATCCACATGTCCTGGCTGAACAGCGATTCGTCGCAGTCGATCTCCGTCGACAGCAGCCAGGCCTGGCAGGTCGCGACGACCGCCGGGTACACGTGCGCGTCTCCCCACCGGTCGGTGACCTCGATCCGGTCGGCACCCAGGCGCCGGATCCTGGCGACCCCCGCCCTCGGCACCCCGCGATGCAGCGAGGCCAGGCTCGTTCCGGCCGGCCAGTGCGCGATGTTCTCCGGCGCGTGCGACCACAGTCCGCGCGGCACCTGCTCGGAGCCGCCCTCGATCAGAAACTGGTCGGAGTCGCAGTTGGTGACCACCACCCGCAGAATCTCCAGCATCGAATTGGCGAAATCCGAATCCCAGCCGCCGGTACCGAATCCGACCTGCCCGAACAACTCCCGGTGCCGGTATGACAACGACCCGAATTCGTCGGAGGTGGCCAGGAAGTCGTAGAAGCTCCGGTCGTCCCACTCGCGAACGAGCTTGTTCCAGCGATCCTTGAGCGCGGCCGTATCGCGTGTCCGTATCGCGTCCTGCAGTTCGGTGAACCCGGCGATCCGTTCCAGCGCCGCATCCCACGCGTGCGCGATCTCCCGGTAGATCTCCGGCAGGTCGTCGAGGGTGCGGGCGTAGAGGGTCTCGCCACCGATGTCGATGACCGTCGACCCCGACGCCGGGGTGAGCGGATTGGGGAACGGCTGGGCGTTGAGCCCGAACATGTCGACGTAGTGGAAGAACGCCCGCGACGAGATCGGGAACCGCATGCCGCCGAGTTCGGCGATCTCCGGCTCCCCCGGCGCGAACGGCTCCGAACGCAGCCGGCCGCCGATCCGCTCGGCCTCGTACACCACCGGTTTCAGGCCGAGTTTCATCAGTTCGTAGGCGGCGACCATGCCCGCCATCCCGGCGCCGATCACCGCGACCTCCGAACCGAGCGCCTCGTCGGGCACGGTGCCCAGGCCCGCCGGATGGCGCAGCCAGTCGTCGTAGGCGAACGGGAAGTCGGGACCGAAAATTGTCACGGGTGCGTCGGCGGCCATGGCTGTGACGCTACCGGCGCACAGGTGCTTTCGCTGCCCTCGACGGCCCTTTGACGCATCGTTGCCGTGTTCGCGCCCCGGCTGAGAGACACTGTCCACCAGGGTCCTCAAAGTTCCCCGCCCGCCCGGCATCGATGGCCGGCACCGTCCCCGTCAGGAGTACCGCATCATGACAGCACACGCACTCGACGGCATCATCGTCGCCGATTTCAGCAGGGTCTTGGCCGGTCCGTACGCGACGATGCTGCTCGGCGACTTCGGCGCCGACATCATCAAGATCGAGCGTCCCGGATCAGGTGACGACACCCGGCATTGGGGTCCGCCGTACGACGCCGCCGGCGTGGCCACCTACTTCAACTCGGTGAACCGTAACAAGCGGTCGGTGGCGATCGACCTGGCGACCGATGCCGGGCGCGCTCAGGCCCGCGAGCTGGTGGCGGGTGCGGACGTCGTCGTCGAGAACTTCCGGCCCGGCACGATGGAGAAGCTGGGTCTGGGCTACGACGACCTGGCCCCGCTGCGGCCCGGCCTGATCTATTGCTCGATCACGGGCTTCGGCCATCACGGTGGTGCCGCCCTCCCCGGCTATGACCTGCTGGTGCAGGCGGTGGGCGGGTTGATGAGCGTCACCGGACCCGGCCCCGGCAGCCCGACCAAGGCGGGTGTCGCGCTGATCGATGTGCTCACCGGAATGCATGCCCTCAGCGGGATCCTGCTCGCCCTGCGGCACCGCGAGCGCACCGGTGAGGGCCAGCGCGTCGACGTCGACCTGTTGTCGGTGCTGCTGTCGTCCATGGTGAATCAGGCGTCGGGCTACCTGGGCGCGGGGGTGGTGCCGGGCATCATCGAGCAGAACCGGCATCCGAGCATCGCGCCGTACCAGACGTTCGGTACCGCCGACCGCCAGATCGCGATCGCCGTCGGCAACGACAAACAGTTCCGGGCTCTCGCGGGTGCGCTCACGCTGCCGGAGCTGGTCGCCGACGACCGGTTCACCACCAACGCACTGCGGGTGGCCAACCGGGATGCCTTGTGCGAGATCATCTCCGGTGCGCTTGCCGGGCACGGCGCCGACCACTGGTACACCGAACTCAACGCCGTGGGTGTGCCCGCCGGCCCGATCAACGACATGGCCGAGGCGTTCTCGTTCGCCGAGTCGCTGGGTCTGACACCGACGGTCGCCGTGCCGGGCAGCGCCACGCGGCAGGTCGCCGACCCGATCGGGTTGTCGGTCACCCCACCCACCTACCGCTGCGGGCCGCCGCCGCTCGGTGGACACGCCGCCGACTGACCTGCACCCGGAATACCGGTACGCCGCGGGGTCGTTACACGACCCATGAGCACATCAATCGCAGTTTTCGGAGGAACCGGCTACGCCGGCGGCAACATCGTCGCCGAGGCGGCCAAGCGTGGCTATGCCGTCACCTCGTACAGCCGTAACGGGGCGCCCGCCGAGCCGGTGCCCGGCGTGACCTACGAGAAGGGGTCGCTGGCCGATCCGCAAACCCTCGACAAGGCCGCGACCGACGCGGACGTGCTGGTGGTGGCGGTGCACGGCGCCGATGTCGACGGCAAACCGCTGTCGGCGTACGTTCCGCAGCTCACCGACGCCGCGACCGGCCACAACACGCGCCTCGGCGTCGTCGGCGGTGCCGGCAGCGCGCTCGTCGCCGAGGGCGGACCCCGCCTGGTGGACACCCCCGAGTTCCTCGACGAATGGAAGCCCGAAGCACTCTCGCATGCCGACGTGCTCGAGGCCCTGCGCACCAGCCCTGATAGCCTCGACTGGTTCTACGTCTCCCCTGCCGCGCTGTTCGGTTCGTTCGCCCCCGGTGAGACCACCGGCGCGTACCGCACCGGCGGCGACGTGCTGGTCACCAAGGAGGACGGCAGCTCGGAGATCTCCGGCACCGACTACGCGCTCGCGTTCGTCGACGAGATCGACAAGCGCAACCATGTGC
>WBZQ01000717.1_pt1 | contig 24961 bp, 25 predicted proteins | sample 5204251 | NCBI WGS metagenome assembly WBZQ01 (sample SAMN12412402, study PRJNA552823) | activated sludge metagenome | isolation source: activated sludge from nitrification reactor of wastewater treatment plant... | place: USA: Virginia | collected 2017-09
CCTTGCCCACCGGGGTGCGGATTCTTGACGCGGCCTACGTCGCAGGAGGCAACTAGATGGACATCGGCACTCTGGTCGCTCGCGCCGCGAGCCGCTTTGGGCCGCGCATCGCGGTGGAGGGCCCTGAGGCCACTCGCACCTTCGCCGAACTCGGTGAGCGCGTGGTGCGCATTGCCAATGCGCTGGCCGCACTCGGGCTCGAGCCTGGAGATCGGGTGTTGGATCTGCAGACCAACTCCACGACGTACCTCGAAACAGACCTGGCGATCCGGGCCGGTGGCTTCATCCGGGCCGCTTTGAACTACCGCTTGCACCCCAGCGACTGGGAGCGGATCGCTCGTGACTCCGGGGCTCGTGCACTGATCTACGACGGCAGTTTTGCCGATCAAACCCAGCAACTTCGAGCCGAAATCGAGCACGTCGTGGTGGTGGGGGATGGCTCGGGGCTGCTCCTAGAGGACCTGATCGCAAACGCCCCAACCACTGCGCTCCCGGTGCGCGACCCAGACACGTTGTGCGGTTTGCATTACTCCTCGGGCACGACGGGGCACCCCAAGGGTGCGCAACGCACCCATCGCAACTGGATGGCCTCCGTGGTGAACATGACCCATGATGTGCTCGGTGGGGTGCCCGGAGAGCATGACACCTATGTGCACGCGGGGCCGATCACCCACACTTCTGGGCTGTTCGTGTTGCCGTTCCTGGTCGCAGGAGCGCGTCAGATCGTCTTGCCCCACTGGGATCCTGCTGAGTTCATCGACGCAGTTGAGCGACGAGGCGCCACCCACACCGCGATGGTGCCGACGATGGTCGCCCGACTCCTTGCCGTGCCTGACATCGCACCACTGGCCGGTCTGAAAATGCTGGGTTATGCCGGCGCCCCCATGCCCCCAGAGCAGATGCGCCAAGCCGCCGAGCGACTCACGCCGAACCTGGTGCAGTACTACGGGCTCGTCGAAGCCATCCCACCGGTGACCCTGCTCGATGAGGCGATGCATGCTCGCGGCCTCAGCGGCGAGCCAGACCTGCTGACCTCGGCCGGACGAACAGCGCTCGGCGTCGAAATCGCCGTGGTGGATGAGACGGGGAAGCGGTTGCCCGCGGGAGAGCCTGGGGAAATCATCACGCGAGGCGATCACGTGATGGCTGGCTACTGGAACTCCGAAACCCGCACCGACCTAGGCAAATCAGTGGTCGATGGGTGGCTGCACACTGGTGACCTGGGACGCATCGACGCTGAAGGCAACTTGTGGCTGATGGACCGCAAGAGCGACATGATCATCAGCGGTGGCTACAACATCTACCCCCGCGAGATCGAAGACGTAGTGGCTGCCATCCCTGGAGTCGCTGAGGTCGCGGTGCTGGGCATGCCAGATGCCGACTGGGGCCAGCGCGTGGTCGCAGTCGTCACCGCCGAGCCTGGGCACACCATCGATCCGGCGGCGGTGATTGAGCACTGCCGAGCACAGATGGCGTCGTACAAGAAGCCGAAGGAGGTGCGCGTGATCGATGCCTTCCCCCTCAACGCGACCGGCAAGATCGCCAAACGCGTGCTGAGAGAGCAGTTGGAATCATGAGGTGGCAGGACCCGGCGTTGCAGGCGGTCTACTCCGCGCCGGGCTCAGAGCTTCCAGGGGAGTTTCCGTTCACTCGAGGGATCAGTGCCGAGCCCAAGCCGTGGATCATGGGGCAGTACGCCGGATTCGGCACTCCGGCTGAGTCGAACCAACGATTCCGAGCACTCTTGCAGGCCGGCGTCACTGGTTTCTCGGTGGCTCTCGACCTGCCTACCCAGATGGGCATCGACTCCGATGACCCACGAGCAGTGGGCGAGGTGGGACGCGTTGGCGTCGCCATCGACTCATTAGCTGACATCGAGATCTTGATGGACGGCATCCCGCTCGAACAGATCAGCCAGGTGCGCACCACGGCCAACTCGATCGGCTACATCTGGGCCGCGCTGTTCGTCGCCTTAGCTGAAAAGCGACGGGTCAATCCGGCCGAGTTCGGGATGTTTATCCAAAACGACGTGCTCAAAGAGTTCATTGCTCGTGGCACGCAGATCTTCCCGCCGCGGGCCTCGCTGATGCTGGCCGTGGACTGCATTGAGTACTGCGCACAACACGTCTCGACGTGGACCCCGCTAGCGATGAGCGGCTATCACATCCGCGAGTCGGGGGCCTCGGCCACCCAAGAGGTTGCCTTTACCTTCGCCAATGCTCGGGCCTATCTCGACGAATGCGTGCGCCGTGGCATGTCGGTGGACCGAGTGGCTCCGACCTTGTTTACGTTCCTGGCGATCACCCCGGACTTCTTGCCTGAGGTGGCCAAGTTTCGGGCCGCCCGTCGGGTGTGGGCGCAATTGATGCGTGAGACGTACGGCGCTCAAGAGGCAGCCTCTGAGCAGTTGCGAATCTTTGCCTTCACCGCTGGCTCATCCCTGACCGCCCAACAGCCCCTCAACAACGTGGTGCGAGCTTCACTTGAAGCCACCGCTGCCGCCCTGGCGGGGGTGCAAACGATGCACGTGTCGGCCTACGACGAAGCGCTCGGGGTGCCCACCGAGGCTGCGGCCACCTTGGCTTTGCGCACCCAACAAGTCATCGCCTTCGAAAGCGGACTGACACAGACCCTCGACCCCCTGGCCGGGTCATATGCGGTGGAGCAACTCACCGACGAACTCGTCGAATCAATCACGGCGTTGATGGGTGAGATCGAGGACCGCGGTGGGGCGTTGGCGTGTTTGGAGTCGGGGCTCTTGGCTGAAGAACTGTCCGCAGCCGCTTATCGCCAGGCCCAACTCGTTGAGTCAGGTGAGCGGGTCGTGGTCGGGGTCAACAAGTTCCCGGCTGAGGCTGAGCCCCTCGAGGTATTCCGGATCGACGAGGCCACCGAGGCCGCTCAAGTTGGCGCCGTACGCAAGGTGCGCGCGGAGCGAAACCAACCGGAAGTCGACTCTGCCCTGGCGCGCCTGAGCGCCGACGTGGCTGCGGGGCGATCGGTGATGCCCGCGACGATCGAGGCAGTGCAGGCCTACGCCACGATCGGTGAAATCGTGGCCGTGCTGGAGCAACACCTGGGCCGCTGGCAACCAACGGACGCGTTCTGAGGAGTGTGTGATGAACCTTCCGCGCGGGCGAGTGCTGATCGCCAAACCTGGGCTTGATGGCCACGACCGTGGTGCCAAAGTGGTGGCCCGCACTTTGCGTGATGCGGGGTTTGAGGTGATCTACACCGGGCTGAGGCAAACCCCAGAGCAAGTCGTTGCTGCCGCGATCAGTGAAGACGTCGATGCGATCGGACTCTCGATTCTCTCTGGAGCGCACGTGGCGTTGACTCGCCGTGTGCTCGAACTTCTCGGCGACGCAGACATCCCCGTCTTGGTCGGGGGCATCATTCCCGAGGCTGATGCAGATGAGTTGCGCGAGATGGGCGTCGCTGGCATCTACACCCCAGGCACTGCCTTGGCTGAGATCGTCGCCGAAGTCGAACGTGCCTGCGCTGATGGCTAAGTGTCAGTGCGCCACACTCCTCCCATGAGCAATCCACTGGTCAAAGTCATCGCGCTATGTGCCACTGAGCCATCGGTGCCTGCAGGTGCTGAGCGCGTGCAGATCAACCTCGACGATGCGGCAGTCGCGGGCGCGATGCTGCGACTGACCCATCTGCCTGAGTCACCCAAGGCAGTGGTGTGCGCGTGGATGCCTGCTGAGTCGGTGGAGAGCTGGGTCGCGGGACTCCCAGCCGATGCTGCGGCGTACTCCGTTGAGGAGCGGGTGGTGCTGCCGATCACCCCCGACCGCGTCGATGCCGAGGGCCGAGTCGAGGGATTCGCCAACATCGCGCTGCTGCGCTGCCCTGCAGAGATGGAGTACTCCGAGTGGCGCCGCATCTGGCAAGAGGACCACGTCGGCCCAGCAGTGGACCTGCAGGCCACCTTCGGCTACGTGCAGAACCGCGTGCTCCAGCCACTGACCCCCAACGCTCCAGCCATCGACGCGATCGTCGAAGAGCAGTTCCCCATTGAGGCGCTAGGTGACTTCAAGGCGTTCTATGGGGTCTCCACCGATGAGGAAATGGGGCAGCGGATGACCGCCATGCTCGCCAGCGTTGTGCGCTTTGGTGCTGATCGCGATATCGATGTCATCCCCACGAGTCGCTACGAGTTTGTCCCGAGGGAAGTGGATTGAGCGGTTAGGGCACGATCGAGAGCATCAAGTACGACGCCAGCAGGGCCAGGTGGAGCCCACCTTGGAGCCTGGTTGCCCGCCCAGGGACGACGGTGAGAGTGCCAACGACCGCGGTCACGGCTAGCAGCACTAGATGAGTGCCGCCTAGGCCGAGATGAAGTTCTTGCTTGGTGAAGGCAGTGACAACAGCGAGCACAGGGATGGTCAAACCGATGCTCGCGACCGCTGATCCGTAAGCGAGGTTGAGCGAAGTCTGCACTCGCCCGCGCAGCGCGGCGCGCGCTGCGGCCAGGGTTTCGGGGCCTAGCACGACCAGGGCAATGACGACACCGACAAACGACACCGGGATCCCTGCCCCTACGACCAACCCCTCAAGAGTTGGAGCAGTCACTTTCGCTAGCCCAACGACACAGACCAAGGCCACTAGGAGTAGCCCCAGGCTCATCTGCGTTTCCTGTCGAGTGGGCGGTTCGCCTTGCTCGGCCTCATCGCATAGTTCGCCTTGGGGGTTCAGCGGCAAGAAGAAGTTGCGGTGACGCACCGTCTGGGTGCTGATGTAGAGGCCAAAAAGCAGCACTGATGCCACCCCTGCAAAGATCAACTGGCTGCTGGTGAAGGCCGGTGAGGTGTCGGTCAAGGTGAACCGTGGCAGCACCAAGGTCATCGCTGCCAGTGTGATTGTCGCGGCCAGTCCGCCGCCTGCTCCATCGGCGTTGAAGACGCTGAGCCCGTGTTTGGCGGTGGCCAAAAAGAGCGAAAGCCCCACGATTCCGTTTGTGCTGATCATGACTGCGGCGAAGACCGTGTCACGAGCCAGCGCGCTGGTGTTGCCGCTGTCGGCGAGCATCAAACTCACGATGAGACCGACCTCAATGACCGTGACCGCGAGTGCGAGCACGATCGCGCCAAAGGGCTCCCCGATGCGGTGCGCCACCACTTCGGCATGGTGTACGGCGCAGACCACTACCGCGATCAAAACCAACGCGACGAGTGCGACCACCAAGCCACTGAGTTGTCTTCCCCACGTTGCTGCCAGCAAAACGGCAGCGATGAGTGGAATCGCGCTGGTCGGCTTGGTCAACGTGGTGAGGTGGTTCATGCGCCCATAGTGTCGGATAGTCCGGCTAAGAGCGAAGCAGTGCCATGTGTTGTCGGTGCTTGTGACGCGACATGGCAAGCATGCGCTCGGTGTCGAGGAGACGGGTGGTTAGTGGGCGCGGCTTTCGTACGTTTGCTGATCAATAGGCGGAAAAGTGCCCGAGTTGTCCGGATTTCTTGACCCAAATTGGGGTCATTGATCAGCAAACATACGAGATCGGCCGCTCTGCCGCCGAGGGCGGGCCTGTTGGATGACCCAACTGCTCTCGCCGAGGTTTGGCTGGCCGGTCTTGGGCAAACGACACCGGAGCCCATCCGTCACCATGTCCCACTCCTGAATCCCGGAGCAGCTGCTTCACCGGGATGTTTGGCGCTTTGCGGGGGAGATCCTCCCCGCAAGGCGCCAAAGTCACAGGTTTACTTGTGACTTTCACATACCCCCGGAGGGTATCGAAACCCGAGTTCGCAGGAGGTCGGTGCACGATACTGACCACAAGGGACCAACGCCCACTGAACTCAGGAGTCGCATTGTTTGAGGGCACTGCTGCCATCGTGACGGGATCGAGTCGCGGGATTGGGCTCGCGGTGGCGAGGGCCTTAGGCGCCCAGGGGGCTGCGGTAGTGGTCAACGGACGAGTGGGCGAGGCGGTGGATGCTGCGGTTGCGTCTCTCCAAGAGTCAGGTGCGGCTGCCGTTGGTGTGGTCGGCGATTGTGCTGATCAAGGTGTGGTGGATCGGATGCTCGAAGCAGCGCAAAGCATCGGTGAACTGGGAGTGTTGGTGGCGTGCGCGGGCACTCCCGAACCGGCTGGGTCCTCGATCTTGGCGATCGATCCGGCTCAATGGCAGGCCCTCATTGATACACATCTGACGTCGACATTCCTGGCTTGTCGCGCGGTGGCTCCGATCATGGCGGCCCGGGGTCGTGGGTCGATCGTGCTGACGAGTTCCCATGCGTTCACGGGGGCCTTTGCAGGCACCGGCTATCCGGCGGCGAAGGGCGCGATCAACAGTCTGATGTATGCGTTGGCTGCCGAACTTCGCGAGCACGGAGTGCGGGTCAATGCGGTGTGTCCGGGCGCGGCCACAAGGCTCTCTGACGGAGCCGACTATCACTCCCACATTGCCCAGTTGCACGAGCGGGGCATCCTCGATGACTTGATGTACGCCGGCGCTCAGAGCCCCGCCCCTGCTGAGTACGTCGCAGCTCTTTACACCTATCTAGCTAGCCCATTGAACCCCGAAACTGGGCAGCTGTTCAGTGGGTCTGGCGGCTACATCGGTCGCTTTGAGCAGCCCAAGGAAAGTCTGGTGACGTGGCGCGATCACAGCGATCAGCCACCCTGGAGCTTGGCTGAGATCGCCGACTTGTTGGCACCTGAAAGCGGCGAGCGATGAGTGTGTTGAGCGAGGAAGCGCCGTACCTTCGCGACGAGGCGATCACGGCGGCGCTGCGTGAGGCCTGGGGCATCGAAGTCACCTCGATTCGGCGACTCGAAAGCGAGCGGGACTTCAATGTGATGGTCAACGGTGCCTTCGTATTGAAGGTGTCGAATCCTGCTGAGGACCCAGCCGTCGTCGACATGGAAGTGGCTGCGATGGCCCACGCAGCGCTGGCTGATGCGCTGTTGCCGGTTCCCCGCACCATGCCGACGACCGCTGGCAATGTCGTTCACGTCGTCAGCGAAGAACACGGACGAGAGTGTCTGGCTCGGTTGATCACTGTGCTTCCCGGGGAGGCGCTTGAAGGCTCTCCGATCACGGTCGAGGCGGCCGAGCGTGTGGGCGCCGCAGCGGCCCAGATGAGCATTGCTTTGGCTGGCTTCTTCCATGCTGCCGCCGGTGAGCGCGATCTTGATTGGGACATCCGCCGACTGGAGTTGGTGGCCGGGCGACACCCGCACTCTGACCCAGCAATGGTGGCGCGATTGCGACCGGCCATCGCTGCCTGTCACACCTTGCCCGGCGGGGTGCAACATGGCGACGTCACGTTGACCAATGTGCTGACCGAAGGCGGGCAGGTCAGCGGGCTGATCGACTTCGGCGACATGCACCACACCGCGAATGTGTGCGACCTCGCGGTCACGTTGACCTCGGTGTTGCGCAACACCGCGCGCGTGCAGGTTGCAGACACCTGGGCCCTGGCCGGTGGCGTGCTGCGCGGCTACCAACGCCACCGACTGCTCACACACGCCGAGGTTGAAGTGCTCGGTGAACTCGTGCTGGCTCGACTTGTGCTCAGCGACCTGATTGCTGGTGCTCGTTCGCAATCACATGCCGACAATCTGGCCTACATCAGCCAGTACGACGACGCCAACACTCGCGTGCTGACCCAACTGAGTGCGCTTTCACCCGGCCAACTCGCCAGCCGCCTTCACCAACTGGCTGGCACTCGCAGTGCAGCGGTGACGCCGGATCTGCGGGCTCGGCGCGACGCGGTGATGGGCGGCAAACTCTCACCACTGTTCTACGACGAGCCTCTGCACATCGTCAGCGGTGAAGGGCCCTGGCTTATCGACAAAGAGGGCAAGCGATACCTCGATGCCTATAACAACGTTGCTGTGGTCGGTCACGCCGATCCGACAGTGGCCAATCGAGTGGCCCGCCAACTGAGGCACATCAACACCCACTCGAGATACCTGCACCCCGAGATCGTCGAACTTGCCGAGCGGCTCGTGGCCACGATGCCACCAGGCCTCGACACGGTGCTATTCACCACCTCTGGCACCGAGGCCAACGAGGTTGCTTGGCGCCTTGCCACCGATTTCACCGGGGGCGATGGGGCGATGATCGTGGAGCACTCCTATCACGGCAGCACCAAGTGGATGGCCGACCTCAGTTCTAACGAGTGGCCTCCAGGCCATCGACCGGCGGCGATCGGGAGGTTCCCAGCACCTCGGGCAACAGAGGATCCCACGGCTCTCAGTGCTGAAACCACGTCCGCTCACGTCGCTCAGGCAGCGGCGGATCTGGCGTCGCGGGGATTGAGGCCGGCCATGTTGTTGGCTGACTCCGGGTTCACAACTGAAGGAGTTCATGACGCGCCGGCGTCGTACTTTGAAGGGCTGCTCGCTGGCGCTCATGCGGCTGGAGCGTTGTATCTAGCCGATGAAGTGCAGATTGGTTACGGGCGCACCGGGCCGCAGTTGTGGCGCTTCATGCAGTCCGGTGTCACCCCAGACTTCGTGACGTTGGGCAAGCCGATGGGTGCTGGCTATCCCATCGGTGCGGTCATCACGCGCCGTGAAATCGCCGATCGTCTGGCCCAAAGCTATGAGTACTTCTCCACGTTCGCGGCGACACCGGCTGCAGCTGCGGCTGGCAATGCGGTGCTCGACGTACTCACTGATCGCCGCCTGCCTGAGCAGGCGGTTGAGGTCGGCGCCTACCTCGCGCAGCGACTCCACGAACTTGCCGCAGACTCAGCCATGCTTGGCGAGGTGCGACACGTAGGCCTGGTCGCCGGAGTTGATGTGGTGACTCGTGAGGAGACCAAACGACTCGTCAACGGGTTAGCCAAGGCCGGTGTCTTAGCTGGGTCGACCGGCCCCACGGGCCAGGTGCTCAAGGTGCGCCCGCCATTGGTGTGGGAGCGCCAGCACGTGGACCAGTTCATTGCTGCCCTGGCCCACGTGCTCAACAACTAGCGCATCAATCCCCGAGCCTGGGGCAGCGGCAAGCGTGAGGCCTCGGTGAGTCCAGGAGGTGCTTCGCACACGGCGCGTACGGCGTTGACCACCGTCGCAGCCGTGGAGATGATGCCGCCCAAGTTGACGTCATCGACGTCGTGACCGACGTGGGTGTTGATCTCCACACCTGGGCGACCACTCACGACGACGCGGTGCACGCCGGATCGGCCATCGGGTGGGTAGGGCCAGTCTGGGGCCGCGGCTTGGGTGAGGCGGTTGACGTGCTCCATCGAGATGATGACTTCACCGTCTTTGAGCCCTTGCACTGCGAAGCGAACCGCAGCCACGTGACCGGCGGGAACCGTCATCATGGTGCATTCGATCTGCTCGGGGGTGTACCAGTTTTCGACCTGCTCGGTGATCTCGTCGAGTTCAACCCCAAGAGCCTGAGCCACGACCTTCACCGGTCCGCCCCAGATGGACTTTGCGACCTCAGGCAAGAACATCAGCGGTGGTTCGGCGTCGGGAGCGGCACCGAATCCGAAGGCAACGCCGGTGAACTCGGCATCGTCGTACGTGCCGTAATCAAAGATCTCTTGCACGACAACCTTGGTTGCCGATTGGGCTAGGCGCAGCGCTGCTAAGGGGAGTACGTCGCCAGAGAATCCCGGGTCGATCCCCGTGACCAGCATCGTGCTGTTGCCTCGGGCGCACGCTGCCTCCAGGGGCTCAGTGAGCCAGGGGTCAGCGTGGTCAGGGTGGATCAGCCAAACCAGCGATGAGGCGACGACGTTGGTGCCGCTTTCGAGAAAGGCAGTGAGTTCGTCGAGTGCACCGTCGGGTCGCATCTCTGCTTGAGAGGTGTAGACGACGCAGTCTGCACCCAGCGCGACCAAGGCGGCCGTGTCGTTTGTGGCGAGGATCCCGGTCGGCTCGGTGAGCCCGCAGAGCAGGGCTGCGTCGCGCCCGATCTTGTCGGGTGAGTTGGCGTGCAAACCAACAAGTTCAAGGCCCGGGTCTTCGATGATCTGGCGCAGAGAGTGCTCACCAACGTTGCCGGTGGAGAACTGGATGACCCGTAAGGGGCGTGGTTCGTTTGTCATAGCAAGTCCGTAATCGTCTTAAGGCCGGCGTCGTAGAGCACACCCGGGAGCATGCCGCCGTCGATTTCAATAGTGGTTCCGTTGATGTAGTCGGCTTGGCCGCTACACAAAAAGACTGCAGTGCGACCGACCTCGTCTGGTTCGCCAGCGCGACCGAGCGGGACGTTGGCGAAATACTCCTTCCCCTCAGGGTCGTCGCCGAGCACGAAGGCCCGGAAGTTGTCGGTCATCGTTGGTCCGAGAGCAAGGCAGTTCACCCGAGCATGCGGCCCCCACTCTTCGGCCAGTGATTTGGTGAGGTGGTTGAGGCCTGACTTGGCCGCGCCGTACGACACCAGGGTCGGAGACCCTGCCGGGTGTCCGGCTCCGCTGGAGATGTTGATGATTGATCCGGTGCCCTCCTGAGTGCGCATCTGGGCATAGACCCTCAGCGCGAACCACAACGGACTGATCAGGTTCATCTGGATGGCGTAGGCGTGGAAGAGCGCGGAGCGGTGGCCAGGATCATCGGCTAGCGGCGCCCCCTGGAACTTGCTCACCAACTCGGGCACGGCTTCCACCGAGGGGGAGGGCACGGTGCCGCCGGCGTTATTGACCAAGATGTCGATGCGGCCGTACTTCTCAACCACACGTGAGACGAAGGCGTCGATGGAGGCGTAGTCGCCTTGGTCGCACACCCATTGCTCGGAGCGATCGAGCGCGCCGTCGATGCCGTCGGCTGCAGGCAAGTGATCCATCGGGCTTCGCGAGCAGCCAATGACAGTGGCTCCGGCCAGGAGTAACTGGCGGGCGATGCCCACTCCGACTCCGCGACTGGTGCCTGTGACGACGGCGATCCTGCCATCGAGGACATTCATGATGACTCCTTGAGTACGTCGGGGCTAAACCGGCCCGCAAAGGCTCGCAGCGGCAGGTCAGCGCTCGTGATGATGCCTGGCTTAGCCGCCACCACAGATCGGATGGAGTTCAAGGCAGGCATGCCGGTGATCGTCATTCCGATGGAGGCGAAGTCTTCGATGTTCTTAAAGTCGACGCCTGGGGGCGGGAAGATCATGTGCTTGCTGTAGATGCACGGGTCGCCGGTGATCTTGGTGATGTAGCAGCCCTGCACCCGCCACTTCGGCTCGGTGTGCGGCGTCATCTGCCATTCGAGGTGGGTTTCGATGCGAGGCACTCCGTTGACCATGCCTTGGTACTTCAGATAGCAACCACCCACTGAGCCGCGCGGGAGTTTGTACCAGCCCAGGTCGACGTCGTCGGTGCAGGCGCCCAGTTCGTAGGAGAAGGTCACCTCGTCGAGTTGCAGGTCCATCGCGTCAGCCATCAACCACACCGAGTCGGCGAACACGAAGGTGAACTTCTCCAGCATCGCTGGCACTTCGGGGTCCTCGACTGGGCGACCAAATCCCACTTCGGTCCAGGTAGCGGCCGAGTGGTGGCAAGAGACATCGACTGACTCGATGACGGTGACGTTTTCGATCTGAGCGACATCTGCGGTGTGGACGGTGGTCAGGATTTGTGCGAGACCAGGGTTCATTCCGGTGCCATAGAACGTCGATCCGCCCTTCTGGCACGCCTCTTCGATGATCTCGGTCCAACTGCGGCCCGACTCGTGTGGGTGGTTGCGATTTCGGTGGTGGCCCGTGATCCAGTCGGCGGTGGTGACGATGTCGATGCCTGCCTCGAGCACTGGCAGGTACAGCGATTCGTCAGGGAACACCCCGTGGAAGGTCACCACATCGGGGTGCGCGGCGATGATCTCCTCGATGGTGCCCGTGGCGATCACGCCGATGGGGTCTAGGCCCGCGATCGTCCCGGCGTCTTGGCCGAGCTTGCTGGGGGTGTAGCAATGCAGCCCCACCAACTCAAGATCTGGGTGGTGTGCGATCCGCTTGATCATCTCGGTGCCCACATTGCCGGTGGCAACTTGGAAAACCCGGACGGGTGACTGGTTGGACATTGCCCTCCTTGGCATCAGGTGGGCTTACAGTAACGCCGTTTCTTTATTGAGTCGATGGGCTAGCGGAACTTCTTTCGATGCCCGCGATCGCCCACTCAATGGCAGTGTCAAAGATTGGAGCAAAGTTCCAGGCTGTGCCTGCCTTGATCTCACCCATCACCATCGAGGTCGCTAGGTGGTTCAGCGTTGCTGCGATGTGTACGGCGTCGCCCTCGGCAAAACCGTGCTCCCTCAGCGCCCTCGTCAATCGCCCAGCGAACCGCACCAAGATCTCGCTATCAGGCAATGTCATCAGGCCGGCCAACTCGGGCCGACTGAGCAAGGTGGAACGCACCTGGGCACACCACGAGCGCACCGCGTCGGGCCAACTGGTCATCTGGCCAGGGGATAACTCAGCTTGTGCAAATGCATGGGCCACCAGACCGTGAAGCATCTGCTCACGCGGACCTACTTGCTGATAAAGCGTGCTCGTCGAACACTTCAAACGAGCAGCCAGATTGCGGGCGGTCAGTCCCTGAGCGCCCTGATCGTCAAGGATGCGCAAAGCCTCATCGAAGATCTGCTCGCGGCTGATCAAGGGCTTCGCCATGGGCACATCGTGCCACTGGCGATTGGGTTAGTGCACCGCACCGAGCAGTCGGGCGATCGCCGCCGTACGCGAGTTGGCGCCGACAAACAGAGTGACTACCTCAACGTCGCGCTCGACCGTTCTCTCTGAATAGCCGAGGTGGCGAGCGATCACCCGAGTGGTCTCACCCAGCACGAGTTGCGCAGCGACTTGCACTTGCCGCTCAGTGAGCACGGGCTGCTCCGCGGGCCGCGATTGTGCCTTCACTCGTTGCCACGTTGTCTTAGCCAACCCCGCAATCCCAGGATCGTGGCTGATCCAGGCGGTCGGGTGACCTTGGGGAGTGTGCAGGCCCTCCATCAGGCAATAAACGCCATCGAAGACGGCCAGAGCGCCAGGCACTGGTCCGGTGTGCACACCAGGAGCGAGCGAGGAGAGCAGCGGGTTGCGCACGAGCGCTTGGGCAGTGACCACGAGCTCGCCACGCCACATGGTGCTTGCGAGTGGCTCAAACGGCATCTCAACGTGTATCCGACCCACGAACCGGCGGCTGGCCGAGGTGAGCGACTCGATGAGTCGATTGATGTTGGCGCGACCCACCGCCGCGCACTGGAACGCACCCCGAGCCCGGTGGCTATCACCCAAGCTGCGCCGAAGTTCGTGCCACGTCGGCCCAGCCAACGTCTCCGGCGTGGCTGGTGCGTTGGGTGCTTCAGTCTGAGGTGCGAGCTGAGTCTGCATGCCTTGAGCTTGGATGCGCTCGGGTGTTCTCTGCAGCTGTTTTCCCTGGCCGCTTGGTGCGTGGCAACTTGTGGCCTCCGGCCGGGTGAAGTTTCACCGGGTACCCGGTGAAACTTGCGCTTCCCCTGTGAAACTTCACATGGGAAGCGCAAGTTTTCCATGGGAAGTGGACTCCAGGAAACACCAGTTGGACCCAGCCGAAGTGGCTGAGGCCAACGGAATCGGAGAGGTCTACGAGGACACGTCAGTGATGCGTGGTCGCGGTCTTGCGAGAGGTTCTATCTGGATCTCGTTGTCGGATCTGTTGGAAGCAATCTTCCTCCGGCGAGGTCGGCGATCCACCAATGCGACCGCTGCTGGCGGATGTCCGCCGTACGCAAAACACTCGGGTTGTCTGACAATCCGCCACAGGAAGGCATAGGGTGAGAGCGGCAGGTGCGAGAACGTTGCGCCCGCCATATCCGAAGAAGAACAGGAGATCGCTCATGGTCGGGCGTGCCCACACCAGCGCAGAGCACATCGTCACCACTGAGGAGTACGCCGCGCACAACTATCACCCGCTACCCGTGGTGATTGCGCATGGCGAAGGCGCCTGGGTGACCGACGTGGAGGGCCGGCGTTATCTCGACTGCCTGGCCGGCTATTCGGCCCTGAACTTTGGTCACGGCAACCCTCGGTTGCTCAAGCGGGCTCATGCTCAATTGGATCAACTGACCCTGACGAGCCGAGCTTTCTTCAACGATCAACTCGGCCCGTTTGCGCAGGCGCTGTGCCAGGTCACCAACAAAGACAACATCTTGCCGATGAACACCGGCGCGGAAGCCGTTGAGACGGCGATCAAGGTGACGCGTCGTTGGGGCTACCAAGTCAAGCGAGTGCCTGAAGACATGGCCAATATCATCGTGATGGAAGGCAACTTCCACGGCCGAACCACCACGATCATTTCCTTTAGTGACGACAAGGTCGCCCACGACGAGTACGGCCCATACACGCCCGGCTTCCGCTCGGTGACGTACGGCGACATCGACGCACTAAAAGCGGCCATCGACGAGTTCACTGTCGGGGTGCTCCTTGAGCCCATCCAGGGCGAGGGCGGGGTGGTGATCCCACCCGAGGGCTACCTGAAGGCAGTGCGTGAGGTCTGCACGCAGCAGGGCATCTTGATGATCGCCGATGAGATTCAAAGCGGTCTGGCGCGCACCGGCATGACCTTTGCGTGTGACCACGAAGGTGTCGTCCCCGACATGTATGTGCTTGGGAAGGCGCTCGGCGGTGGCATTGTGCCGCTGTCAGCCATCGCCACTGACCCAGAGATCATGAAGGTGATCACCCCCGGTTCCCATGGCTCGACCTTTGGCGGTAACCCGTTGGCGTGCGCGATTGGGCAAGAGGTGTGTGAGATCTTGCAGACTGGCGAGTTCCAGACGCGGGCAACCCAACTGGGTCAACGCCTCGCGGCCCGGCTCGACCCCTTGGTGGGCAATGGCCTGGCGGCAGTGCGGCACCGTGGCCTGTGGTTCGGTCTCGATGTCGAGCCCGGTGGGCACTCTGGGCGTGAACTCACCTTGGGTCTGCTCGAAAAGGGCATCTTGGCCAAGGACACTCATGGATCGACGATCCGGCTCGCGCCGCCCATAGTGATCGAGGAGTCGGAGATCGACATGTTGGCTAGCGCGATCGAGGATCTAGTCGCAGGCTAAGCCTGGACATCAATCCCAGCTAGCGCCCAGAAGAGGGCCGCAGACGAGGACCCAGGCGAAGGCATAGTGTGGCCAGCCATGAAACCTAGTGCGTCCGCCGAGACGCCCCCGAGTAGTCGACGGGTCGACGGCACTGACCGGGCGATCATGGCATTGCTGCAACGTGACGGGCGGATGGCCTATACCGCCGTGGCCAAAGAAGTGGGTGTCTCGGAAGGCACAGTGCGCCAACGCGTCGCCAGGCTGCAAGACGACGGAGTGCTGCAGATCGTCGCCTTGTGCAACCCGCTGCTTCTTGGTCACCAATCGGTGCGTTTCCTGATTCGCACTCGCGAATTGTCTCCACGGGCGGTCGCTTCGATTTTGCGCGAGATCCCCACGGTGGCACACGTGGACGTGTGTGCCGGAAGCTACGAACTTTTCTTGGAGGCCACCTGCGCCAACCAGGCGCAACTCATCGAATTGCAGGACCAGATCCGAGCGACCCCAGGGGTAGCGGACTTGGAGACCTTGATCTTGCTTTCGCTGGCTAAGGACTATTCCTGGAGCGGGTTGGCTCAATCGGTCGGCCAAGACGTCAGCGGGGAAGGATCGCACTCCGCGTAGCAGGCGGTTCTCGAAAGCCAGCCCACAAATAGGAGTCTTTGTAGGTCTCCAATGCTGTGGAGACTTCGACTTGGTAGACCCCCTTAATCCGGTGGATCTTTCCGTTGAGGAGTTCGGCCAACTCGCTCACATCGGCCGCACTGACGTCGATGACGAGGTCATAGCTACCTGAACTCAATGCCACGAACTTCACCTGCGGCAATTTGGCTAGCGCGTCTGCCACCGAGGCCACGGGTACGCCGCGAACCCGCAGGCAGACGTGGGCAAATAGTTCTCCAATTCGAGGGGCGTCGACCATGCCGACAACTTGCAGCACTCCTAGTCGGTGCAGTCGCGCATAGCGTCGGCGTACGACGGCCTCGGAGAGGCCAACCGTTCGAGCCACATCTACGAAGGGTTGTCGGCCATCAATGCGAAGCTGGTCGATGATCAACCGGTCAAACCGGTCGATATCGAGCGCTTCGTGGCTCTCGCCCATCGCCAGCCCCCGTTTCACTACGAATTCCGTCACCTTGACCCAGGCAAGATGTCGCAGATCGTAAGCCAGGGGACTCGCCACTGCCTAGTGGTGAGGGTCACAGTGGACCTGTGAGCCAGATCAGCGACGCCATCGCGCCTAGCGGTGGCAGGCTGCGCCCACGCGCGCGTCGGCTCAGTGACTTCACCTTGATCGCGCCGGCAGCGGCAACTGTCATCTTGTTTGTCTTGGTGCCGCTTGGGTTAGTGGTTCGCACGAGCTTCGCCAACGCCGGAGACTACGGCGGGGTCGAGGGTGGCTGGACGTTCGCCAACTATCAGGCGCTCGCCGACCCGGTCTACATCAAAGTGTTGGGGTACAGCCTGTACATGGCTGCGGCGAACACGGTGTTTTGCTGCGTGGTGGGCTATGTGCTGGCCTACTACATCGCGATGAAGCCTGCGCGAGTGCAGTCGATTCTGCTGATGTTGATCATCATCCCGTTCTGGACCGATTTCTTGGTCAGAGTCTTTGCCTGGATCAACTTGCTCAGCCCTCGTGGTCCGGTGAGTTCCTTCTTCGATTTGTTGGGCCTTCCTGGTGTCACCGAGGGATGGATACCCAGCGACGGTGCAGTGTTCTTGGGTCTGCTTTATGCATTTTTGCCCACGGCGGTCTTCCCGATCTATGCCTCTATGAGGCAGTTGGACCTGTCCTTGACCGAGGCAGCTGCCGATTTGGGCTGTGGCTGGTGGGGTGTGCAACGCCGGGTGCTGTTGCCACTTGTGCAGCCGGGAATGGTGGGCGCAGCGCTCCTAACCTTCATTCCCACCCTGGGTGTCTTTGTGATCCCCATCTTGTTGGGTGGGGGCAAAAAGCAACTGGTAGGCAACGTCATCGTCACGTTGAACACCGAGTTCCGCAATCAACCAATGGGTGCGGCAGCCTCAGTCATCTTGTTGGTGATGATGCTGGCATCCCTGGCGGTTTTTGCTTTCTGGTCCAAACGCCGGCGGGAGGCATTGCGATGAAGAAGCACCCCATGGAGTGGGTCACCGCTGGTCTCGCGCAGTTGGCGTTTGCGTTCTTGTATGTGCCGATCGTCGCGGTCGTCGTACTCTCGTTCAATGCCTCTGAGCTGACCTATCGCTGGGGCGGGTTTAGCACGAAGTGGTATTCGGTGCTGGCAAATGATGCGCAGTTGCTCGATGGGTTGCGAGTCAGTGCCATCGTCGGCGCGGCATCGGCGACCTTAGCCACGCTGTTCGGATTCATGGCCGCAGCTGCGTTGGCAAAGGGCGAGTTTCGTGGCAAGCAAGCCTTCATGGGATTGGTGGCGACACCACTGCTTGTGCCAGAGATCGTGCTCGGTGTCGCCTTGTTGACCGTCTTCATACAGGCGAAAGTCAACCTGGGTTTCGCGACTCTTTCGGTCGGTCACTTGGTGGTCAATTTGCCTTATGCCGTGCTGATCTTGGCCGGCGCTTACGGCACTTTGGACCCCTCATTGTCAGAGGCTGGGGCCGATTTGGGGTGCTCGCGCTGGCAGGTGATGCGCCGCATCACCATCCCCTTGATGGCACCAGCACTGATGGCGACGTGGTTGCTGTGTTTCACCATCTCGTTCGGGAACATCGTGATCTCGACCTTCACCAATGGGGTCGGCACCACCACGTTGCCGCTACGAGTCTTTTCCATGCTCAAGACCGGATTGACCCCGGAGATCAATGCACTCGGAACCGTCTTGATCGGATTCACACTGTTGATCGTGTTGGCGGTTGGGGTTCGCCAGCTACGCGATCTTCTCGTGACCGATCGCAACTAATGGGCTCACGGCGGGCCCGACACATATAAGGAGAAACGATGCGCACAACTCGATTGGTCGCCATATCGGCGATCTGTTCGGTCGCGATAGCCCTTTCGGGTTGTGGCGGCTCTGACTCAACCAAGAGCGATGAGTCGACGAAGAGCACTCAACTCAACATTTACGCCTGGGATGGTGAGATCCCTGACTCGGTAGTTAAGGCCTTTGAGAAGGAGACCGGAATCAAGGTCACCATCGACACCTTCGACAGCAACGAGACGATGATCTCCAAATTGGCCGCAGGTGCGGGGGGCTACGACATTGTCGAGCCGAGCCAGTACGCCGTACAACAGTTGATCGGCCAAAAGCTCATCCAGACACTAGATCACGGCAAGATCGACGGCCTGGACAATTTGGGCGAGAAGTGGCGGACAACCGAATTCGACCCGGACAACAAGTACAGCGTGCCGTGGGTCTGGGGTACGACAGGTTTGGCCTACAACGACGAGTGCGTGAAGACGCCTCCAACGTCGTGGAAGGTGATGTGGGACCCGCAGTACAAAGGCAAGATCTACATGCTCGACAACATGTTGGCCGCCTACATCGCTGGTCTTCAGGTCAATGGCTACTCCGCGGCTAGCACCGACCAAGCTGAGATCGAAAAGGCCACTCAGTCGCTGATCGATCAGAAACCGTTGTTGGCGGGATACAACGCCACTAACTACGCCGACCTCCTCGACAACGGTCAAGCGTGCTTGGCCGAGGCATGGGGTGGCTCGGGTATGGCGAAGGTCTTGGACAAGAACCCGCACGTGCACTTCATCCTCCCCGAGGAGGGTGGCACGTTGTGGACAGACACCTTTGCGATTGCAAACAAGTCGCCGAACTTGGAGAACGCCTACAAGTGGCTCAGCTTCACGTTGCGTCCCGAGATCGCAGCTGCCGCGGCCAACGATGGTGGCCTGGCCACGCCTAACGACGCTGCGTTGGAGCACGTGAAGCCAGAGGTGAAGAACAACCCGGCGATCTTCTTGCCCGCAGATGACATTGCCAATGCGGACTTCATCCTGGACCCCGGCAAGGCAATGACCTTCTTCCAGCAAGGTTGGACCAAGGTCAAGGCCTCGTGACCCGATCGGTTACAGCGCAACCGGCCCCTGGTGGAGACCAGGGGCCGGGAAGCGTCGCCATTGCACTGACTGGGGTGACTAAACGCTTTGGTGACTCGACCGCGGTCAACTCGGTGACCTTGGAGATCTACGACAACGAGTTCTTCTCAATCTTGGGACCTTCTGGGTGCGGCAAGACGACGTTGATGCGGATGATCGCCGGCTTTGAGACCCCTACATCGGGTGAGATTGTCCTCGATGGCCAAGCCATCGAGGATGTGCCCGCTCATAAGCGCGACCTCAACATGGTGTTCCAAAGCTATGCACTCTTCCCGCATCTCAACGTGCAAGACAACGTTGGTTTTGAGCTCAAAGTCCGCAAGCGTCCCAAGACCGAGATCGCGTCTGCTGTGGAGCAGGCACTCGATTTGGTGCGGCTAGGCGGCATGGGTAAGCGCAAGCCCAATGAACTATCTGGTGGCCAACGGCAACGTGTCGCGCTAGCTCGAGCGCTCGTGGGGCGACCCAAACTCGTGCTTCTTGATGAACCTTTGGGTGCCCTTGACCTCAAGCTGCGCAAGCAGATGCAGGTCGAACTCAAGCGGATGCAACGTGAGGTGGGCATCACCTTTGTGTACGTCACGCATGACCAAGAAGAGGCGTTAACGATGTCTGATCGCGTGGCGGTCATGCAGGAGGGCAAGCTGCTTCAGGTGGCTTCTCCACGGGCGCTCTATGACCAACCGGCCACCCGTTTCGTTGCTGACTTCATTGGGGTCTCCAATTTGATGGACACCAAGCCCAGCACTTCTCTGCGTCCAGAGCTGGTCAGCGTGCATCCCTTGGGAACACCCTCTGGGGAAGATAACTCAACGTCAGCTGAAGTGACCGAAGTGATTTTCCTTGGCCGCGGTACTGAATACCGCTTACGCCTGCACGGGCGCGACGAGCCACTCATCGCTCAAGTCGCTAACAGCGGACTCGGTGAGGGGTTCGCGGTGGGCGATCAAGTGACAGTGAGCTGGGCCAACTCCAGCCTGCGTGAGCTAGAGGACTAGGAGAACCATGAAGGTCGCAGTTGGTCAGTTTGCTCCATCGGGAGACCTGGCAGACAACCTGGCCACTATTGAACGGCTCGCGGCTCAATGTGCTCGCGAGGGGGCCGAAGTCTTGGTCCTGCCCGAGGAAAGCATGGCGACCAGTGATTGCGTCGAAGGCAGTTTGGCCGAGTTTGCGGTCCAGTATTGGCCCGAGTTTGTCATTGCGGTGTGCGAGTGTGCGAAGCGCCATGCGCTGACCTTGATCACCGTCGGCTATGAGCCTGGCGAGGGCTTGCCCTACAACACCGTCATCGCGGCTTCACCGGCTGGGCAGGTTGTCGCGCAGTACCGAAAGACGCACTTGTACGACGCGTTTGCTTATCGCGAGTCTGACTACGTCCAGCGGGGTACCGGTACCCCGGTCGTGATCGACGTGGGGGAGTTTCGGGTCGGGCTCATCAATTGCTACGACCTCCGGTTCCCCGAGTTCACCAGAGCGCTGGTCGATGCGGGGGCCAACGTCATCAGCGTGAGTGCAGCCTGGGTGAGCGGAGCAATGAAAGAAGAGCACTGGGAGGTGCTTCTGCAGGCGCGAGCCATTGAGAGCACAGCCTGGGTGCTCGCTGCCGGCTCGAGTGCCTCGGGGTGCATCGGCCAGAGCATGATCTTCGATCCAATGGGGGTGAAGGCAGCGGGACTGGGCGCGCAGCCCGAAGGCTTCCTGGTCGTGCCGATCACCATGGAGCGACTTGACGAGGTCCGGGCAATTTTGCCCGTTCTGGCTAACCGTGTGCTTCGGCACGCTCAGGGCTAGGTGCGTTATGGGAATCGAAATCAACACGATGCCGGATCCTCTCGATGAGGACCTTCGTGAGTTAGCTGGTGCCGTCGAGGTGCCGACATTGGGCCACTACTTGACCAAAGGCTTTTGTGGCTTTGAGATTCGCCGCATTGCCGGTACTCGGCCCATGATCGGGCCTGCCGTCACGTTGTCGATGCCGCCAGGTGACTCCACGCTGCTGCACTACACAGCCGATCAGGTGCGGCCGGGTGACGTGGTGGTGATCAGTCATGGGGAGGACTACCGCAGCGCACCGGTCGGTGCAGTGTTGGCCAGTGTGTTGGCGCACCGAGGGGCTGCTGGCGTGGTGATCGACGGAGTTTGCACTGACGTTGATGCACTCATGGCGGTCGGTTTGCCGGTTTATGCCCGAGGCACGAGCGCACTGACCACGAAGCTTTTGGGACTCGACGAGGGCGGGGTCAATGTGCCGATCACCTGCGCTGGTGTCGATGTTGAGCCGGGGATGGTGGTGCTCGGTGATGCCAACGGGGTGCTGTGTGTTGATCGTGAGGAGTTACGGATCTTGTTGCCTGAAGCCATCACTGATGACAGCGAGGAACCGGCCCTTATCGACGCCTTGACGCGTGGCTCCGCGCGGCTGGGTCAAGAGTGTGGCGCGAACGAGTTGCTGCGCGGCCTTGGAGCGATCGTGTGAGCACCTTGCACCTCAAGGCGGCCATCAACGGAGGTCGATCACGTGCCCAACACCCAGCGACCCCGATCACTCCCGACCAGCTGGCCCACGATGCCAGGCAGGTTTTGGAGGTTGGCGCCACGGTGGTGCATCTGCATGTGCGCGATGAGAAAGGGGAGCAAAGCATTGCTGCCGGGCACCTCGACGGCGTCATGCAGGCGATCAGGTCATCCTCCCCGCGAGCGATCATCGGAACGACCACCGGGTTGTGGACGGTAAAGGACGGGCACCCCGAACGCCTTGAGCATGTGCGTAGTTGGTTCAACCTTCCTGACTTCGCCTCGGTGGCGTACCGAGAAGATGGTGCTGAAGAGACCGCACGTGAACTGGTGGGTCGTGGGATCGCGCTGGAGAGTGCGGTGTGGTCGATGGCGGACGTGCCAGCGCTGTTGGCTTCTCGCGTGCTCGAGCACAACATCCGCGTGCTGATCGAGCCCGAGGATGAGCAACCGGATGCGGCGGTCGATGCTTGCCGCGAGATGGCTGCGGCGTTGCGGGCTGGAGGAGTTCGTGCGCCATTGCTCTATCACGGTGATGGCGAGACTGTGTGGCCCGTGCTGCGAGCAGCCGCCCTCGACGGTGCCCAGTTGCGCATCGGCCTGGAGGACGGCGAGCACTTACCTACGGGTGAAGTTGCCGCTGACAACAAAGCCCTCGTCGTCGCGGCACTAAAGTTCGCGCAGCGCGTCAGGGAGGGCTCATCAGCTACTGCATGATGGGCTCATGAGCAGATACGCCTCGCTGAGTCGTGAGCAACTGGCCATTGTGGTCCCTGAGTTGCTGTTGATTGGTCAACTCATTGATCGATCCGGCATGGCGTGGTGCATCGAGGCATTCGGCCGCGAGCAGATGGCACAGGTCGCCATCGAGGAGTGGTCAGGCGCGAGCCCGGTCTACACCGGTCGGATGCAACAGGCACTGGGCTTTGAAGGCGACGACGTGCCCACGATTTTCAAGGGGTTGCAGCTAGACATCGGGGCACCGCCGCAGTTCATGGACATCAGATTCACCGTGGATGATGCCCAGCACGGCTCTTTCGTGCTGGCCCACTGTGGGGCGTTGATGGACGTGGAGCCCATGGGTGAGGACTACGTGCGATCCATGTGCCACGACATCGAGGATCCCACCTTCGACGCCACGGCGGTCGCCACGAACCCCAAGGCGCAGGTGCGGCCAGTGCATCGACCACCTCGCACACCCAAGGAACGCACCCCGCATTGTGAGTGGACGGTGTCGATCGATCCGCAACATCCCGAGGTGAGCGCGCTGCCGGCGTACTTCGAGATCGCCAAGACACAGGCTGCCGGACTTGCCTTGAAGGCGATCGATCCCAGCGACGAGGGGGAGTCTCACTACTCCGGGCAACTGAAGTCGGACCTTGATTTCGCGGCTTTCTCACACGCTGCCCTGGTGCGGATCGCTGATGAGGTGTGCCTGCAAATGCACCTACTAAACCTGAGCTTCGTGCTTGCAGTGAGCCAGCGAGCAGATGTCGAGCACACTCGCGAGATTGCCCTCAAACAACTCACCGGCTGGGCAGGCATCGCCGCTGAGCGCATCCATCGCTGTTTGGGGCTCCCTGCCGATGCGTCGGGCGCATTAGAGGTGCTGCGGCTCCATCCGATTCTCAATCCGCAGGAGTACGTCGAGATGGTGGCCTACGGGAGCACCTTCACGCTCAAACCGAGTCTCGCGCACAAGGACGGCGCCTGGATATCCCTGTGCGGGCCCGATGAAACCCGCCCGCTGCAGGCGATCGTTCGTGCGGTTGACCCACACCTTGATGTAGCAATCTCAGGTGGTGAAACCTGGACGCTGCGAGTGACCCGCAACGAGCACCCTGCCAAGGAGGCAGGCGAAGTTGCGGTGACACGCTTCTCGACCGGATCGAACTTTGTTTTCACCGACCGTGAGTCGCTGCCGATCTGGCCGGTGTAGCTAGGTGGTAGCCACCGACTTCGCCCAGCGGTAGTCAGCCTTCCCCGATGGGGAACGTACGACGGCAGGCACCCGGATGAACTCCTTAGGCAACTTGTACCTAGCCAGGTGCTTGGCGGCTTCGGCGAGCAGTGACTCATCGGTGGCCTCTTCATCGAGTGCGACGACGGCAACGACTTCATTGCCCCAACGAGTTGAGGGCCGTCCCACGACGATGGCGTCGCGGACCGCAGGGTGGTGGATCAAAGCTCGCTCGACCTCTTCAACGAAGACTTTCTCACCCCCAGTGTTGATGGTCACCGAGTCGCGACCAAGCAACACGATGCGCCCGTCGTCGAGGATCTCGGCTCGATCGCCTGGGATCGCCCAGCGCACACCGTCAATGAGCGGGAAGGTGCGCGCAGTCTTCTCCGGGTCCCCGAGGTATCCCATCGGAACGGTCTGTTTGCGAGCCAGCCATCCGCCGCCCTCGCCGGGATCAAGCAACCGGGTGAAACCGTCGTCGACGACTGCGGTGTCTGGTTGAGCGGCGAAGGTCGCTGCATCGCCTTCAGCACCGTTGAAAGCAAATGAACTCATCTGCATCCCGGTCTCAGATGCCCCCACGACGTCGAGCACGATGACGTTGGGCAAGGCCTTGAAGATGCGTGACTTCACTGCGGGGGTCAACGCGGCGCTGCCGTTGTTCACCGACGCCAAACTGCTCAGGTCATAGGGCTGCCCAGCGGCTTGGGCGCGCTCGACCTCTTCAATGATCGGCAACGCGATGGCGTCTCCGACGACGGGAAGGCTGACGACACCTTCCTTGCCGATCAAGGTGAGTGCCTCGACCGGGTCTAGGCGTTGGGTGTTGGCCAGCAACACCAGGGTGCCGCCGCCAGTCATGATGTGGAAGCCCGACCACTGAGCGGCGCCGTGCATCATCGGCGGCGTCATCAACAAGGTCACCTTCGACCCGCCAGATCGAGCGTGTTCGGCGATCGCTTCGTAAGAGGCGAACGGCTCTGTCGCACCGAACGGCGTGCCGCCCATCGAGGAGACATAGATGTCGTGCTGGCGCCACAACACGCCCTTGGGCATGCCCGTGGTGCCACCTGTGTAGAGCACATAGGCATCTTCACCTTGTGGCGTCGGCATGCCTTGGGGAGGGCACGGGGTTTGCAGTACGTCGCCGTACTCGACTGCACCAGGAAGCAACGCGTTGCCGCTGCCGTCGGGCACCTGGATCAACGTGGTCAGTGCGGGCAGTTCGTCGCGCAGCGCCGCGACTTCGCCAGCGAACTCAGCACCGTAGATCAGCGCCTTGACCCCAGAATCGTGCAGCAGATAGCGCAGTTCTTCTGTGACGTAGCGGTAGTTGATGTTCACCGGCACAGTGCGTGCCCTAAAGGCGGCCACCATGCCCTCGAGGTATTCGGGGCAGTTGCGAAGGTAGAGCCCCACGTGGTCTTGACCCGACTCGTGGCCTTCGAGGTCGTGG
>WBZQ01000718.1_pt1 | contig 24956 bp, 19 predicted proteins | sample 5204251 | NCBI WGS metagenome assembly WBZQ01 (sample SAMN12412402, study PRJNA552823) | activated sludge metagenome | isolation source: activated sludge from nitrification reactor of wastewater treatment plant... | place: USA: Virginia | collected 2017-09
CGATGTTCCGCAGTGCTCCTACGCCACCGGTACCCCCAGCCAGGAATGCCTGAACACCCCCACCTATCGGGTGACGACCTCGACCGGAAAGATGGTGGTCCAGTTCCGTGCCAACTACAACCATTGCTCCGATATCATCGCCCACATCATCGTCGACGGCCGCGAATGGGGCAGCCAGCGGGTCGGACCGGGCCAGAAGGACGGCAGCTACTACATGCAGCTGACCCCGGGAACCCACAAGGTCGGTGTCCGTGCCACCGGTATCCGTGGTGGCTGCAACGTCGGCTACGTCAGCGCCTGGGGCGGCAACCTGCGCATCGAGACCAACGCCGACGCGGACAACGGCATCGGCTGAATCCCGCGGTTGATGACCGCTCCACCCCGTCCGGCGGCGAACTCGTAACGAGTTCGCCGCCGGTTCTCGTTCCGGGCCTGTGGATAAATCGGTCGACCGCCGACGCCGACCGCTGGTACGGTCTCGCCTTGTCTCGCAACCGAACCGACCAAGAGATGAGAGAAAAGACCAGACCGATGACCGACATTGACCTCAGCGGCGAACACTTCCAGGTTCGCCGTGCCATCGAACTCATCACCGAGTTGCTCGGTGGTGCGGTGGCGGCCGCTGACGAGGAGTCGACCGACCGCTTCCTCGAAACCCATATGGCTGTTCGCCGAAGCACTTTGGTCGCGCAGCGCATCGCGCTGACACCGGCCACCTTCGTCGCCGGCGGGCTGGTGATGGCCGACCTCATGACTGAACACCGGGTGATTGTCGGGCCCGGAAACTACGACTCGGATCCGTCGTGGACCAGTCATCGGCTCGGTTCCGAGGACATCTCGGTACCCAGTTGCCTGACCGCATTCTTTCCCGACGGACTGCTGGTGGGAACCGAACCCATCGCGGTGCAGATCACCGCCGAGGACCGCCATTACATCGGATCGGAAGACGGCATCACCATTATCGCCGGTCCCGACTCCCGCGAATTGGCCACCGACACCGCCGGCCTGCTGCGCGAACGGATGCGGCTGCGCAACCCGTTGCGCGGCAAGATGATCTCCTCGCTCGCATCCGGGGGTTCGGTGGTATTCGACATCATCGACCCGAAACCGGTGAGCCGCGACGACGTGATCGTCGACCCCCGTGTGTGGCACGAGATCGACCTGTCGATCCGTTCGGTCACCGACCGCCGCGACATCCTGCTCGCCGCCGGATTCAGCACCAGCCGGGGCATCATGCTGGCCGGACTGCCCGGCGTCGGCAAGACCGCCGTGGCCCGGGTGGTCGCCCACGAACTCGTGGCGCGGGGTTTCACCGTGCTGCTCGTCGACCCGGAGGTCGGGTCGCAGGCGCTGTCCGCGCTGTACACGCAGGCGGATGCGCTGTCACCGTCGGTGGTGGTGCTCGACGACGTCGACCTGTATGCCGGCCGGCGCGGCGGGTCCTCCGACGCCGGTCTCGGCGCGTTCCTCACCGCGCTCGACGGGGCCCGGCAGCACAACGATGTCCTCACCATCGCCACCACCAACGACCCGAAGGCGATGGACGCCGCCGCGATCCGGACCTCACGCTTCGACAGCATCATCGAGATGGACCTGCCATCCGATCACGCTGCCGAAGGCATCCTCACCCGGGCACTGTCGACGCTCGACCACACCGTCGACGTCCGCCAGGTGGTGCGGGCGTTACCGCCCGAACGCAGCGGCGCCGACATCTGCGAGGCCGTCCGGCGGGCCATCCTCACCGTCGAGGACACCGCCCACATCGGCACCGCCGACCTGATCGGCGTGATCTCCGCGGGCGACTACCGTGCGGAGCTCCCCACCGGGGCCTATCTGTGAGCGGATGCTCCGTCAATCGCCGCCCCGGGACTCTCCTGGGGCGGCGATTATGGTCGCCACGATGAACCGATTTGCCTCTGTTGGCGATTACAATCGCCACAGAAGGGACGAAGTGGATCTTGTCGACCGCCCACGTTCCTCCGCGACACACTTCCCTCCGAAGGACGCAATTACATCCTGCTCGATGAGATCCAGGAAGTAGACAGGTGGGAGAAGCTGGTCAACTCCCTGGTCGCAGAAGGCCGGTCCGACCTCTACATCACCGGCTCCAACTCCCACCTGCTCTCCGGTGAACTCGCTACCTACATCGCCGGCCGTTACGTCTCCATCGAGGTTTGGCCGCTGTCGTTCGCTGAACACCTCGCATTCGGAGACGCATTCTCGCAGCGTGATATGACCCGGATAGATGACGAATTCGCGAGGTACGTGCGGTTCGGAGGATTCCCCGGTGTTCACGTCGTCCCGTTCGACGAATCCGATGCCCGCTCTGTCGTGACCGACATCTATCGGTCGACCCTCGTACGCGATGTCCTCACCCGGAACAAGATCCGAGACGCCAACATGTTTGAGCGTGTGGCCACCTTCGCCATCGACAATGTCGGCAATCCGTTCTCGGCACGACGGGTAGCGGATTTCATGAAATCCCAGCGACGATCGATCAGCCACGAAACAGTACTCAACTATCTGTCGGCACTTGAGGAAGCCTTTGTCATCACGAGAGTTCCTCGTTACGACCTACGCGGCCGGGCCTTGCTGGCCACGGACGAAAGACACTACATCGGCGACCATGGCATCGTACGCGCACTATTCGGGTACTCAGACCAGCGTCTTCCCGGTGTCCTGGAGAACATCGTCTGGATGGAGCTTCGGCGTCGCGGATACGATGTCACAATCGGCAAGGTAGGTGCCGCCGAAGTCGACTTCGTAGCGACGCGGCGGGAAGATATTCTCTACATTCAGGTTGCCACCAGCATCGAGTTGTCGCCGGAGACTCGCCGACGCGAGTACGCACCGCTGGAAGCAATCGACGACAACTACCCGAAGCTTGTCCTCACACTCGATCCGATGGCCGAAGACAGCACTCGCGGAATCCGTCACCATCGAATACCTGATTTCCTTCTCTCCGAAGAGTTCTGAACACACGGCCGGCAACGCCGGAGGTACTGTCCACCACCAGTCCAGCAGACACGGTGACGGCGAACGCGCGATCACGCGTTCGCCGTCGTCAGTTCCCATCAGGGTGGTCAGGTATCAGCCGATGCCGTTGTCCGCGTCGGCGTTGGTCTCGATGCGCAGGTTGCCGCCCCAGGCACTGACGTAGCCGACGTTGCAGCCACCACGGATACCGGTGGCACGGACACCGACCTTGTGGGTTCCCGGGGTCAGCTTCATGTAGTAGCTGCCGTCCTTCTGGCCCGGGCCCACCCGCTGGCTGCCCCATTCGCGGCCGTCGACGATGATGTGGGCGATGATATCGGAGCAATGGTTGTAGTTGGCCCGGAACTGGACCACCATCTTTCCGGTCGAGGTCGTCACCCGATAGGTGGGGGTGTTCAGGCATTCCTGGCTGGGGGTACCGGTGGCGTAGGAGCACTGCGGAACATCGATCGGATTGTTGGAGTAGATGGCCGCATTGGCCGGTCCGGCAACAACTCCCAGCGCGACGGCGCCGGCGGCGGCGAGCATGGTGGCGGCGGCGGTGGTCTTGGTGATGTTCATTGTTTTCTCCTGTGTTAGCTGGGTCCGTTTCGGACACCACAACTATCTGCCGGGCGGCAGGAACAGGCAATGGGCAGAACTCACCATCGGTATTGTTATCAAGAACGGTATTCGGGGCGCCCCCTATTGCACCCCGGAGTCACCCGACGATCTGCACGGACACCGCTTTCAGTTGTGCCCGGCAGTTGCCGCAGGCCAGACGCGGGATGAAGGCGCCTCCGCACGCGATGTGTGTGAACTCCAAGGCCGGTCCCTCAGGGGCCCGGAACCAGCGTTGCCCCCAGGCGATCATCAGCGCGATCACCGGGAAGAACGCGGCACCCTTGTCGGTGAGGCGGTAGGTGACCCAGTCCTCGCGCTCCGGGCGGGGTTCGGTCACGGCCACGCCGAGCTCGACGAACCGGGTGAGGCGGTCGACGACGATCGTCGGTGGTGCGGTGGTGCGGTCGACGAACTCGCCGAAGCGGTTGGTGCCGAGTAGGAGTGCGCCCAGCATCGCCGACGACCAGCGGTCGCCGATCAGCACCATCGTGTGCGGCAGCACCTGGGAAGGATGCCCGGACGCGGCGGAGCGTCGTCGGGAGATGGAGTCGGGCACGCTCCGCGCCCAATGCCCGCTGGGGCCTGGGAGAGTGGTCACGTCATGCAGACCGGCCGCCGATTCACAGGTGTGGCAGATCAATTCGGGAACGAACTCGTTGTCGCACCCGGTGTGGCGCATCTGCGGCAGCGAGGCTCGCGAGTCCGGCGCCCACCGGCGTTCCCAGGCCCACATGCTCAGCAGGATCGGCCAGACGTGGGCGCCGCGGTGAGTCAGGTGGTACTCGAAGCGCTGCGGCCGCTCGCTGTAGCGGACCTTGCGAAACAGCCCGCGTTCCGTCAGGCCGGCGAGGCGGGCCGACAGCACCGCGTTGGAGATCGATCCACGCGCCATCCAGTCGCCGTACCGCCGGCAACCGTCGACCGCGTGGCGCAGAATCCACAGATTCCACTCGTCGCCGAGGATGCCGAGCGCCACGGCGATGGCGTTGGCGCCGCCGGGTTCGAGTTGCGTCGGCGAGTCGGTCACAGCGTGAGTCTATGCGCCCGTGCCGACCCCCGAAGTCTCCCGAAGCCCGTCAGACGCCGACGACGAACGACGCGACGGTACTGGTGCTGCCGCCGATGTTCAGGGTCGCGGCGCGGCGCGCGGCGTCGACCTGGTAGCCACCCGCTGCGCCGGTGACCTGCTTGTGCGCGTCGAGGAGCATCCGGACCCCGGTGGCGCCGACCGGATGTCCACCACCGAGGAGCCCACCACTTGGGTTCATCGCGACCCGGCCGCCGATCTCCAGGTCACCGTTCTCGACGGCACGCCAGCTCTCGCCCGGTGCGGTGAGACCGAAGTGGTCGATCGCCATGTACTCGCTGACGGTGAAGCAGTCGTGCGTCTCGATCACGTCGAGGTCGTCGACACCGGCGATGCCGGCCCGACCGAACGCGTCACCGATCGCGTCAGCGACGTGCGGGAACATCAGCGGCGCGTCGGCACTGCGGGCGAGTTTGTCCTCGAGGCCGAGTCCGACGGTGCGGTGGCCCCAGCCGAGGATCGTCGAACCGGTAACGCCGGGATGCCGGTCCAGATACCGGCCGGAGACCAGGACGACACCCGCACCACCGTCGGTGAGTGGCCCGCAGTCGGCCTTGCGAAGGCAGCCCTCGACGAATGGGTTCGCCGCGTCGTCGGCGGTGTAGAAAGCGGGCGGGAACTCCCATGCCCGCGATTGGGCGTTCGGGTTGCCCTTGCCGTTGCGATGCGCCAATTCTGCTATCCGCCACAGGTATTCGGGATCGATGCCGTAGCGTTTGGTGTACTCGTCGGCGATCCGGCTGAACATGTAGGGCCAGATGTAGCGCGCATCCTGGCCCTCACGGCCGATCCACGCCGCGCCCATCATGTTCTGCGTGCCGATGTCGCCGGGTACGTTGCGTTCCAGTTCGACGCCGAGCACGAGCGCGCAGTCGTAGCGGCCGGACTCCAGGTCGGCCATCGCCGCGAGAATCGCCAATGATCCTGACGCGCAGGCACCTTCGTGCCGGGAGGCCGGCACACCCCATAGTTCCTCGCGCATCGAGGCGGGCATCGCGCCGAGCTGGCCCTGCCCGGTGTAGACCTGCCCGAACGCGTTGGCCATGTGGATCACGTCGATGTCGGTGGCCGGAACGCCCGACGCGGCCAGCGCACCGTCGACGATCTCGGCCGTCAACGACGCGAGGTCCTCGCCCTCGCGGGTCAGGTTGCGGGCGAAGTCGGATTGGTAGCCGCCCGCGATGGTCACCGGGGTTGTCATCGATGCCTGCTTTCGTCAGTACTCCAGTTGGCAGAGTATGCACCCCAGGGGGCGCTTGACAAGCGTTTCGACGACCTGTCACTCTGCCAACTATAGGAATGATTCGGAAACCTCGGAGAAAGGCGGCCCATGGACATCGAGGTTGTCGGCAAGTTGTTGTCGACTCTCCCCGCGGACGACGACCATCCGTACCGGACCGGACCGTGGCGGCCGCAGACCACCGAGTGGGATGCCGACGACCTGCAGGTCATCGAGGGTGCGATTCCGCCCGACCTGGACGGCGTCTACCTCCGTAACACCGAGAACCCGCTGCACCCGGCGATCAAGAACTACCACCCGTTCGACGGCGACGGCATGATCCACGTTGTCGGTTTCCGGGACGGAAAAGCTTTCTACCGCAACCGATTCATCCGCACCGACGGCATGCTCGCCGAGCAGGAGGCCAGGCAGTCGCTGTGGGCCGGCATGGCCGAGATGCCCGACTGGGCGGTCCGCGAGGACGGTTGGGGTGCACGGCGCCGGATGAAGGATGCGTCCAGCACCGACGTCGTCGTGCATCGTGGCCGGGCGCTGACGAGTTTCTGGATGTGCGGCGATCTGTACCGGGTCGATCCGTTCTCCGCCCGCACGCTCGGCAAGGAGGACTGGAACGGCGGCTTCCCGTACCACCTGGGCGTCTCCGCGCACCCCAAGGTCGACGACCACACCGGTGAACTGTTGTTCTTCAACTACGGCAAGGACGCGCCGTACATGCACTATGGCGTCGTCGACGAGCACAACGACCTCGCGCACTATATCGACGTCCCGCTGCCCGGACCGCGCATGCCGCATGACATGGCGTTCACTGAGAACTACGCGATTCTCAACGACCTCCCGATGTTCTGGGATCCGGAACTCCTCAAGCACGACATCCACCTGCCCAAGCTCCACGCCGACACCCCGGCCCGGTTCGCGGTGATCCCGCGACGGGGCCAGACCTCCGACATCACGTGGTTCGAGGCCGACCCGACCTACGTCCTGCACTTCGCCAACGCCTACGAGGACGGCGACGAGATCGTCCTGGACGGCTTCTACCAGGGCGACCCCGAACCCGGCGGGGAAGGGATCACCGACAAGTGGCAGAAGGCGTTCCGCTATCTCGCCCTCGACCATCTGCAGACGCGGCTGCACCGCTGGCGGTTCAACATGGTCACCGGGGCCGTGCGCGAGGAACAGCTCACCGACACCATCTCCGAGTTCGGGATGATCAACGGATCCGTCACCGCCCGCCCCCACCGCTACGTCTACGCCGCCTCGGGCGTCGACGGCTGGTTCCTGTTCAACGGGGTCGTCAAGCACGACCTCAGGACCGGCGCCGAGGAGTCGTTCTTCCTGGGCGACGGCGTCTACGGCAGCGAGACATCAATGGCGCCACGTGTCGGCAGCTCCGGTGAGGACGACGGCTACCTCATCACCATCACCACCGACATGAACGACGACGCGTCCTACTGCGTGGTGCTCGACGCCGCGCGCGTGTCGGATGGACCGGTCTGCAAACTCCGCCTCCCCGAACGGGTCTCGAGCGGAACCCACTCCACCTGGGCGGCCGGCTCGGAGCTGCGCCGGTGGCATGAGACCGACACCGCGGCGGCGGCCGTCGGGCTCTGATCGCCCGGGGGTATCCGGGTCGCGCCCACTATTCGGGCGTAATCCGGATAACCGCAGCCCGGCATCAGTCACAACCCGCTCGCCGGCACCCAGACTCACTGCTGGAATGTCCGCACAACTTCGAAGGGGACAGGTGCCCCTACGAGGACTCACCGTTCCGCTCGTGGATCACCACACACGTGGCACCTTGCGCGTCGGCCTCCTCCATGGGACATCTTGGGAACCAATGCTTTTAGACTCTGCCGGGTTGGTCGACTCGGCCATGAGCAGAGGCTCTACAGCCAGCGCACCGTCCGGCACCACTTCTCCGTCCCACTCAATCGTCACAGCTCCAAACTCGGCTCCTACAGGAGCCTTGGCCGGCCGTCTTGCTGGTGCAGGCTCACCCGATCCCGGTGCGAACTCGCTGAGCCAAGGCATCAGCGGCGAAACTGGGCCGGGGGGTCGTGGGGCGACGATGGGTTTGATAGTGGTGGGCAAGGTTGCCGGAGACAGCGGCTGCTTGATGTGGTCGTTCACTCCGACCGGTGTGGCGGTGTGCCATTGCCCGCCAATGTCAATGAGTGCGATCAGCTTCTCGTTGTTGGAAATTGCCATGCCGACGTCTATGCCGAGTGATGTTGCCAGCGCGAGGAATACGCATTCGGACTCGTATGGGGTTGCATTTCCGGCTTTCAAGACTGCCGCAGGTGAGCGGAGTGCACCTGCTGATGCTCTCACCTGAAGGAGTTGGTTCAGGCAGGATTGCAGGTTCAGGACCCGGGACTGCGTGTCGAGTGCCTTGCCGGCCAGGAGTTCGGCTATCTCGCGCAGTTCGGGTTCGGGGGTGATCTGGGGCCTGAGTTCGTCGAGTGTCCTTGATCGTTCACGCATGAGTATCCGGCGGATGCGCCCTGAATGCGGTGCGACTGCCATCGCCGGGTTGAGTTTTTTGATGAGGACGCGCGCCTTCTTCACGGCTTCACCGTTGGCTGTTACGCCATCGGGGAGGTCAGTGATGAGGTTCGCGTACGCGAAGTCGTTGCGCGCGTACAGCACGATGTCGGCTGCAAGTTCGTTGCGTGTGGTGCCGTACGGGACCGGGAGGTCGATACGCGCACCAAGCGCCTTCAGCTCGCTTTGTGCCGGGCCGGATCCGCTGTTGGCGACCACCATGATCCTGGCGGCGTATGGGCTGGCGTCGATATCGACCGCCGTTCCGTCCGGCGGTGACAGCACTAGGTGCGCGCGGTTGGCGATCAACTCATCGAACGCGTCTCCGGTGACGTCAACATTGTGTGGAGCGATGTTGATCCCGTTGGGATTGTCGTAACTTGCGGCACGTGCGCGTGCCCATAGCTCTCCCATGCGGCGTTCTCGGTGTTCAGGGTCGAGGAGTTGTTCCAGTAGCCATAGCAGTCGGCCTGATCCGCGTGTGGGTCGTGGTTCGAGGTTCCACCATTCCAATCGTCGGCCCAGGTCGCCGGCAACTGCCGGTGCCCAAGGCGATTCGCCAAGTTCCCCGAGTGCGTTGAGCCACGCCAGGTATCGGGGAAGTACGTCCACAGTGCGGACCAGTTCACCGCGCGACATTTTCGACGTACGGGGGACCGATAGTCTGCCTGGTTCGCGTAGCGCGGCTACGGCTACTGCGGCTGCGAACCGGCTTTTGAAGTTGTCGTCGTTGTGCCCGATGTGGACGCCCAGCCCATGGCCACATCCGTTGAGTGTCTGGCTTACCCAGTCCTCGTAGATTCGGGCGTTGATCGGCAGGTCTTGTATCGCAGGCACGCTGTTGACGATCAGGGCGAGCACCTGGTTCTCGGCCTCCAGTGCCTGGGTCGGAAAGCCCAAAGCGCCGAGGCCGTCGAGGATGCCGCAGGCGGCGCTGACACCGATCATCAGCCGGGCCGTGAGTTTGCCCAGGTCCGTGATGGTCAGTGTGCCGTTCTGGTCGGCGACCAGGCGATGTTTGACCAGCTCATCGATGACCGCGCCGACATCGTGCAGGTTGGAGGACTGTGCATAGGCGAACGTGCCTTTGAACCAGATCTGGGCGTCTTCGCGTGAGGTGATGGAACCGAGGAGGATCTCGGCGAGTAGGACGTCGTCGATCTGCCCGACGAGTTGGCTCTTGACTCGGTAACCTTCCGTCAGCTTTGCACGCCACTCGGTTTCGCGGTCTCTCGGTACCAGGAGATATCCGAAGCCTTCTGGTTCCTTGCCCGCTCTGCCCGCACGACCTAGCATTTGCTGCGCCTGGCTGACTTCGAGGTCGCTCACCCCGAGTTTCAAGTCACGGATGATCACAATCCGGGCAGGCGTGTTCACACCTGTCGACAATCCCGAAGTGGCCACGAGAGCCCCGATCTTGCGATCGTTGAAGGCACGTAAGGCCTCTGATGCTCGTGGAGCGTCGCGGAAATGGATACCGACGCCACTCGCCATTGCCTGGGTCACGAGCGCATGGTCATCGCGTTGCTCGGTTTCAACTCCGGCGAGCATCGCCGCCGTTTGCCGCACCGCGTTCTTGCTTCCGCAGAACACCAGGACGCTGCCCAACGTGCCGCCGTCCCGGCCGATAGTCTCGGAGACCTCGGGGTGATCTTCCGGACCGGTCGCTGCCAAGTCACTCAGCAACGCATTGATCGCGTTGTTCTTGCCGGCCTCGTCCTTGAGCCAATCGGTTCCGCCCGAACCCGGGTCGTAGGCGACGATCTGTGTAGTCAGGACCGTCGGGCGCCAGGTCGACGTGATCAGCGTGGCGTTGAACCATTTCGCCAGTTCGTCGGCGTTCGCCACAGTCGCCGACAAAGCTACGATTCGAGTGCGTGCCTCCGCCAAGCGCAGTCGAGCGATAACTGACTCCAGCACCGCGCCCCGTGACGGATCACCGACTAGGTGGACTTCATCGATGATCAGGCATCCAACCCTTTTTAGGAAGTCGCGAAGTGTCGACCGTCGGTACATCGACTCGAACTTCTCGGTCGTAGCGACCCACAGCTGTGCCTTCTGTGCCTTCTCACTTGACAGATTCACCTCACCGGTGAGCTGCAAGGTGCGGATGCCCAGGCTCTCCCAGCGCGCAGCCGTCTGCGCCACCTCCGCGGCCAACGCACGCGCTGGCATCAACCACACCGCCGGCTGGCCCTCCTGAACGATCGACCGCAGCGCCGCCACCTCGCCGACCAGCGTCTTCCCCGCACTTGTCGGTGCCACCACCATGATGTGTCCGGTAGCCGAAAGCACCGCCGGAACCGCCATCGATTGCAGGGGATTCAACGTCTTGTAGCGGTCGAGAAACCGAGTCAGCTCTACAGGAATCAAGGAGCTCGCCGGCGTCCACACCTCTTGGCCTACCGACAGCGCATCCCGGTCCGCCACGAGCTTGTCGAACAGCAGCTCGTACGCCTCAACCGTCTCGGCATCGCCATGTAGTCGGCCCGAGTTCTGGTTGACGTCCAGTTCTTTTCGAGTGAAGTTCGAGGACTGGATGAGAACAGCGTCGTCGGCCAGGACGTACTTGTCGTGGATGTTCTTGATCGTCACCACATCAACACCCGCATCACGAAGCCGGCCCAACGCCGCATCATTACTCCGATCCGGGCGAGAGATGACACGCACCTCAACGCCACGTCGTTTCGTGGCGAGCGCACAGTCGAGAAGCGTGCGAGCCGACTCCGACGTATCCCACCACGGCACGGTGATCCACAAACGCGTCTTCGCTTCCGCGATCATGTCGCGGAGCTGCGTGTATAGGCCGCTGGCCGCCGCGTCCTCGGAGGTGTAGCTGTGGAAGATCGAACCAGTCATGCGAGCACTCTCATTGAAGCCAGAATCCTGGCAAACTGAACGCGTAAACCGTACCAACCAGCATCACACCGGGGCGCTGTCCGTGGCCATGAGAAAGTCCCCATTGGTGGCCAGGTCGAGGTCCCCACTGGTGGCCAGATGAAAGTCCCCGCCTTGTGTTCGTCGTGTCGACCCGGAACTGAAGGCCCAGGCGATGACGGTGAAGGTGCCAACCACACACCATCACCGCCTGGGAGTTCCATTGAAGTCTGCGAAGGACCGTATGGACATCATTTCTGCTTACCGCGAAGTCGGAAGCTACCGAGGAGCCGCCGAACTGTGCGGCACCACCCACAAGACCGTCAAGCGTGTCGTTGACCGGTTCGAAGCCGGTGACGATTCGCGACCTGAGCGCGTTGAGCGTTCCCGCAACTATGACGCCGTGACCGACCTGGTCGACGAACGTATCAAACGATCACATGGCAAGATCACCGCCAAGCGACTGTTGCCGGTCGCCCGCACCGCCGGCTACGACGGATCGGACCGCAACTTCCGACGCCTCGTCGCGCAGTTAAAAGCACAGTGGCGCAGAAACAATCACCGAGGACGTCGCCCCGCCGTATGGGCACCGGGTGACTACCTGGTCATCGACTGGGCGACCGTCGGGGGCCTGCACGTGTTCTGCGCGGTACTCGCGTTCTCTCGCTGGCGGTTCGTTGCGTTTGCGACCAACGAAACCGCGACCACGACATTGATGTTCATCGCCCAGGCCTTCGAGCAGATCGGCGGAGTTCCCAAGCGGGTTCTGGCCGACCGGATGGGATGCCTCAAAGGGGGTGTCGTGGCGAACGTGGTGATCCCGACGCCGCAGTACGTCCGATTCGCCGCGCATTACGGCTTCGCGCCGGACTTCTGTCACGCATCCGATCCCGAATCCAAAGGCATCGTGGAGAACCTGTGCGGGTATGCCCAATCGGATCTGGCCGTCCCGATGTGGACCGAAGCCAAGGTCGCTGCCGGCCGTGACGACGTGGTCCTGGATGTGCATCAGACCAACATCGCAGCCCGAGAATGGTGTGTGGAGGTCAATTCCCGGCAGCACTCGGAGACCCTCGCGATCCCGAACGAGCGGTTGAATGCTGAGCGGGACGTGTTGGGACAGTTACCGTCTCTGCGGATGCAGGTCGGACCACCCCCGGCGACCCGCAAGGTTGATCGGCTCTCGTGTATCCGGTACGCCTCAGCCCGCTATTCAGTGCCCACCCGGTTGATCGGAACGACGGTCACCCTGGTGCAGGACGCCGGCCGGCTTCTCATCATCGAGTCAGGTAGCGCTGAGGTGGTGGCCGAGCACGAACTCGCCGCACCCGGTGAAGCGAGTGTCCTCGATGAACACTACGGTGGCCCCCGACCGGTACCGGGCCGCGGGCCTCGACCGAAAACAGCTGTGGAAAAACAGTTCTGCGCACTCGGCGAACCGGCCGAGCAGTTCCTCATCGGCGCTGCCGCGATCGGTAACACCCGCCTGAACTCGGAGCTGAACACGCTGCTTGCATTGGGTGCGGCCTACAGCGACACACAGCTACTGCAGGCACTGACCCGGGCGGTGGCATTCAAACGATTCCGCGCCGCTGACGTGCGGTCCATCCTGGCCACCGGCGCCGCAGCACCCACCCCCCGACCACCCGGGGATGCCTTGATCATGGACCTCCCCTCGGCGCCGACACGCTCACTCGATGCCTACAAACACACCCCGGCCACTGAGAGCGAGGCCTCCTCATGAGGACCACGACACCCAGGCCAACTGCACCACAAACGATCCCGGAACTACCCGCTGATCTTGATCTCGCGCTGCGGAGGCTGAAGCTGGCGGCGATCCGCCGCACCGCACCCGAAGTCCTGCTGACCGCGAAAATCCAACGCTGGACACCTGAGGAGGTGGTGCGGACCCTGGTGGAAACGGAAATCGCCGCGCGCGATGCCTCCAACATCCGCAATCGTCTCAAAGCCGCGGCGTTTCCGGTGGCCAAGACATTGGAATCCTTCGACGTGGCCACCTCATCGATCAAACCGAAAGTGTTCGACTACCTGTCATCACTGGAATGGATACGAGCACAACATAATCTGGCGATCATCGGACCCGCCGGAACCGGTAAATCCCACACCCTGATCGGGCTCGGGATCGCTGCCGTGCATGCCGGGCACAAAGTCCGCTACTTCACCGCCGCCGACCTCGTCGAAACGCTCTACCGCGGCCTCGCCGACAACACCGTCGGCAAAACCATCGAAGGACTCCTCCGCCAAGACCTGATCATTGTTGACGAAGTAGGATTCGCCCCGCTCGACGACACCGGCACCCAGCTACTGTTCCGCCTGGTCGCCGGCGCCTACGAACGCCGATCCCTCGCGATCGCCTCACACTGGCCGTTCGAAGACTGGGGCCGGTTCCTGCCCGAGCACACCACCGCAGCCAGCATCCTCGACCGACTGCTGCACCACGCCACGATCGTCGTCACCGACGGCGACTCCTACCGCATGAAACACCGAACGGAGGCACCCACCACAACCTGAACTACCCACACAGGGCGGGGACTTTTACCTGGCCACCAGCGGGGACATCAAACTGGCCGTTGACAGGCGCGCCGGAAAGGCTACAGCGGAACAAGAACCCCAGTAGTCGGCGCGCTGACGGGTGCGAGCACGTAAAGGCAGTTGTCACCGCTGGCCGACAATCCCATAGGCAGACCAGTCCTCCCCAGATGCTGGATCGCATGGTTCTAGCCTCGGAGCTAGCAACCACCGGCCACGACGGGGAACAGGCAATGCAGATACCTCACGCACTACAATCCGACGACCCCACACGGGCCAAGAACGTGCTGCAGGCGTACTTCGGTGATCCGTACCTACACGACGGCTTCACCGGGGCGAGTTTCGACTCCTGGGACTCTCTCGGCACCCGCGATGCCGACGCCAACGTGTTCACCGCCGACGACCTGATCGCCGTCACACTGCTATCCGTCAACGCCGGGCCCCGCGCAGCACAGGCGCTGCTGCGCGATCGACGAGCTGAGTTCTCGCCACTGCTTGCGGAGATCGGCCCTGACCGCGACCTCGCTGACGAACCTGGCCCCATAACTCCCGCGTGGCCAGCGTGGCGCCTGGAGAATCAGCTCCTCACAGTCCACGGCATCGGTCTCACGATCGCCTCCAAACTGATCGCACGCAAACGCCCACGCCTCTACCCGATCTGGGACACTGTAGTCGTGGACGTTCTCGGCACCCGCGGCAAACACCTCGCTTCCATCCACGAAGCGCTACGCACAACCCCTGCGTTACGCCGCCGGATCTCGAAGGCGCGTAAAGAGGCACACCTGCCAGAGGACATCAGCGAACTGCGAATACTCGATGTACTTGCGTGGATGCAGGGCGCTCGAGGACAAACCGGCCTTCCCGAAGGCAGCTGTCGAGATGCAGCGAAGACTAGCAAGACACGCCTCGCCACTTTGACAGATTCCCGGTGTGTCACCGGCACCAGCTAGATTAGCCGCTCAACCCGGCGTCCCGAGTTGGCTCATTCCTGAGCGCCTTGGAGGCTGAACCCCTGTTAACCAGGGGCGATGGGCCGTATGGTCGAACTCGGGGCGAGATTCTAGTCTGTGGGTGTGGTGGTCGTGCGGCCGGTGAATAGCTCGTCGAAAGCGCCAGAGTCCAGAGCGCGTACTCATATCGGGAGGCTCGCGACGATCAGGGCCCCAGTCAGAACCGCGCAAGACACTTTACATCATCCTGTGGTCACGCGGGTCATCAGGCCGGCCAGCAAGCTGAACTCGCTGCGAGCGCTACATACGCTTGCGCAAGTTCACTGTCTCTCCGCTCTTCGATGCGAACTCTTGCTGAGTTTCCACCCGAGGGGAAGTCCACTCACGAGGAAACCTTCGTCACACGACTGTAGTGAGGGTACGATCTGCAAGTCACCCCTATTGGCTTGAGGTTTCGAGCAACCTCGCCACCCGACATCACAAGTCGACCTGCACCAGCAGCCGTGAGGACCAGTAAGTGACCCCATACTTCTTCGGTAGCACCCAGCATCGCCGAGACAACATTCGGCGCGCTCGACTAGCCGCGATCGGCTAGGACATCGAGACCGCCATGCAGGTTTCGAGTTCGCTGCTGAACCATCAACGAACTTAAGGCCGCAAGCACTTAGACACTAGAAGAGCGCTTCCATCCGGCGTCGTAGCCTTTAGCAAGTTAGGCTACCTCACCTAAGGCTTTGAGAACGAGATCACGCAATCGTGGCGGTAGGGATTCTATGCGATGCTTGCGGACTTCTCCTCGGTATTCCGCACACCAGGACTTGTACAAAGACGGGTTGTCCAACTTGAACTGAGCGATTGTTTCTTTACCCTGCGGAGAAATACCCTTCACCGGAGTAGGCTTGCACCTACCTCCAGGGTAACCTCCCTGAAAATGCGCGGATTCAGGGCCATTCAGGTAGGGATGGAACATTGTGAATGGTAGCCGGTTATATACTTGAGGCACACTTGAAACTGGCGGTGGCGGTAGCGGAGAATTACTAGTTTTGATTGACGAGTTACATGAGCCACAGGCGACGAGCAAGTTTAGTGGTTCAAATGTCCATTCCGGATAATTGGCCTTCGGAATAAAGTGGTCTAGAGTGACTTGTCTTCTGTGTCCAAGGTCGCCTACCGATAAGCGGCAGAATGCACACCTACCGTCTTGATTACCCAGTGCCCATGCGCGGAACTTCTCCTTGAACCGAGTTGTCACGGTTGCGCTCGAGTCCCAACTACGCCAATGCCCATTTGAATCTTTTCGATCTACCGCCGACACATTTAGTATTACTGGAGGTGGCTTAAACGATTTCACGAAGGCAGCCTAAACTCAGACGCAGCGGCTTCCAATATTTCTTTCACCACTGGGGTGTCGTCGCCCGAGATTTCCTTGAGACGGTAAAAAGCTCCCCGTATCGACTCCAGTGTCTCGCTTTCTGCCTGATCGATCGGGCCGCTCGCAATCGCACTAGCCAGGAGTACGAGGTCGTCCTCTACCAGAGAATTTCCTGTTGTACGGGCACCGAAGGCGCGGTACAAGAGCGTCTCCAGGTCTCTCCCGTAAAACGGGTCTCTGTATTCAATAAAACTACCCCAACGCTCGCCAGGAAGTACCAAATCTGAGCCATCCGAGACTATGTGCGGGGAATGTGTAGCGAAGAATAGATGACAGCCATACCCAGCGGGAATTATGTCCCGGAGTAGCGGGAGGAGCTGCGATTGCCTGGTTGGGTGTAACGCAGTTTCGGGATCATCCACTAGAACTACGGAACCCGGAGTAACAAACGCAACAATTCTGGCGACCATGGATAGGAAGAGGAGTTGACCGGTACTCAACCGATCATAATTGAGGTCGGATTCAGGTCCGAACGAGACGTCGGCATCCATAATTCCCGACTTCTTCGCTAGTCGTAGCAATTCAAGACGATCGAACTTGATTGATCGTGCCACCTGGGCAAACTGAGTGAGCTGCTCTATAGGAGATAAGTGCTTGTTGCCATCTGTGAGGCCCAGGAGTTCACCGTACGCCGACCGTATCTCACTTTTCGCCAGTTTGACACCATCCAACCCTTTGCTGAATACATCGAAGCGTGGACCCCTATCCTCGGAGGAGCCCGGTGGCGCCAGGGCGGTAAATCGAACGGAAGGCTCGGGCAGTCCCAGCAGATCAGCCGTTTTCAGGATTGCATTACGGCGCCATTCGTCAACGAATGCTATAGCGATCGAATGTTTGGTCAGGCTACGAATGACACCCGTTGTTGTGTAATTTCTCGCTTTCCGAACTCCCAGGTATCGGTACTGAGATTCGCCGTAGGTGCGAAACGTGAATCCATCCGAGATTAGGTTCGAGATTGCAAGAACAGCAGGTAATTCTGGTCGCAACTCAGGAAACACCCGAAGCAATTCCGGCCGCAACTCAGGAAACACCCCAAGCAACTCCGGCCGCAACTCAGGACCCCCCTGAAGCAGTGCCATCACCTGACGCAGCTCCTGACGCAACTCCAGCACTTGGCGCAACTCCTGAGGCAACTCTGCATTGTCTATTGATAGGTCTTGCTCCATCAGTTGCGTTGACTCGTCGGTCGATAGGACTTGCTCCATCACCTGCATTGCTTCGTCTGCGACGGCCCGCAGTAGCAGACTCTTTCCGCTAGCGTTCGGTCCGATCACCACGGTGAAACGGCATCGGGTAGCATGGTCCTCCGACGGCGAAAGCGTGAACGTCACGGGGCCTTTTGTAATCTCCTTAATCCAGTTGGGCAAAGCGCTCCTCTTGTCATGTCCTCGGCAGATGGTCCTGTCACTCTACCTTCTGTTCCACGCGACCGGTACTAAAACACCGTCTATGACAAACACAAACAAGCCACGGACGGCTAGTCGATCAACTCAGCGTCCTGACTCGTCATGTTCTTTGGGGATTTTCGAGCTGACGGGCCTGTGAACTGGGATTCTAGTCGTGGCGGGCACTAAGACAGTGTTGTCGGCTGCGGTTGTGGTGTGTGCGAACGGTGAAGACCCCGTCAGCAGCGACGGGGCCAGAGCGTTCCCTCAAATAGGGAGGCTCGCGACCGCTCGTGTGAGAACACCTGATCATCCCGTTGTCGCAGGCCTCAACGGCGTTCCGAAAGGTACCCACGGTTACATCGGATCAACGAATGCTGGGACACCATCGGCGTCTTGTAGGTCCACATTTGGATCGTGCTCGTCAGTAGGAGCACCTTTCCAGGTCACGATCTCTTCCCATACCGGTGCGCCGCGAAGCCAGTAGTCCAAGCCAATGTTCTGACCGCGCACATTTTCCCACGATACCTTCCAACGCGGTTTGGGAGTATATGGCAGTCCCAGCGAATCAGCCAGGTACAAGGTCGATTGGATCGCAGCCTGCAAGGCCGCCGAAACAGCATTGAACGCGTGATGAGATGCCACGCTATAGCCACCGTTGACACCTTCGTGTGCCATTCCGACCGCTCGCCTCGACTGACTTGGGTCACCATGTGCGAACGAATGACGGATCTTAACAGTGGCATCGAGGAACGCGAAGGCATCAGGGCCGGTGTGCCGGTAGTTGTGGCGTGAGCGCCACGTACCGTTTCCTTCCCCTGTATCAGTCTCCGATGCTGTGATCGACAGATCCCAGCTCTCCATAAGGTCGACGTGAAAAATGCTCCAGAACAATTTCCGAATATTTCGAGGGCTGGGCGTCTGAATTTCACCCTTTCGCCCAGTGATTGTATACCAGTCGTTACCGTTCTCCGGAAGAGGCTCGGCAATCTCCTTCGCCTGAACTGCGAGCGTTTCGAAGAACGCCTCGATACCACCAACGGCGGCAACCACTACGGCTTTGTTCATGCTTTTGTGGAACACCGGAGGCGCACCGTTACCGCGACCAGTATCGTTGATGCGTCGCTGCCTGAGATCCGCTAGAGACTTCTCAACCGCGACATCCAGCAACATGGCGTCCGCGAAGCACTCCGGCAACTGGTCCAGTACGGATTGGAACACATACTTCCTCATGCTCAGTACCCTGCCACAGGGTGAGGTTCACGAGGACGATGGACAGGCTTGGATCGTTCGCCAGCGTGCGCGTTAGCCGACCTCGAAGTCGGTTTGGCGAGATCAGAGCCAACGAGTTGTGCCGTCGTCCGCAACTGTAGCGAATGGCTCTAGTTGGGCCTGCGTTACACCCTATTTGACGCAAACAACGACGCTGCGACGCTTGTGGTACCCGTGTTCGGCCGTTGACGAAAGCGATTCGGCGTCAGAACAGGCGCCGGCCCTGACATCGACCACAGCACGCGCTTACACAGGGCGCGGTTCCGGTCGGTCCTGTCCTACCGCGGCGTTACGCTTCCCTCAAGCTCGGTCGATCGATGAGGAAGGTGGCCACGTGCTTGTCAGTGGATGGCAACAGGCGCTCACCCTGGTGGCCGTACTCATCCCTGGTTTCGTGTTCCAGGGGGTTCAGAGTGCCCGGATCGGCCCCAATCCGGCTGACCGGGAGCTGACTCCGCGACTGATTCGTGCATTGGCGCTCTCGGTGGGGTTTCTGCTGCTCTACATACTGTGTCTGGGGCCGAGCTTTACTGGCTGGCTGCTCGACCCTCAGCACGAACTCGGTGGTGATCCTCGTCGCGTCGGTATCGTCGGCATTGTCCTTGTCTTCGTCATCCCTGCTGTCGCTGGCCATATAGCCGCCAGTTTCCTAACCCGGCAGGCGTATAACCAGACGACGTTCTGGCAGACACTGTTCCATCGAGCAGACGATCCCGGAGCCATGTCGTGGCGGCGGGCCCTGTTCAGCAAAGAAAGCAACTACAACCCAGTTCCGACGGCTTGGGACTACGCGACCAGCAACATTGTTGAGGATGGGAGTTTCATCCGGATCCTCAACGCTGAGGGGAACTGGATCGGTGGGCGAGTGACCGGAGCGGCATACTTCACCAGTTATCCCGAACCACGGGACGTGTTCATCGACGAGGCATGGCGACTCGACGAGGACGGCACCTTCATCGACCAGATCTCTGGGCCAGCGGGTGTGTGGGTTCCATGTACTGATGCACGACTAGTGCAGATCATCCCACCGCCACCGCCGGATCCCGCCGACGATGCGTGATCCATGCGCCCAGGCTGCATACTTGAACCACGAGGATATGAGGAGGTGGTTGGCATGACGAGGCGCAAGACATCCACAAGCCGGTGGATCGCGCCCCGCGGCGGAGGCTACCGGCCCGGCGGTGAGTTTACGCCCGCCGATCCGAAGAGCGAACACCGCAACCCGACTGCCCCGAAGGGGTCGGCGGGTGTCGTGACCAGTGGAAAGAAGCGCACATAGTTATGACTGACGAGACCCGAGCCGAAGGTTTCACCGGTGGTGGGTACATGCCTATCAACCGACGACCCGCGCAGGGGGAACCCGAGCATACTGGGGGACGCCAGCCTCGCCCGAACCCCCAGCCGGCGGGTCGACCACAGCAGATCAAGCCGCCTCCTGGTGGTGGCGGAGTTCCGAAACCACGTCCGAGCACGTAGCCAGCACGGCGTCGCAGGGCCAGATGCTCGCTCGTGCAGTCGGTGCCACACTTCGGCCGCGGCTCATCGCCCGTGTGGAACCGGTCGATCCACTCGGCGTCGACCTCCCACTCGTGGGCGCAGGTCCCACAACGCATGTATCGGAGTCGGTCGAAGTCGACTGGGCGTTCGGTCACGATTCCACGCTCCACTGACAGAGCTGCAAACTCGTGGCGGTGTAGGCGGGCGTTACTCAATCCTGGTCGTCATCGTTGCTGGGTTCACCCTCACCACCAGCCGGCTTTGGGTCGGGTTCGCACTTGTGGAACGCCTTGTGGGCGTCGAAGGCGACTACCCCGTAGTACCTGCCGAGCTCGTCACTCCGGCCAACTTCATCGAGGTACGCCTGCAACTCATCCTTGGACGCGCCCTCCTCCAGCTTCCGCACCACCTCGCGTCGCATGATCCGAGGTATCCCTCCGACCATCTCGTCGTAGCTGTGACGCCACAGCTCTCGGTATACACGCACATCGGGAGTTACGCCAGAGTCGAGGAACCACGACTCATCACCGGTGGTGAACCTCCACGCGAATTTGCGGCGCGAAAGCGTCGGACGCCGCCCGGCTGCCGTGGCGGTGCCTCGAATCACGATCTCACCGTCGCGGTCAGCGTGATATTCGACCAGTGGCCATAGGTGGTAGACCCGCGACGTGGTAGACCCCGCTTCGAGCCTGGTGGGTCCCGACGTAGGCTTGTTCAACTCCGGCTCCGAGGCGTCGATATTCCTGAACGACCACGGCACGACCGAGCTGCGCCCGCGCCGCAAGCGTGAGGAGCGCCCGATGTCGAGGGCGATGTTGTCGACCGAGACCGGCGAGCGTCCGACGTTGGTCACCCGCACACGCACCACCTCGATGCCTAGGCGCGTCGGCTCCCCCGGGTGGCCCGCGATGAAGTCGTCCCAGGTCATCCGCCGGGTACCCGTGACCGTCTGTACGTGCCCGTACTCGTTGTGGAACTCCAGCACGGTCTGGACCCGCAGCCGCGCGCCCGAGAGCCGGTAGAGGGTGAACTGCCAGAACAAACCGCCGAGGGTAATGGCCGCACTGATGATCGACACGATGAGAGCGACTGTCGCGGTTGCCATGTCAGCGTCCTATCAGTTGTGTGCCGAGGCCACCGCGATGCTGACGGACTTGTGTTTGTGGCGACCCAACGGCGTTTCCCGGTCAGCGCGACACGAGATGCTGTGCATCTGGAACTACAAACTCATCGTTGACGCATAGTCGCCGATTCCGACGCCCGCCGTCATACCGCTCGCCCTCGTCGCGCGCCCTGGCGTTTCGTCTCTCGCGGTCAATCTCAGCCCCTCACTCATGTACCTCTGGTACCTCTGGGCTGCACGCTGTACATGGATCGTAACCGACCCGCCACCCGGAATCATATCGCTCGTCGCGTCGGCTTCACGAAACGGGATCGTCGAGCCGTTCGGGAACGCGATGCGGTACGGCTTCTGTGTGTAGACGTAGTCCTGGCGGTGGGTCCACTTCGAGTGTCGGAAACTCGTGCAAGTTCTCATGCAGCACCATTTCCGATGAGGAGTGCGCCGGAGCCACGGCACGGAACACTGGAGGCGTGCTACCAGTACAAGGCTGACGAGATGGAGTAGGAGTCGCCGGAATTGACGGAGGATGACGAGTAGTCTCAGGCGACACGCGTAGATCGAGCGACTTAGTGTGTCGGACCCCACCGTAGAATGGACGAACTAACTACGGGAGGGGCCGACATGAGCACGCCTGGCCAAGGCGACTTCGATATCGACCCTGAAATGAAAGCTGCCGCCCGTAGATTCGTGCAGACGGGTGCCCAATTCAAACTCCCGCCCGAGACCATCCGTTCACTGACGTACCTCACATCGATGCCCCCCGCGTTGGACGCCGTGCGAGACAGCATCATGAAGCAGCTCGGACCAACCCTTGCGTCCTTCAACCAGTTCGGCCAGTACCAGGCAAATGTGCCAGGTCCGCAGCTGGCACGGGTTGCCGCGACCATGTCGAACCTGGACTTCGGGACGAGGCAGCTTGCAACCTCGCCGGGGATGAAGGCGCTCGCTGAATCGATGAGGTCGTATCGAGCGTTCGACTATGGCATCTCCGCGCAGATGAGCGAAACCGTCGCCGCGATCAACACTGCGGGGTTCGCGATATCACAGCAGGCCGACATTCTCGCCAGCATGAGACCGGTGATGGAACAGCTCAATGCGAGTCTCGTCTCCACCTATAAGATCACGCACGCCTTCACTGTTGCGAACTCATCTGCGCTGTTCGGTGCGAGCCAAGCGTTGGCCAGCCTAAACGAGTCACTGAAACTCAAACAATCGCTGATCACCTCTGACATGGCTCGAGCGATTTTCGCTTCTTCCGAGGCGCTCCGCAGCATAGATGCGCAGACACTATCCAAGATCCACCTCGCCGCGGACTACGCAGAGCGAGTCGATGCGATCCTCAGCGAAGACGAAGCAGTCGCGACCGTTGCCGCCGAGGTCGAGAAGCGGTTCATCGATCGGTTCAAGATGAGCCGCCGGAGCGCACAGAAGGCTGTGAGGGCGCTCATCTGGATGACGATGTTCAGCGCCATCATGGTGGGCATCTTCGCCGGACCTCATTTGGTAGCGCAGGTGATCAGCTCGGTCCTGTCGGCCACCGGAGCCCTGAACGCCGACAACGTCTCGAAGTATGTTGCGAAGAAGCTGGTCCCGGACGAAAAGGAACCGCCTCAGTCGTGACGATGCCGCTCAACAGTCGGGCCAAAGGACCGAGCCGCGCTGGGCAGGGAGCTCGTACACCGTGAGGAGAAACTGACCATCGCGAGGATCTTGGACGAATCCATCGCCGAGTTAGGTGCAAACCGGGAAAGCCCAACCACCTTGCACGCCATACACTCTGACAGGACCATCACCTGCGTGAGCATGTAAATGGCAGCACGTTTGGCAGTCGAGCTCAGAATTTTCCCTTCGTGATCTCCCGCACAGCGTCCTTCTCCAACTCCGCATCGGCCAGCAGCCGCTTGAGCCGCTTGTTCTGATCGCGCGATCCTTGAGCTCCTTGGCCGCGTCAGCGCCCATATCGCCGTGGGAGCGGCGTCAGCTGTACAACCTGGCTGCCGACACCTCCAACTCGTTCGTGATCTGCTCACCGGTCTTGCCCTCGGCCGCGAGCTCGTCGGCGCGCCGCAGCTTGCGCAGGGTGTCCTCCGCCGAGTGACGTTTTCGTTGCCATTTCCCTCATCGTCCGTTCTGCCCTCATCAGGGCAATCAGGACTCGAGAACTACCTGGACCGGTTCACGGGGGGACATGCCAGCTGCACTCGGCCCTGATTCGCTGTCCCGCTGCACTGAGTACCGCTGTCACTACGATGACTTAGTCATGAATGGAACAGCAGAACTTGTCGACCGGTTGCGTGCACTGTCACGTGACCAGTTCGGGCTGCTCACCACCACCCAAGTGCAGGCCGCCGGTGTCACCGACGATCAGATCAGGGAACTGGTAGCCACCGAGAACATGTGGGAGTCAGCGGACGGCCTGTGGGCGATCGGCGGCCCCGACTTGCTGCTGGTCGAGGACTGGGCCGGTATTTGGTTGACCCTGGACCTGGACACGCCGATCAGCGAACGCCGCCATCACCCCGACACCATCGTCAGCCACGAAACCGCCGCAGTGCTCCGCGGTTTGGGTTCGGTCGCCGGCTACCAGTTCACGCTCACCTCACCGAAGCCGATCGAGCGGGAATTGCCGAACACACGGGTCGTGGTCGCCGACTTCGACTACAGCGAATGGTCATTGGTCGACGGATTTCCCGTCGCATCCCCAGCCCGCATCATCGCGGACCTCACCGCCGACCGCATCGACGGATCCCACGTGGGCACCGTCCTGGAAACCATCCTCATCGATGAACTGCTGACCCGGGAACAGGTAGCGGACCTGATCGCGCCGCACACCTGGCAGTGGACGAACACCCTCGCCCCCGACCAGGTCATCGATCTGCTCATCACCGCCAGCGACCGCAACGCCTGAGCTGCACCGCCGTGGCTACTCCCAATCACGGCTAGCAAGAACGATCAAGTCCGGTGTGTTCCCTCACCGGCTCGATACAGCGAACTTGTCCAGGATCGTGTCCAGCCAGTTGATGCTCTGACCTGGCTTCCACCACCTTCGATATGTCAATCACCCAGGGTCAGATGCGCCAGTCGCCGACTCCGTCTCCCCGCCATCGCTGGCCACGTCGACATGGCCGTGCCGCGCCATCTCCTCAACAATCGCCTCCACCCGCGCTGCCTCGCAGGGTCAGCCAGGGCGTCTTTCAGACGCTTGTTTCCTCACCCGCGTTCAATCCGCTCACTCGAAGCCATTAGCATCACGATCCTGTGGTCGAGCCGGGCCTTGAATCGCCCCGGGTTTGCTGGAGGCTCGGTTAGTTGGTTCCAGCGGTTGCCGGGACCGGGTTCTCACGGTAGCTGGTGACCGTGTGGGTCGACCAGTAGGCGGCCTCGTATTCGACGGGCGGGACG
>WBZQ01000719.1_pt1 | contig 24934 bp, 42 predicted proteins | sample 5204251 | NCBI WGS metagenome assembly WBZQ01 (sample SAMN12412402, study PRJNA552823) | activated sludge metagenome | isolation source: activated sludge from nitrification reactor of wastewater treatment plant... | place: USA: Virginia | collected 2017-09
TATAAATTGTACTGCTGTAAATAATGTTGATGCTGTAAACTACAAAACTACGTAACTACGGTCTACTGCTTACTTCACTGCGATTAACCAGGCTCACCCGGCTTATGGGTTACAGCTAAGAGCGTATGGTCACTCGCTACGCTAGTCGCTTCGCTCGTGTGTGGCGGTGTGAAAGCAACGGTCAAGCTTGGTTCAAGGCCATCGTAGGAGAGAACAAAAAAAGAAAAAATGTAAGAGCTAACCCTACGCCTGCACCCGCTCTAGCCACTGTAGCGACCGGTTTGACGTTCATCTGCAAAACTGCAACCCTGGGCTTACTGTAATATCACCTTTTTTCTTTTTTTGTTCTCTCTTTCTTTGTCCTTCCAACCCCTTTTTTTACTTCCAACCTTCCAACCTACTTCCAACCTCTAAAACAGGTTGGAAGTAACAATTACACCTATAATTTAGCCATTCTTCCAACCTTCCAACCTCTTATTATAAAAATAAAAGTAAAACCTAGCTACACGGCTATCCAAATTTCTGACAAGTGCAAACTAGGTTGGAAGGTTGGAAGGTTGGAATTCACTCGTGTATTTTGGCCTTCCAACCTCTAAAACAGGTTGGAAACAGGTTGGAAGAAACGTTATCTTCCCAATGCTGCTTTTGTGGCTGGCGTCTCCTGTGACGCTGTGTTCGGATTGAATCGAATTCCAACATAGCCATTTTGCTTATCCCGTTTTGCTTTCTCTAACCCGAAGGTATGCAAAGTTTTAGAAATTTCCATACTTAACGCCGCATTTTCTATTTACCCTGTTTTACTGTTAAACCAATAACTACAAGTATCGCACAAAACCCCAATATAGAAGGTAACGTAAAAACGTTTACGTTATTTGTGTTAAGAGCTTTAATGATTTCTGTTAAATTAAACATTGCTGCAACTGCAAAAAACGCAAGGATTACATACATTAGCGTCCTTGCGCTCATCATAGTTATTGCAGCACAAGCGATAATAGGGACTGCAAACCATAGTAAGTTCATAAAGTATGTACCGTGAGATTCGCACGTTGAAAAAGTTTTGTTTCAAATAAAAATTCTTCAAATTGTTCTAGTAAAGTAATTCCGTAATAATGTTCAAAGAATATATGATTATACAAGATTGTTTTTCCGACTAAAGTTTTGAATGATTCTTCAAAAGCATAAAATGATAAATACGGTGTACGATTATGTTTTGTAACACAAGGGCATAGAATATCAATGTAAGCGCTTCCTTGCTGGTTAAACCCCAGGTACTTCAATTCTTGATTCCCTGAAATGTTTTCTATGTATGCACTTTCAAATTTTGCTATTCGTTCAATTTTAGGGACAAAAAAATCAGCACTTTCCATACCGCATGGATAAAGAACTGCGTGTGGTATTGAGTTGTTCTGACTAACAACAGGTGCAAAATCCGCAAACCGTATGGTTGATAAAGTAATCACTGTTTAGCCTCCAAAGCTTTGTTAGGTAGGACACGACGATTCCATTCACGTTCAAAGTAATTTATGTGCGCTTCATACACACTTTTAGAAATAGGATAACGTTTATCTTCTAAGATTCCAAAATATGTAGTTTTACCGCTGAACGTAAGCGTTTTCTTTTCTACTTGCTCATAAACTATGTAATCCATAAGCTCCTCAAAATGAATAATGACAGTCAATTTACTTAACTGTCATTATTATATACGATGTTCACTTTCTTTGCAAATCTCAGTTACCGTAAAAATAGAAAAGTGAAGCTACGATAGAAAACAAGATAACTGCAAGCATTACTGCTGTAAAAGCTTTGAGGTTCATTTTAGGTTGTTCCAAAAGTTGAACAATTTGGTTATGAACAAACCAAACAAAACCCACGTTATCACTGAAACAACTAACGAAACTACAATCGCTTCAATCATTTTCCATCTTTCCTTAAAGTGTGAACAGCAACGGCAATCGTCAGAACTACGCCTACCAGAATACCAACAGTAAACAACAAAACGTTTAAAGCCATCATTACGTTCATCTTGTCACCTTATTAAATAAGTAAGCAATTCAAATATTAGCCAACACACAACAAACAAAATTAGAAAATTTATTGTGTCGATTTTCGTTTATCCTCTATCGTTCTCATATCCTTACTCCTTCTTTTTCAAACATGAACCTGAAGCTCTTCCAGCCATGCAAATTATAGAATCGATTACGTTGCACCCAATCGTCACCTTCAAACCTTTCAACACAAAGTTTTTCAGTGCATATCGCAACATGTTCCAAAGGACTTGCATGTGCTGGAACCGCAGATGTTAACTTTTCATATAGTTTCACATCTTTGTCAACACTAACGTTCGTGCCATCAAATAGTTTGTAACTTGTACGGGCATTGCGACTAATTGAAGCTTTGATAAGCTGTTCAATTTGGTATTCTTCTTTTTCATCTTGAGTAATAAACGGCAGGTGATATTCACCTTTTAACTTTAGTGTTGGAACACTGCTTTCTAATGCAAACCTCATCAACCTTGCTAACTTCTGCATTTCGGGATGTGCAGCTTCGTGGTCACGCAAGTTCAAAAAGTTTTGCCATTCTGTACTTGTAACAACCATATCTACATAACCAAAATTTTCGTAAATCTTGTTGATATGCTGTTTATGTACTTTAACTTCTTCGTACAAATGCTCTAATCCTTCAGAAACGTGTTCCCAAATCCTATAATACCACTCTTTGAACGTTTCCATCTGTTCTTCATCCAAACGTTCAAACCCTTGCATTCCTGGTTGATTTAATCTTACATCTTCAGGAACGTAGAAACGTCCAGAAGTATCGTTCAACATTGTTTCAAAAGGTTTCGCTCTACTTGAACCAGTATTCGATGAAAACACTCTATGTTTATTAAACTCTGCAAGTACGCAACGTGGGAACGTTACGACCAATGTGGTTAACCTCTGCCGATGTATATCTATAGAATCTTCGATAACAGTTGCGTTTGTAAAGTTCATCTCCACATATCTCCTAAAGCGCTGAAACTATCATCTTCAGGAGGTTCTGAAGTATCTGTTTGTGCATTATTCAAAACTTCACGAATTGCGTTCTGTGCTGAAATTTGAACATAATTAAGTAGTGCTATTTGCGTCAGAAAAGTTCCTCCTGTCGCAGCCAACGTTGCTGACCGTATAATCTTTGCAATATCTTCTTCTTTCAAATCTTTATTGTTCAACATCGCCATAAACTCCAAATAGTTGGCAAGATGAACTTGAATTGCAGCAATTACATCAAATTCTTCGACATTATCTTTATCCATTTTTAATCTGTGTATCCTATGTATACTTTTGTGGGCAAGTCATCAAACTCACCAGTTTTTAATCCTACACGTACTTCACTTCTAGCTCTACTACGTTTCCGTTTGATAGAAGTTCTTACACCTTTACGTTTTCTACCTGCTTTACATTGTCTACAACCGCACATCAGTAGTTTCATATCTCCTCCTACCAGATAAATTCAAATTTATCTAATGCTGCATGAATAAAATCTCCTATACTTACGAACGTTAGGAACACTACTGTTACGAGTTGAAAGTCTTGAAATACGATTACGTTAAGTTCATGAAGTGTTAACCACGGTCTTAAGAATATGTACCAAGTTGCAAGGTATATGTAATACCAACGTATCAACGTTCCAATTAATGGAGTATGAGTTAGATAATGCCTGTGTTTCCACCATAAGCTATAAGGTGCAAGAAAGATTTTGATTAACTTTATGAACTTATCAACAAGAATGTTCTTAAAATTTCCTCTTGGAACGAAGAACGTTAGCAACTGTGCGGTTCGTAACTCAACAAGTACGACACCATCTTGGTCAATATCTGAATTTATAAACACGTTACTCAACATCCCAACGTTCGCAGCTATTAGATATTCCAACTTTATAACATCATAAAGTAGAACACTTCCAACTAGCGTAGCTGCTGTTGCGTAAAGTATGTATTTTTCGTGAGTTATACCATCAGCCATCTATCAAACTCCTGCAAAGAAATCGACTACACGCTTTGCAAACTCGAAATCACTTAAAGACATTGAATGTTCATCTGGAGTTCCTGTGACTAAATACCAACGATAGAAAAGATTGTACAACTCTCTAACTTTGCGGCGTTCTGTTTCTTGAAATGCCGCATGAAATTTACGTTTACCAGAACCAGTTTTAATCCTATCATAATTTTGAACTACGATAGGATATTGCAAGCTATTCAACTCTTTGTAGTCAAAATGTACTTTAAGTTTCATACTTATACTATTCTTTCATATTGCAAAGTCTTCATTCTTTCTTTAAAAATATACTTGCTGATATTCACTTTTCTATCTTTCAAAGAAGCCTCAGAAACAAAATGTTCCATCCAACACCCATCGAAATAAACCAGGACTTTATGCGTATCCTTAAATGGAGCTACATAAAGTCCTGGTTTATTATTACACCAAACCTTTTTATACTTATAGTACATTCGCTAACGACTTCATTACAAAGTCACCCGCCAAAATCTCAAATGTTTCTCTTAGGTCTGCTCGAATATGCTGTGCAGCATAATTCAAACCATTAACCCATCCCCACATTGAATAGTCACCCTCAGCACCCATGTTAACACGGAGGGTTTCTTCTTCGGTAAGTTGATATTTTTCAGTTAACTTTTCTAGTTCTTTAGTGAATTCAATTTTGATGTTGTGTAGCAAGTGCATGTTAGTAATGTACTTTTCAGCGTTGCTAAGACTTTCAGCAAATTCTGGTAAAGAATCATTGAGACGGTCGATAATGTTGGTACGATGATAGAAAGTTTTAACATTACTAATGATACAACTGTTATCACATGAACGACGTTTGATTACAGTACCGAATTTCAAACTATGTCGCCCAATCTCGTCATTGTAAACGTAAAGACCTAACCCGTATTCACCATCCTCAACGTTGAATTCTTTGAACAGAGTATATAGACTTAAGTAATCTGCGGTTAACTCATATCGTACAACACGAAATGTTGGCGATAATTGTTGAAGTGTACTTTCTAAGGCTTCCAAAAGCTCGGAGTTTAGAATAGAACCATATTGGTCACTAAGTACGGCACGACAATTTTCATTGTGTAAACGATACAGTAAAGGTTTTTCTAAACGTTCTGGATGGTCTTGACGTTCAACATGAATATGATGATAGAACGCAAAGTTTCCGATTTCAGGCTGTTCCCAAAAGTGACGGATTACGCTATTACTGAAAACTTTAACCTTTTTATCTTCTGAATAATCTTTCAACCGATGCCAAAATTGTTTGAACGCATGTTCGGTCATAAAATACTTATCGGCACCATCTTCAATACCACCACTTGGTAAATAAACTAACTCGTTAAAGTTATACCAAACATCCTTTTTGTTAACATTTAATGCGTGGGATAAAGCTACTAATTCTTGATAGGTAATCATATTTTCCTTTCAAACGCTAAGTATTGGTTTATTTAGAACTTTTTCGTAATACTTTACATTACAATACGCATTGAAATATTCCATTGCGATAGGTTTATCTAAATGCTTAAATAACTTTGAATCATTGGCAAATCTGAAACAATTGTAGTAAGTCTCAAAATTATTCGTTAAAATAAGATGCACTTGGCCGTATTTCTCTACGTTCAAAACGTAGACACCCCAACACAACAAATTGTGGAACGCAGCATAGTCACTAATCGAATAAGTTTTACCTTCCTTTTTTAACTCAATTAAAACTTTGAGAAAACGATTGTCTGGTTCAACTAGATAATCAAAATCGCTGTGTTCACGTTCAGTCTTAAAAAATCTTGAGCCTACAATTTCACTACGCACTAAACCCATTAGATTTATATTAAACTCTACGGACGACAGTTGAATTAAATCTTTATAAGTCATGCTCCCTCCTGTTTTATACATTAATTCAATAGAATTAATTATAAACGATTGCAATTTACGTGTCAAATCGGTTACTACATGAAGTTAGAAAATACATAATTAATTTCAACTTCTGTAACTTCATCGGGCATTTTGTCTAAGTAAATAAAGTTACATTTTGGCAGTATACTTTTAACCTGTTGTGCGGCTTGTTTACCAGGGTCATCACAATCTGGAAAATAGAAAACACTAAGTCCAGATAACAGTTCACCAAGACTCTTACTTGGAAACGTACCCAACACTGCGAACGTTTCGACATTGTGTCTTTTTAACGTTTGCTTCCAAAACATCGTACTCCACACGCCTTCAAACAACAGAATCTTAGTCTCTCCATTAACTTTAGACAATCTATGAAATTGCCATAATGGAGGTTTAACATTATCCCAAAGTATAAACTTATAACGTTGAGATTTATCCTTTACATTTAATTTTCTAATGATATTCCCGATTCTTCTACCTTTAAGATTTGTAATCGGCAACACTATCGCTTCATACAAATCATCGTACTCCAACCCATAATCTTTTACGGTTTCAGAGGTTATTCCTCTGGCTTCATAGTAAGGAACTATAACTTTTGGATATTCACGAATATACGGTTCATCGTACAAGGTTTGTAAAGGCTTTGCAGAATCATTGTATGAACTAGCGATTTCTTCAACACTGTCTTCATCTAAGTTCCAAAAGTATTTCAAATAGAATTTAACGTCTCCACCAACTCGATTAGTATACCAAAACCAAGAGTTAGTGGAGACGAAGAACTTTAAACTATCATGTTCTTTGGTTGTGTAGATGTTATTTGTTTCACGGATTAATGTGAAATCTACATTCGCCAAGTCGAGAATGTTCATAGATTGTACTTTTCCATCAGTTCCTTTAGTTCGATGGTGAAGTTTTCTAATGAATTTGAAGTTTTGTATACTACATTGCCTAAATCACCATAATGCGATTCTAAACAGTTAATCAGTAACTCCCTAATTTTAACATTATCAGGAGTTTTTTGTAGGTTACTCTCGTTGTAAAGCTTTTCAAGATAAACTTCTTTATCTGCAAACCATTCGAGAATGTATTCTAAAGTGTATGTTCCACGTCTGATAAGTTTTAGATACTCAGAATGTTTGCGAAGGTTCATAGTTCCTGTTTCAAGAATGTCTTCAAGTTCCAAAAGCATACGACAAGCATGATACATGAACTTCCAGTCAACACCAAACTCTGCAAGTTCTTTGCGTTTAGTAGTTAACTTTGATTTGTCAACATTGCGATAATACGAAAGTAATGAAACTTTATCGCCTTTAGTCGTGCGAACCTTTCCAAGTTGAGATAACGCAAAACCTCTAAACTTTGAATACGCAAGTTTACTTAGAAAGAGGTTGCGATTGTCACGCATGATAACACCGATACCTTGTGTTGCTTTACGAACACAATCGTAAGTAGTAAACAAACTTTCAATAATATTTGGGTTGCACTCCATAGCAAGTCGAAAATATGTTGTGATAGGATAACACGACAAATCGAAGTTTTCGTTTTCGACTGTCAAATGATGCCATTGGAAAGTTTGCATTTCATTATATATATCAAAACCCCAAACTTTACCTTCCAAGTGTGGAAACATTTTGGTCTTTGGTGGAAGATAAACACAGTAAATATCAAAATCCGATTTATCACCCATTGACGTACCATAGGCTTGAGAACCCATGACAGTCTCGTATACTGAGTTCTCCGGTAACCATTCAGGCATTTTACCGATAAGAGCCTTCTCATAGAGCTTTCTAACTATCATTGTTCATTCCTTTCGTTAATTCTGCAAAAACAAACTCTTTGGCTAACCGTTCATATTCAAGACAATCTGGTAAATCTGGCAACGTAAGCGAATAAATTTCATCATTCTTAAGGTTCAACGTTACCTGTTGACCATTCCAAAAGAAAACTTCGGCTGTTGTATACTCAAACAAAGTTGTAAACTTAGCATGTTTAACTCTCATCTTTTAATTCTCAAAATAGAAATAACTAGAAAAACCGTATGTAACAGTTGGTCTAGTAGCAACGGTTTCTTAAAACTGTCGATTAGAAAATGGCTAACAGTGTTAACAGTCAAGATTTCTAACTTGTTCTTCACAGAACTTTGACTTAATGCAAAACTAAAAATCGCACTTACTGTAAGTATATGAATTAATCGTGAAACTAAATTCGTATTCTTAGTAAGTGCGATTCTTGAACTTTGAGTACCAAAGTCTGCGAAGATGTGTGAACTTATGAGTTTTAACACATCCCACATCATAGATTAATCACGGTTTCTTAACTTCTACAGCATCCCATTCATAGCCAAAATAACCGTTATCTTCTTTTGCGGCATCGATTGCCTCTTTTGCCGTCTTAGCATAATAATAGCCAACGTCTTTCCATTTTCCGTTAATTTTTACATAAACGACATAAGTATTCATTTTACTTCCTTTGCGCTCCAAATATAATGGTCATGTTTTAATGAACTGTTTTTCATTCGACTTTTTACAGCACTAATCGCTTCCTCTTTAGACTTCGCAGAAATTCTGTCTTGCCAGATTGGTTTATTTTCTGCAAACTGAGCATACACATCGTAATATTTATAATCTTGTGGTTCTGTCATTCAATCTCTATTCCCTTTCTTTTTATGTTAACTTTTTAACAATAATCTCTTGATTTACTAGCCGATAAAGTTTTCGCACAATAAGAATCGCAAGGTCGCTAGTTTCAGCATAAATAGTTTCAATAAATTGACGGTTAGAGCCTTCTTTGCAATAACAATCCCATGTGAACAGTTCTCTAGCTTGAAGGTCTGAAGTAGAATATCCACTGTATGAAGCGATTGCAGAACTTTCAGAGTTAGCGTTTTCGACACCAATAAACCGATAGGTGTTACCTTCTTTTGCGTAAACATTATATTGTTTCATTTTCGCCCTTTCTATTTCTAAACCAAATCAGCTTTTAGAAACCAATAAGAAAAACCATTGACTAGACTTACCTTCTCACGTGCGTTTTCAGACGACAAAGCTTCAACAGTTGCTATGTAACTCCAACGTTTATTGGCATACACAAAAACCATATATGTGTTCATTTAGTTCCTTATAAAGTAATAACCGTACTGCTCAAATTTCACAATACGGTTATTATACACGATTTTAAGTTAGAACGCAAGTTACTGAATCAATAGAAAGCACAAAGTTAAATCTAAGTACCTTCAACTCTATGTTTTGCCTCGTCAAAGGTTTCAATTAGTTTCAGATTTTCTTGTGCATCTTCGTCTTTTGCAATCGCCTCACTTGCGGCTTTTGCAGTTAATTCTTGGAATTCAAACTTCATTTTATCAAAGTCTGTGAGCACGAACATACTCTTTAATTCACCATCACGATAAGCGATGGTTTGCAAATGAATGTATGTCTTACCATTCTCTTGCACTACAGAAGTTCCAACTAACCATTCACAAGCTCTTGCGAAAGCATCGCTACCAGCCACATGAATTGTTGAAAGTTCTTCATTTGCAGCACCACGGTTAGCTTGCAAAGTTCCAACAATAGGAACTCCAAAATCTAGTGCTAGCGTCTGCAAACCGTAAGCCACTTCAGCCAACGAAAGATGATACTCTTTTGCACTAAAACTACCAATAAGTTCAACAGCATCGATGAAAATAACGTCAGGTTTTACCTGTGCGTTTAGATATAAGTTCTTAATGTCGTTAATTGTTTGTACACGACCACTAATCGTAAGTCTGCCTTTCGTATTGCTAGAAATACTTAAATCTTGTTGCAACTTAGACAACTTTTCTAACATTTGAGTATCAAACTCTGCTGTTCTGAAATGCTTTGAATTGATTCCAGTTTGTAAAGCGTCTAGTCTGCCAGTGAATTTAACACTGGAAAGTTCTTGAGAAATTAATAGAATGTTGGCTTTGCGATTTAACAGACTTGTGATTAACAACTGTAAAACAGTAGTTTTCATGCTTTTCATTCTACCAAAAATGAAACTTACTTCACCAGGAAATAGACCTTGAAATGTGTCATCAAAGAACACCAAACCTGTTTCTAAACGTTTGATTTGTGTCTTAAACTGAGCACGATCAAACGTGTTGTAGTCAATGATGTTTAAGTTTGTGACATACGCTTCTTTAACCAACTGTTCCAGATAATCTTTAATCGGTCTGTCGGCTGGCGGATTTTTAAGGTTTTCGTTGATATAATTATTCTGCATTGCTTTTGAAACGTTGTCGAAGATTGCACGTATATCAACGTTTTCTAGTTCTGTGTTCCACGGAAAAGCTGGAAATCTCTTTTTGAATTCGTAGATTTCTGGAAGCTTGCTGTATTCGTTTAGATATGTTAACAAATGTTCGACATACACTTTTTCATGCTTACTCCATAAACATGGAGCGATAGCCATTAAAATCGAAGACTTTTTTTCAGACACAACTTTCTGAATCAAATTGTTTGGTGTATAAAAGCTCATTATTTTAACGCTCCACATTGTTCTTGAACTGCACAAACTTGATAAAATTTTCTACCGCCTTCTGTGCCAAACATTAGACTAATCAGAAGTAAAAGTACAATCATAACGAACGCAATAAACGTAACTAACGCATTAAACATAAATCTCCTCCACTTCAATAATTCTTACACAATTGTTGTACTTCACTTTATCATTCATAACTCAACTTCCTCCATTCTACCCCAATTGTTTTGATACTTCTTACGTTTGTCAGCAAAGATGATATACTCTGGCATCTTGTACTTATTGAGAACAGCATAAACAAAATCACCTTCTTGAATAGGAAGATTAAAATCCATAATAGAAAAATAACCGAACGGATATAACTTCACAATTCTTTTGGGTTTTCCTGTTTTGGTTTCACCACTCTTAATGCTTGTTACATAACCAGCAACTTCAACTTCAGGGTCTTCAATGGAAGCAATAGTGTTAAGAAGCCGATTGTTTGGTAAAATAAATCCCAACGTTTTCATCTGAATCGCAGTCTTAGACAACCCTGCAAATTCTGCAAGTCTATCTTCATTAAAATTCAAAGGTTCGTCATGTTCAAGACCATCAAAACCATTCAAGTGAAACAAGTTGGCACGTGCGTTAACGTTTAACAACTTCGACGGAATTTTCTTAATATCGCTTAACTTTGTGATATTATGCGTATTGCGATAATCAACAATTTTTTCAGCAGTAGCCTCTCCAATCCCACTAACAGCATACAATGGAAAGTAAATGATTACATCTTTCAGTTCAAAGTTAACACCAGAGTGTAAGATATGTGGTGTCTTAAGTTTGATACCTTGCTGCGCTGCTTCAAAACAGAACTCTTGAATCTTTTCACGACCATCTTTGTTACCTTTTTCTATGGACATCGCTGCCCAAAAGAAAATTTCTGGAAACATAACTTTGTAATATGCAGATTCTAAGGCATTAAAAGCGTAAATCATACTGTGCGCCTTATTAAATCCGTAACGTCCAAAGGTATCCATCTCATGCCAAATCTTTTCTAAGAGTTCAGAAGTATAACCGTTTTCTAATCCTTTGGTCATGAATCGTACTCTAAGTTTTTCCTTTGCAGCAATGAACTTTGGGTCATCTAAAAGTTTGAAACTCTTTGGCACTAAATACTTCCGAGCGTCGTTACGACCTTCTGCACCTTCGTTAGTAACGGTAGAAAAAATAGACATTACATCTTCTTGATAGATAATCACACCGTAGGTTGATGTTAAAAGTTCGTCAATCAAAGGATGAATTTTTCTAGGATTCTGTTTGTAAGTTGCGTATGTCCACGCAAGGCCACTGTCCAAACACGACGGTCGATTCAGAGCAACGATAGCGCTTACATCTTCAACATTTCCAGGTTTAATATCTCTGGCAAGTTTAATACTTGCGCCAGACTTAAATTGAAAGATTCCATTCAAATTCCCTTTTTCAAAAAGTTCAAAAACTTTTGGAGTAAGTAAATCAAGTGTAAACTTTACACCACTTCGTTTTGCACACATCGAATTAAGCGTTAGTGTCGAAACTGCCAAAATATCAAATTTTGTAATACCTGCTTCTTGTAAAAACTTATCACCAGAACCACTCTCAGAATAAGCTAAAGTTTTTTCACCATTCCAACATTCAATAGGACAAGCGTTAACTGCCGAACCAACAGCAGCAGCGTGCTTACTTCTTGTTTTATAAGTTCCAACTATAGAATCGTAGAAAGGTTTAATAAGTTCGTGATAACCACATAGTTCTTTGAATTTATCGCTGTATTCATCACCTTCACAAGCTTCGTTTTCTAATCCAAACGGAAGTTCCAAACCTTTGGTTTTCTTCAAAACACGAACAATGTCATGTATCGCAGACTTATGCGAATATTCTATGAAGGTTGAAACAGGTCTCATTCCCCAACGTTCAAGGACATACGCAAAGATTTCATCTCTACGAAATGGGTCTACGTCAATGTCAACGTCTGGAGCGTCACGCCTAGCATAGTTTAAGAATCTATCAAAAAACAAACCATACTTAACAGGATGAACTGGGCTAATTCCAAGTAGATAAATTAGATAGCTGCCACCAGCAGAACCTCTACACCTTACAAAGATTCCTCTTTCTTCTGCAAATTTCTTAATGTCGTAAAGAATGTAAAGATAATCCATGAAACCCATATCTTTGAAAACTTTCCATTCAAATTCAAAATTTTCACGGTATTCTTCTTCCAAACGTTCGCTCAAATAATCGTAAAGTTCTTTCTCTCCGTTTTCTGGAATCTTTGGAAGCTTGGCTTCCTCCTCAATCGAAAAACTTTCAACCTTTTCAGCAACAGAATTAGTAGTCTCTATAATCTTTGTAAGTTCTTCAAGTTCAAGATACTTTGCAGAGTTTGCAATAACTTCTTCAACTGAAGTTATATATAAACCTTCGCTGTTATAGTTGTAACCCTTCTTTGCTATGTTAGAAAATGGATGAATTACTTCCTGATATTTGTAAGTAAAATGAGAATCTTGACTTAGAACAAAAGGGATACCAAACCTGCTTTGTGCAAGTCTGCAACGATGTAAATTATGTTCAGGCTTGTAGCTTCCCAACATCATTTCGATGTAACAGTCATCTTGGAAAATACGATGTAACATTCCAACGTATTCCATTGCGATTTGCTCGTCTTCAACGTCCATCAAAACGGAGACTGGACAACCCGTAAGGACAATAATCCCGTCACGATTGTTATAAATGTTTTCTATCGTTGCTGTTGGATAAACTCCAGTATTCTTTTGAATAATGTTTTCATGTGCCAAGTTATCAATCTTAATAAGGTTCTGAAAACCAATCTTATTCTTTGCAAGCAAAGTAATGTGAAAAAGCTTGTTTTCATTTGGGTTTTGGTAAAAATCATAATAAGCTTCTAACCCAAATATAGGTTTAATTTTCGCAATTTTTGCTTCATTGTAAAAGTCCATAGAACCGCTCATAGTTCCGTGGTCAGTCAACGCAACTGCTGTTTGTCCCAACTCTTTGGCACGACGACACAACTGTTCTGGTGTTTGAATCGAGTCAACTGAAAAATGGCTATGATTGTGAAGATGTACAAAGTTCATTAGTTTGCAACCTTTCAATATATGGTTTGAAAACTTCTTCGTAATTTTGTTCTTTTCGTAAATCTATTTCCAAAAGCTGAATATTATTAGTTTTACAGTATTCTCGTTTTATTGCATCTCGTTGCTGTTGCAATTCGAGCGTGTTACCTTTACGATGAAACAATGGATTGTGTACGTAATGCTGACTACCCTGAGCTTCAATTAAAAGGTTTAATTCTTTAACAAAGAAATCAAATCTTAATTTAGATTCATATACACAATCGTCATAAGTTTTTTGAAACTCTGGTATGAAACCCTTTGATATTAAGAATTTACGAATTGCCAATTCACCTTTAGAAGTATGACAATTAGGACAACCATCACCACGAAGATGATTTTTTGGTGTTTGGTTAAAATTCCCATGTTTTTTACAAGTTATTGTTACTCTGCGATGACAATTTATATACTCCGCATTGTCATATAAATACAAATTGCTATGTACTTCATTTGCTAGTTTTATAAATTCTTGTAAACCAGTTGCTTGCTTTACACTATTGCATTTTTTACAAGTTGGCGTTTTTCTCCAAGTTCCAACAGTTTTTTCTGTTATGGCTGAACAATGAATACATTTAGCAATTAGAGATTTATTTTTACCAAGTTTACCGATTTCTAAAATAGTGAAGTTTTCACCAACAAGATTTTGTGCTTCTTCTTTTGTTTTGGGACTATTCATAGTGCGTTGTTTACCAGTGTTGGTTTTTGCCATTTTAATTTTACCGCAGAATGGACAAAAATAACCTTTAATAAGATTTTTGATTGCTTGTATAACAACATTCTCACATTTTTTGCATTTATATTTAACACAAGTTCTTGTTTCGTTTTTATACTCTTTTACAAGAATTTCTAGCGCTTCACCCTGCAATCCATTAAGTTCAAACAACTTTCTAACTTTATCTATCGGTGTAAATCCCAATGATTCTTTACCCCAATAAACTTTCCCATTCTTCTCTTTCAAAAATTCTGGAATCAATAACTTCGACATAATTCTCGTCTTTCTCAGAAATAAAAAACGTCCAGTCATCTCTGAACGCTTTTACATTATACTCGTTTTCTAGTTGAATTGCAAATTTCAACACTGCTGTTAACTGCTATGTCTGATTGTACAATAAGTTTAAGTTTGGCAACATATTCTCAGGAATAACATCATATATAGCTTTTAAACTATAATACTTATCTCTAAATTCATTAAAACTTAGATAACCGTAATGTCGTTTAAAAGCAAATAGAAACTGTTCTATGTTTATAGTTGTGTAAAATTCGTGTTGAATACGATTGTAATGTTCAGGTTCATTGATTGCGTCTTCAATATTACAACACAAAGGATTGAAAGGTAGAATATTTGGTTTTTTCTTCAAAAAACCTTTCATGTTGTTTACAACGAAACTTATGAATTTTACAAGTTCTCGTTCACTACGGGTATTAGTTTCGATAGCAATCGTAGATAGAAAAGATTGAAATGCAACACCATTAGAAAATGCAGGAACAATACGTTCGCACGTCTTTTCTGTCATAATGAAATACAAATCGTGAAGTCTGTAAATTTTCTTGATGCCAAATGAGAAGTCTAAAAAGACCGCTCCAATCTCTTCTAATGTTGAATTCAAACTAAGTTTATCTATCCATCTATCTGTTTTTACGGGTACTGAACTCGAATAATTTGCAATCGCAGCGTTGGTAAGTTCGGTATTTGCAGCCAACAGAAAGTCTATCCACTTCTGTTCTATAGCATTTGCAGTTTGTTCGTTTGCAACTTCTAAGATTACGATACTTGGGACTAAATTTAAATCACGAAGCTGTTGCATCTCGCAAGCTTTCACGCTATCTGAAGTATCAACTAAATGTTCTGAGAATCTACGAGCAAGATTGTTTGTCTGACCAATATAGAAAAATCTATTCTTTAGTGGATTGATTAATCCGTAGATGAAAATGTTCATAACTTTGATTTCAGTTCCTCAATACTCTCAAACAATCGGTTCTCTAACGCAAACTTAACTAAGAATGGCAAAAGTTCTCTCACAAGTTCAGGCGTCAGAACCATTTGACTTGAATGTTCGCCATCTTCGGTTAAACTAACTCCAAAGTGAATCTTTGGTCTTTCTATGTTCAAACTTTGAGTTAAAACACACTGTTGTTTAAGAAAGTCACGAAACTCTATTCTTTTAAGTTTTGGTGTTACTGACCGAAGTTGTATCATTTTCATCCTCAAACGGCACAACAAGTTCATCTTTTAACCAGCCAGATAGAACTAAGAACTTAGACAATGCATACTTTGAATTTTCAGTAAAATTAGTTTCAACCAACTCTATAAGTTCATATAGTTTTGCTTCAAAACTTAATTTTTTTAGTTCTGCAACTTCCTGAGTCGTAATCATAATTTATCCTCAGCAATGTAAGTGATTTTGTAGTCTTTCCAATTATCTAATTGTGATAACAGCAACGTCAGTGCGTCACTACAGTTGTCTGTAATACGCTTGTCAAACTGTTGAAAATATTTATGAACAGAACGTTTGTTGTTTTCCTTACCCTCAAATCCCAATACTTTTCTACAACTTGGAGTATGTAGAGATTGTACTTCTAGATAACTCTCAATCAAACGATAACGCAAATATCCTGTTCTTTCCAACAAAGAAGTCAAGGGAATTGTACGATTTTTTCCTTTAGTTGGAAAGTAAACCATCTTTTCTAATAGAATTAGAAAATGATTATAGTCTATGGCGATTTGATTAATAGTTTTAAACAGTTCAATAGGATTGCCTTTAACTTCAGTAACTAAAACTTCTTTACTGTCGGTTGTAAAGGCAATCCCTGAACTTGTAGCTTGGTCAACAGCAATCATTCTGTTAAGAGTCCGTCTACCATTAGACCTAATCGTGTAAGTTGACTTTTGAGTTCTTCGACGCTATCCCAAACAATAATATCAGAATCTCCATTACGTCCAAGTTGTTTACGATTTAATGCTCCACTGCCATCTGCATAAAAAAGAAACGTTACAACTTCACGTCTACATTCGAGCATTTCCAATACTCCAGAAAGTTTCGTTAAATCTATTTTCATGTGAAAATCCTTATTCCCAATAACTCAGTTCTCGAAGTTTGATTTCCATATCTCTAAGAGATACGAACGTTACGATGTCACGTTCGCTGTCAACCGCAAAGTTGTAAACCGAAATTTTTCCTTGACCTGAACTGAAATAGACAAGATAAGCAATATCCAACTCATCAGAGGTAACAGAATTCTCAATATTTTCTAAAGCTTTGTCTAAGTTCTCCATACTTACTTCAGAGTCAAATAGAGAATCATTCCCAAATCCACAATTTTCCAGTTCATTCTTTAAATCTTCAAAATCAGAATATCCTAGAAAATATTGAGTAGTGTTGTCTAACAAGTTAACAAGTTCGATACAACCAGATTTATCGCTGAAATACTCAAATCTCGCTAAAACAGTTTCACCAGTTTGGTTGTTATGAATTTGTTCAATGTCTGATAAAATTGTGCTAAGAACTTTAAAATTAATGTTCATTAGAATTCCTTTACAAACGTAAATCTGTTATCAATCTGTGCCAATGCTTCACGATATTCATACGGTCGAAACTTATTCGTGTCAACACCAACGTCCATAGAACGTTCAATATTTGGAACGTTACCATGAGAGTGACCGTAAAAATGATAACTTCCGTAGTGTTTCTTACGCCAAATTCTAAGAGCGTAATGACACAGAATAATCGTAGTGCCGCTAACACCACCGAAGTTAAGTTCATAGAGTTGGTTAGCTGATACTACAATCTCATTAAAGTTCTTAGAAAGAATTTGAACGTTAGATTTGATGTCGTCAATCCAGTAATCATGGTCTCCACGTATAAATACTTGATTACCATTTAACCGTGCGATTAGTTCAATCGTTTCTTTGCAAGTTCCAAGACTAAAGTCTCCCAAGTTGTAAACGATGTCATTGTCGGAAACAACAGAGTTGTGAAGTTTAATCATCTGCGAGTTCATTTCTTGTACGTTCGCAAATGGTCGATTTTGAAACTTAATGATGTTTTCGTGAAAGTAATGTTGGTCGGCTGTAACCCAAATGTTAGGCATAAGTTTCCTTTCAAAGACTAAAGAGTTGGAGACGCTAATCCCCAACCCTAAAGTTTTCTATTTACTATTCTTGGTCTTTACCGAACAATTCTGTTGGGTCAATCAATTTGCCCTTCTTAACCTTTGGTTCAGTTGCAGCGCCCAAACTTACGCTTTGTACAGTTTTCAAACCTTCGGTCTTGCGAATGTTGTACTTTGCGTCAATCGCTTCACGATTCATGTTGTAAACTTCTTCAAGCTTAGTCCAAATGACTTCTGAATCTGTGTCACCACCGTTAATTTCGTCATAAATTTTGGTAAGTTTTTCCAGATTCCAAGTGATTGCACCCTGAATTTGTTCCAACATCTCAGCGTTTACAACGCCATCGGTGATGCCATAGTTCTTACGTGTCATCAACGACCACTGATAAGCATCCATGCCTTTGGTTGGGTCTTTAACCAACTTCACAATCCAACCGAAAGGACGCTTTTCGTCCATATCTTCCAAACTTGCACAAGCTTTGATAATCGCATCAAGCTGTGCATCAGTCATCGCAACGATACAAGGTTGCATGGTCGTGGTGTCAAACTGGTCATTTTCATCCTGTTCAATCTTCCACATTGGAACGTGGACACGAGGTTCAACAAAACCATGCGCCTTTGCCCAATTGCTTGACTTACCATAAATCTTGGCGATACGTTCGATTTGTGTATCGTTGTACTTTACAGGAGTGCCGTTATCGTTGGCATAACCCATTGAAACCATAGGGTCGCTATCACCTGTAAAATGCCAAGTGAAGTAACTTGTAGTTTCACCAGGAACAATCATTTGGCACTTGTTGTAGTGTACAATGTAATCATTCTTTTGATCTCTGTTCAACTGTTGCGAGCCATACATGGTTCGAGCAGGAAGTTTGTCCCACCCGAAACCCAACACAAAGAAATGTTTGCCAGCAGGAACGCCACCATACTTTGGGTCTTTTTGCTTCAATTCGATGAATTCAAATTTGGAAGTAATTTTCTTGTTAAAACCGCTCATACTTGTTATCCTTTTTGTTTTCTAATGAGTTTATTACTCTAACGATTTATAGGAAAAACAAACGTCATCTTGAGTACCTTCTGAGGTTCATGCCTCTTGGCCTGCATCTAAGCGTTGGCCGTATGTTTTGAAGGAAATACCTTCTCCATGACGTTTATTTAACTTCTCAATATTATACAACATTACGTCTTTGATGTCAATTTCCAGAGCCTCTAGAATTCGCAAAGTCTTGGTGTAAATACTATCAATCGCTTTGCGAAAATTTTCGTAATCAAATGGCTTATTGTGAAATTGTAATTTCTTAATTCCTCCGATTAACATAGCGGTTTCAGTGAAAACGCTCATACAATTTTCATCCGATACTCTTGTTAGTTGTTCTCCAGTTAATAAGCGAAGTCTTGTTAAATAATATAACATATCGCCATTTTCACTAATCAAATCTTTATAGAAGTTTGGATTATTAGTATAGTCGGCAATCCCTAACTCTGCAATTTCTGCAAACTCACCAACGATTCCAAGAATGCAGTTAACGAAACTTTCACGCTCATTAAGCGTTGGATTCCATTTTTCTAATACGTGCTGTTCAAAACGTTCTTCAATTGTCATTTTCTTCATCCCATTCGCATGTATAGTCTGCTACATCAAAAAATTGACCTTTTGGAATATTTACGTTCATATCAAACAGAATTAGCAGGGTTTGCGCTTCGATACCTGTAAGTTGTTTAACATTAAAGGCACTAAACACTTCTTCAGCAGTGTCAAAAGCAACAGATTCATTAGTTCCAAAATAATGGTTCAAATAAAAACTAGCAGAGTTAGCGTTATAGTATTTTCTAATCTTATCAAATGCCTCATTCAAACTATCCAAATGCTCTTGGTCATAAACCGCAAAACCGTAAACATCAAACTCATCTGCGTAATTTGCTTTATACTGTACTAGATACATTGTATTTCCTTTAAGTGAATGACAGTTAAGCTCCATACTTAACTGTCATTATTATACACGATTTGAAACTAGAACGCAAATCCAAAAGCCATTAGAAAATGCTAAGTAATCGCACAGTTGCCACCAACACACTCAGCAACCTGATTTTGTTCATCTTGTGAAGTCTCATAAAAAAAGAAATTATTCCAATTTAACTTTGGGAAGTGTTTAACAGCAACTTCATAATCTTGTTCAGTTACTTTCTGAATAGGTAAGTGAGGATGGCTGTTATCAAATTTAGGAAAGAAACTTAATCCGCTGATAATGCCTTGATGTGTATAAATCCAGTCAACAATACCATCAATTTCATGCGGTTCATAAATGATAGAACAGCTTGCTGTGTGATGTAGCATGTTTGTCTTTACACTCTTCCAATAGTTTAGTTGGTCAAGTGCTGATACATCATCAAGAATGATAACATTTTCTTTCTTTTGTGGGAACGAAAATAAAATTCTTTCTTTCGCACCTTCATATCCAAAGTTTGGAACTCCATTAGCAAATAGAAAATTGAACATTGCAGTAGTTCGGTTAACAGTAACATTCCTAATGCTGAAACGTTCATGCTCTGGATTTATACCAGGGCCGACGTTGAAAAGCAATGAACTATTACCGCTAGGTTTAACCGAAAGAATCGCAGCACTACGATTAACACCAAACAATTTAGCAAATTCTAAATCGGTCTGTTCAGCAACTTCTTTGAGTTGAATTTGATTCTCTACTTTTCTAAGTTCTGAACAATTTGCATGACCAATATGGTTAACACCAAGAAGTCTATCTTTGTCGGTTATTTCTTTCCAAATTGGTCGTAACTGCTTGAAGTTTGTCGCCAAACTCTGAATGTCACCAATAATCGTAGCGATTCTTGTCTTGCGTTTAAGACTTTCTAATGTATCATTTTCTCTGCAAATCACAGAACTAAGGTTACAAAATTGATAAGGCTCAAGAAAAACTTCGCTACATGGATTAATACCAACTTTTGTTGCAAACTTAAACTGTCTCCATGACGGTGAACTGTTAAGACAAACATTTCTATTAAAAATACCAGGTTCACCACTTCCTGTTTCAAACAAATTCTTTGTCGCAAATTCAACGTCTTCTTTTGAAAGGTTTTCGGGCCAAACAGCAGAATTATTTGCATTCATGCGTTGAGGATTTGTTTTGTAATACTCACCATCTTTACAATGACGCATCTTATAATCATCAAAATCAAAAAGTGCAATCAACGCTGCTCTACGAACGCCACCCGAAATTCCAGCATCAGCAATTTTACAAACAATATCATGAACTTCCAGAGAGTTAAATTTTCTACCTTCTGCAATAGAAAACTTCAATCTTATGAATTCATGAATCTCTTGTAAAATTTCAGGGCCGCTGGCTGTACCACCTTTAGTTTTTAAAGGTGCTCCTGCTTTTCTAATGTTTGAATAATCAAATACTGTACGTACACCATGATAAGCATTTTTAATGCAAATATCTACACTTTGTTTCCAACCTTCTGAAGTATCAGGTACTACAAATAATTGCGATAACTCTTTCTTACGTTCAATCTTAGGGAGCAATTCAATGTTTTGACGTTCTACCGAATAGCCAACACCAACTCCACACATACTTAACCATAGAACTTCACCGAAAGCTGCGATGTCATCAATCGGAAGGAAACTACAATTGTAAATCATTTCATGATTACGTCTCGCACTTTCACCAGCATTAGAAAATAGTCGCATCGATGGGGCAACTTCCATTTTATAAATACTATCAAAAATTTCTTGATAAATTGAATTTTCTAATTTACTGTCACTAAGTTCAACTAGAAAATCTACTGTTCTCGTTACAGTCTCCAACCAAGTTTCACGTCTACCTAAAGACCATTGAAACTTACTATACTTGTCATAAAATTGAAACCATTGTAAGTCTGTAAATTCTTTTGTTACATCAAAATCTGGAACTTTATATTGCATGGTTGTTAGTTTCTCCCCAAATAAAATAAACTATCCTCAGAAATTTGAGGATAGCGCCCATCATATTAAAAAAAAGAGAGAACTTCAAGTTTTGTTATTACTTAAAGTTCTCTTTCTATTCGTTTTTTAGTGTGTTACAAACGTGTTTTTCTAACCACAACTGCAACTTGAATTGCTGCAATTACAGTCTCTTGGAAGCAACGGCTTTTCAATAAAAACTGGAACTGAAGTTGCGTTCAAAGCCTTAGCAGTTCTATCGAAAAAATCTTTAAGGTTAGTAAGTCCTTCATCGTCTCCAAAGAATGAAACAATTTCGACATAATCCCCATTAAATCCAAGTTCATAAAGTACAATACACAACATTTCATCTTCGTAGATGACTGAAAACACTTTACCGTTCTCAAAATTCACCAACGTAGGATGATTCAAAGCGGATGGTTCAAAATAAATCCACATTTTTCGCTCCAAGTTCCTTTGCTAAACGACGGAAATAATCATTATATTCATCGATTTCTCCAAGACCAAAGACTTTAACAGTCGTGTAGTGCTCACCAACATTCCAGAGTACAGTCATAGTATAATTTTCAATGACTGTAATAATTCGTGCGACACCTTCAGCGTTTCCAAGAGGAAGGATACACGCTAGAGTTTTATCGTTCTGACGTGGGAAATATAGATATTGCATTAACAGTCACCTTTACTCTCATCAATGATTTTAATGTATGCTAGTTCAAGATATGCTTCAATAACTTCTCTAATCAAAACCTCTAAATCTTTTTCATCTTGAAGCTCTAGAGCAAGCCAAGCGACTTGATTCGCAATGTTTTTAACTTCTTCATCAGTAGGCATTATCTACCTCATATAGAAAATTTGTTCCAGAATCCAACTTTCGATTGTAACTTGTACTCTGAACGTAGCAATCATAACCTTCAGGAATATCTTTTTTACTCAATTTACCAGAAGTTCCATAAGGTAAGTTCATAAGGTTGCGAACTGACGCTCCTGTAAACATATCACCTGTAATTCTATCGACTAAGATAATCTCTTTCTTTCCGTTTACTTTCTCAGTAAACTTTAACTGATAGAAACCCTTTCCGGGTTTGAAACTTGCACCAGTGTTGTTAACAAAACTTTGAATTTCTTGGTCTCCCCAAACCTTTAGAATTTGGAAACGACTAGGATGAACAGGTACTAAACCATTTGCCAGTGCTTGAGGATGAACGTCTGTAGGTTCGGTTATCTTGCCGAACAAACTATTCATCGTGTTGCGAAAATCACGACCAATAACCAAAGTTTCAGAGTATTCCTGAGCAGCAGGGATACTCTCAGTATATAGGAATAACGTGGTTAACAACTCTGGCAAATTAGAAAATTGATTGAGTTTTAATAGTTTGCCACTGGTATAGTTTGTGAACTCGTTCCAAAACGTTTGTGATGTTAACCTATCTAAACACTGAACATTAAAACATTGAATTCCACGTGTTGGAAACTCAATAGCAACACTACGCCACGGAATAAACCTAGCTTCCTTTCTTGGTGTTGCATCACCGATAAAAATATACGCTTTGTTTTCCTCATCGCCCCACGAAAGATTATGAAGTACGTACTTCTGTACTACTTGATAGAATTCTTCTTCAGTTCCATTTGGGCCATATCTTGGCATTTTTCTAATGAACTCGATTAGTTTGTTTCTATCATTAGTAAAATCCAAAGTTGTAGTGTCGATTTTTGGGTCAACTTCGTCGCCATGACAAACAATGGCGAGTTTCAAATTCGGTAGCCTGTCTAAAATGAAACCTATGAACTTCTCCACTTCTCTTTGTACAACGTATGAAGCTTCGTGCATCGACATTGTACAGTCAATGGTTAAGGCAATTTTAGTCATTGTGACCTTTCAATTAAATGAAACTACGAATGTCTGACGCACGTTTGGCAAGTTCTTCGAGCAAAATTTGAAGTTCTGTATTAATCTTAACACCTTCTGTCAAGACAGTGACAAAATTCTTGTAACTTTTGGCTGTGCGAGCTTTGACAAGTTCAACCATGTGCTCATTCTGAGCATGAAGATATGCCTTACTAATAACGTTCATAAGATACTGAGTATCCATGTCAGAAATCTTGATGTACTGACGTTTCGTCTCGCTCCAATGAAGTTTGTTTTTGGCAAGCTCGGATGTTACAACTTCTTTCCCAAGAAGCTTTTCCAAAGCTTCAATTTCGCCTGTCATTTGTACGCCATTGTGTACGATTACCATTTGCATAATTTGATTCTCCTAAGTTTTTGAAAATACATTCGTTAATACTATCGTTTTTATACCAAAAGTCTCTGTTTTTCATGTAGAATCCAGTTCCAACAGTAGTTTCTGTTATCAACGGTTCATCCACAATTGCAAAGATTTTTGGTATGTGCCAACCAAACAGCAAATCATCAAACGTTATGTCACCTAACAACGTTCCAATGTAAATAAACTCGCAACGTTCATATCTCTTGAAGTATTCTAAAATGCTCATTTTCTTCTAATTCTTCTGCAAGAAACATATTAATTGCTACTACCGCACCTCCTAAGTTATAGTTATGAATAATAAACGAGCTTATACCACACCAACGTTTCATAGTTTCATAAGCTCGTGTCTGCAAAGCCAAATCTTTGTCATTCTTTCGTAACGGTAAACCACGGTCTTGCATACGTTGAAGACAAACTTCTGGAGTAACGTTTATAAAGAACGTTAAATCAGCTTTAGGAATTCCTAATTTGTTGTATTCAAAGTCTTCAAGTTCTAGAATTTCCTTTTCGCTACCATCAGTACAGTAAGCCAAATTAGAAAGTACGTAGCGGTCGCAAATTAACAAAGTATTTGGTTTTACAGGAAACTTTTCAAAGTACATATATCTATCTAACGCAAACTTCCAACGTAAGGAAGGGTCGTTGTTTTCTATCAAATGGTAGAGGTTTGTGTTTAACGGAAACTTCACAACTTCAACACTAGAAAAGTATTTGGCATAAAAATTACTATGTTCAATGTAGTGTTTTAACTCTCTAATGATTGAAGTCTTACCGGCTCCGTTAAAGTCCCTCCAAAGAGACAATCATATCTGTTCTCCTAAGAACTTATAAATTTGGGTTTTAGTATTTATTGTACGTAAGTCAATAAGAATCAAGTTATATTCTTGTTGTTTAGCAAAGTTCAGTTTTATGCCATCATGTTTTAATCTCCTATGATATGTTTCTTCTGTTCTGTCGAAGAACCGTGAAAACTCGTAATGTTGACGGCCTTGTACTTCAATCAAGATTCTTAAGTCTTTTATAAAGAAGTCA
>WBZQ01000721.1_pt1 | contig 24908 bp, 21 predicted proteins | sample 5204251 | NCBI WGS metagenome assembly WBZQ01 (sample SAMN12412402, study PRJNA552823) | activated sludge metagenome | isolation source: activated sludge from nitrification reactor of wastewater treatment plant... | place: USA: Virginia | collected 2017-09
CATCGACGATCGCGATCGCGATCACGATGGCGAAGATGACGGTGGCGATGACTGCGATGAGGGCGTTGCGGAAAACGTGATGCTTGCTTCCCGTCTGGGCTGTTGCCGGCGTAGCGGTCCCGGCCGATCGTTGCTGAGCGACCACGGCGGGAGTCGGCGCGGGCGAATTCGGTGCTACTGGTCGTGCAATGTGTTCGGTGGGTGGGCCCTGCCAGGATGACATGGGCGGCTCGGGGATCGACGTTGCCGGCGTAGCGATGAAGGCTGTTGCTGATTCCGCCAGTGGTGCGCCTTTCGTCAGTGGTGTCGAGTCCTCAACGGATTGGGCCGGGAGCACCGGGACCGGTGCCGATGTGGGTGCGCTGAGCGCGGCCCGGGCGGCGACGGCCAGGTCTTTGGCGTTCTGGTAGCGCTGCGCCGGATCTTTGGCCAGGCCGGTGGCGATGACGTCGTCGAAGGCGGGGGACAAGCCGGAGGTAGAGGGCTGCGGTGGCGGGGTGTGCAGATGCCCGACGACCTGGCGCTCCAGGGTGTCGCCGGGGAAGGTCCGCGTTCCGGTCAGTGCCTCGTAGAAAACGCAGGCCAGGGCGTAGACATCAGAACGATGATCGACCTCGTCGGCGGTAAAGCGTTCGGGCGCCATGTAATTGAAGGTTCCGAGGGTGTTCCCGGTGCCGGTCAGCGCCGCGTCGGTCGAGGCCCGCACGATGCCGAAGTCGATCAGGTAGGCGATGTCATCGTCGTCGATGAGAATGTTGGACGGTTTGATGTCGCGGTGCACCAGTCCGGCCTTGTGGGCGGCGGTCAGGGCGCGGGCGATCTGCTCGACGATCGCGACCGCTCGTTCCGGGTCGAGCGCCCCGGAATTGATCTCGCTGGTGAGGTCGTGACCGTCGACCAACGCCATGTCGACATACAGCCGTCCGTCGATCTCGCCGTAGTTGTGAATGGGAACGACATGAGCGTTGTGCAACCGGGCCGCGGCGTGGGCTTCACGGCGGAACCGCTGCTCGAAGCTGGGATCGGTAGCCAGGTGCGCGGGCAGCAGCTTCAACGCAACGACGCGGTCGGTGTCGGTGTCATAGGCGCGCCAGACCTCACCCATCCCGCCGCGGCCCAGCAGTTCGATCAGCCGGTACCGCCCGAACGGTGTCCCCTCCACCAATGCCCCCTGTCCGAACCGCCCGGTTTGCTCTCGGCTTCACTGCGGCTCCGCCGGCACTGGCCGAACCACCCGATGCCCAGATCACGATAGGCGAGGGGTGCCCGGCAACTTCGCTCAGAGTGCCGACCCGCAACTTGCGGCCGTCGCCGGAGACGTGCCCGACGCATCCACCGATGGATCGGCCTGCATCCGCACGATCCGGTCGTTGCCGAAATCCGCGATGTACACGTTGCCGACGGTGTCGACCGCGACGGCCGTCGGCACATTCAGACCCTGGGCCGGCACGACGGTCTGTTCGTCGGCTCCGGGTGCCAGTTCCAGCACCTGGTTGTTGTGCATTCCGCTGGCGTACACGGTGCCGTCGGGACCCACGGCGACGCTGCTGAGCTGGTCGATTCCGGTGAACGGCAGCGCGGTGTGTTCATCGGTGTCGCGGGACGCCTTCACCACCGTGTTGGTTAACCTCCCGACGTAGACATCGCAGGCGTTGTCGACGGCCACGCCGCGCCCGCCGCTGCGGCTGTCGGTGAAGCGCAGCGCGACGGCGCGGGTCTGGCCCGGTGCCAGCCGATAGATCTGGGGAATGTCCAGGCTGATCACGTACACCGCGCCCGCGGCATCCACCGCCACGCGCGACGGCCGGAGCAGCCCGGTGAACGGCAACTCGGTCTGGTGGTCGCTGCCCGCCGGCAATGCGAGCACGCGGTGGTGATTGGTGTCGGCGACGTAGACGGTTCCCGCGGCGTCGACCGCAACACCCATCGGTGAGTCCAGGCCGATGAACGGCACCACCGTCTGCTCGCCGGTTCCGTCGGCCAGCATCACGATCCGGTTGTTCCACTCGTCGGCGACGTAGACATCGCCGTTGAGGGACACGGCCACGTCCTCGACACCCTTGAGATCATGGAACGGCAGGACGGTCTGCCGATAGTGCCGCGGGACGTGGGCTGCCGGCGACGTTGCCGATGATGTATCGGAGCTGTCGGCTTTCCACCATGCGACGGCGATGCCCGCCGCCACAAGGATGACCGCTACCGCGACGGCTACAAGTGTCCACCGGGTGCGGCGCGACCGGCCGGGCAGCACCCCGCTCGGTGTCGGTCCGACGGGCGGGCCGAACGGTGCTGCCACCGGTGTCTCCCGTTCTGCTCGTCGCTGCTTCGACCACGATAAGTCCGCGGCAGCGGCTACAGAGACACCGATTTCACTCGAACGGCAGCTTGATCACGTGTCCGGTCTCCTTGGTTTCCACGGCTCCGCCGGCGCCGGTGATCGGCGGGGTGGTGCCGCCGGTGACGTAGACGTTGCCGTCGCCGTCGACGGCGATGCCGTTGGGCGCGTAGATCCCGGGCAGCGGCAGTTCGACGGCCGTCGTGCTCCCGGCGGCCAGTTTGAAGACCTTGTTGGCCTTGCAATCGGCGACGTAGACATTGTCGGCCTTGTCGACGGTGATTCCCATCGGCTCCGTGGCGCCGGGCAGGTTCAGTTTGACCGGGGTGGTGGCACCGGGTGTGAGTTTGAAGGCTGCGCTGTCCAGGCCCCAGTTGGTGACATAGAGGTTGCCGGCGCTGTCGGCGACCGCGCCGACCGGGTGGGAGAACGCGCCGGGGGCGACCTCGGCGGCAGCCGCGGCCCCGGGTGCGAGCTTGAGCACCCGGTTCATGTCGGGGACCCACACGTTTCCGGCGGCGTCGACGCTGACGGTCACCGGCGCCCGCAGCCCGGTGAACGGCAGCTCGACCGGATTGTCGGCACCCGGAGCCACCCGAAGGATCTTCATGGAATCCAGGTTGTTGAAGTAGATGTTGCCGTCCTTGTCGAAGGCGATCGACGCCGCGCTGAGCATCCCCGCCATCCCCTGCGGTGGGGTGAGGCCGGGCAGCGTCACCGGCTCGGGTTTGCCCGTTGCGCCGTGATCTTTGAGCACCTGGCCCTGCCCGGTGACCACATACAGGTCACCGGCCGGGTCGATCGCGATGCGAAAGGCCGAGTCGATGCCGTCGAGCACCACAGGGGTGCCGTACAACTTCGGGTGTGCGGCAGTGCTGTCGGCGCTGGTCATCGCGCCGCCGCTGACGTGGTGCGACGCGAACACGACGATCCCGGCGAGGATACCGATAGTGGATGCGCCGATCGATATCCAGCGACGTGGAATCCTCTTCATGCCCCAACTCCTCCCGCAACGTGATTTCACGTTAGATCGGCAAACCCGTGATCAACCAGGTGCGAGGGCCGATCGGGCGCGACCCCGGTTCCACTGGGTGGAACAGCCGAGCGGCCCATTTCTGCACGAGCGGCCCGATGGGTACACAAAAGCCCAGGACACCACTGCCCGCGGCGGACATGATGGGGCGCTCGTGCACTGATTGGCCGCTCGCTGCGCTCGCGCCAACTTCACCTGTCGTTGTCGAACCGCCCGGTCCGAGCTCTCTCCCGGGTGGTAAATCACATTCCGCCAAGCAGGTAGGATGAATCGTGATCCAGCACGAGTCTTCGCTTGCTGGCACGCGCCCGCATCGCAGCCCCCGCGGCCCGGTGCGAACGTGTGTCGGATGCCGAAAGCGCGAGTTGGCCGCCGATCTGATCAAGATGTCAGCCAGGCCGGACGGTGACGACGGGTACGTCGTCGTCGTTGACACGGCCGGTAGTCTTCCGGGGCGGGGTGCATGGTTGCATCCCGACCAGGACTGTCTTGCGACAGCGATCCGACGGCGGGCAATCGCCCGGGCATTGCGGATCGCCGGTTCACCGGACACCACCGGGGTCGTCGAGCAGCTCGAACTGCTCGACGGGTCCCAGCAACAGAACAGGCAGTAACGAATGAGCACACCGTGAAGTCCCGATGACCATGCGTCATAGCTAACCGAGGCGTCGGCTGCCCGCTGCCGCCTCCAGATCAGGAGAAGTAGTGGCAGGTAAGGCCCGCGTACACGAGTTGGCCAAGGAACTCGGTGTCACCAGTAAGGAAGTTCTCGCCCGGCTGAGCGAACAGGGCGAATTCGTCAAATCGGCGTCGTCGACGGTGGAAGCACCCGTCGCGCGCCGTCTCCGGGAGGCGTTCGGCGGCGGTAAGGCCGCGCCGGAGGCCGCCCCCGCGGCGGCCAAGGCCCCCGCAAAATCCCCCACGCCGGGACCGGTGCCGGGCCCCAAGCCCGCGCCGAAGCCGCCGGCCCCCGAGACCCCGGCTGCTCCGGCCCCGCCGGCGCCCGCGGCGCAGGCTCCCGCTCCGGCAGCACCCGCGGCTCCGGCGGCTCCCGCCGCTCCCGCCGCCGGCCCCACCCCGGGTGCAACCCCCGGTCCGCGCCCGGCACCGGGCCCCAAGCCGGGTGGACCGCGCCCGCCGCGGGTCGGCAACAACCCCTTCTCGTCGCAGCAGCCGGTGGAACGCGCCATCCCGCGTCCGGCCGCGGGTCCCGGTGGCCCCCGCCCGGCGCCGGGCCCCGGTGGCCCGCGTCCCGGCCCCCGCGCCACTCCCGGCAACATGCCGGCCCGGCCCGGTGCCAGCATGCCGCGCCCGCCGCGTCCCGGTGGTCCGCGTCCCGGACCCGGCGGCGGCGGTGGCCGTCCTGGTGGTCCCCGTCCGGGGCCCGGTGGTGCCGGCGGCGGTAACTACCGCGGCGGCGCTCCCGGTGCCGGCCCCGGCGGTGCGGCCGGTGGCGGTGGCTTCCGCGGCCGTCCCGGTGGCGGTGCTCCCGCCGGTGGTGGCGGCGGTGGCCGGCCCGGTCAGCGCGGCGGAGCCGCGGGTGCGTTCGGCCGTCCGGGCGGCGCCCCCAAGCGGGGCCGCAAGTCCAAGCGGGCCAAACGCGCCGAATACGAAAACATGCAGGCCCCGATCGTCGGTGGCGTGCGGTTGCCGCACGGCAACGGCGAGACCATCCGGCTGGCCCGCGGCGCGTCGCTGTCGGACTTCGCCGAGAAGATCAACGCCAACCCGGCCGCGCTGGTCCAGGCGCTGTTCAACCTGGGCGAGATGGTCACCGCCACCCAGTCCGTCGGTGACGACACCCTGGAGCTGCTCGGCAGCGAGATGAACTACGTCGTGCAGGTCGTGTCCCCGGAGGACGAGGACCGCGAGCTGCTGGAGTCCTTCGACCTCACCTACGGCGAGGACGCGGGTGCCGAAGAAGATCTGCGGACCCGGCCTCCCGTCGTCACCGTCATGGGCCACGTCGACCACGGCAAGACCCGACTGCTCGACACGATCCGGCAGGCCAACGTGCACGAGGGCGAAGCCGGTGGCATCACCCAGCACATCGGTGCCTACCAGGTCAGCGTCGACCACGACGGCGTCGAGCGGCTCATCACCTTCATCGACACCCCCGGTCACGAGGCGTTCACCGCCATGCGTGCCCGTGGTGCGAAGGCGACCGACATCGCCATCCTGGTGGTCGCCGCGGACGACGGCGTGATGCCGCAGACCGTTGAGGCGATCAACCACGCGCAGGCGGCCGACGTGCCGATCGTGGTGGCGGTCAACAAGATCGACAAGGAGGGTGCGGATCCGCAGAAGATCCGGGCCCAGCTCACCGAGTACAACCTGGTGGCCGAGGACTTCGGTGGCGACACCATGTTCGTCGACATCTCCGCCAAGAACGGCACCAACATCCAGGCGCTGGAGGAAGCGGTCCTGCTGACCGCCGACGCGTCACTGGACCTGCGGGCCAACCCCGACATGGAGGCCCAGGGCGTGGCGATCGAGGCGCACCTGGACCGCGGTCGCGGTCCGGTGGCCACCGTGCTGATCCAGCGTGGCACCCTGCGGGTCGGCGACTCGATCGTCGCCGGCGATGCCTACGGCCGCGTTCGACGGATGGTCGACGAGCACGGCGAAGACGTCGAGGAGGCGCTGCCGTCGCGCCCGGTGCAGGTCATCGGGTTCACCTCGGTGCCCGGCGCCGGCGATAACCTGCTCGTCGTCGACGAGGACCGCATCGCCCGCCAGATCGCCGACCGGCGCAGCGCGCGCAAGCGCAACGCGCTGGCCGCCCGTAGCCGCAAGCGGATCTCGTTGGAGGACCTGGATTCGGCGCTGAAGGAAACCAGCCAGCTGAACCTGATCCTCAAGGGCGACAACGCCGGTACGGTCGAGGCCCTGGAAGAGGCCCTGATGGGCATCCAGGTCGACGACGAGGTGCAGCTGCGCGTCATCGACCGCGGCGTCGGTGGCATTACCGAGACCAACGTCAACCTGGCCTCGGCCTCGGACGCCATCATCATCGGCTTCAACGTGCGTGCCGAGGGCAAGGCGACCGAGCTGGCCAACCGCGAGGGTGTGGAGATCCGCTACTACTCGATCATCTACCAGGCGATCGACGAGGTGGAGGCCGCGCTCAAGGGCATGCTCAAGCCGGTCTACGAGGAGAAGGAGCTCGGCCGCGCCGAGATCCGGGCGATCTTCCGCTCCAGCAAGGTCGGCAACATCGCCGGCTGCCTGGTCACCTCGGGCATCATGCGGCGCAACGCCAAGGCCCGCCTGCTCCGCGACAATGTCGTGGTGGCCGAGAACCTCACCATCTCCTCGCTCAAGCGGGAGAAGGACGACGCCACCGAGGTACGCGACGGCTACGAGTGCGGTTTGACGCTGACCTACAACGACATCAAGGAAGGCGACGTCATCGAGACCTACGAGCTGGTGGAGAAGGCGCGGTCCTGATGACGGCCGGACGCGAAGGGCATCATGGCTGATCCGGCCCGGGCCAAGCGGCTCGCCAAGCGGATTGCCACCATCGTCGCCTCGGCGATCGAGTACGAGATCAAAGATCCCCGGCTGGCCGGGGTGACGATCACCGACGCGAAGGTCACCGGCGACCTGCACGACGCGACCCTGTACTACACGGTGCTGGGCACGTCGCTGAACGAGGAGCCGGACTACGCGGGTGCCGCCGCCGCGCTGGAAAGCGCCAAGGGTGTGCTGCGGTCGAAGGTCGGCGCGGGTACCGGTGTCCGGTTCACCCCGACGCTGGCCTTCGTCCGCGACACGGTTCCCGAGGCCGCCGACCGGATGGAGCAGCTGTTGGAGGCGGCGCGCGCCGCGGACGCCGAGGTGGCGCGGGCCCGCGAGGGGGCGATTCCGGCCGGCGATCCCGATCCGTACCGCACGCCGGCGGACCGGGAGGATGAGGACGACGAACTGGGGGACGAGGACGCGGAGGTCACCGGTGACCGCGATCGAACCGTCGGCTGAGGCCCCCGGGCGCCGGGTCGACGCCCACGGGGCCATCGCGGTTCTGAACGCCGCCGACGACATCGTCATCGTCGCGCACGTCTTTCCCGACGCCGACACCATCGGCGCGGGCCTGGCGCTGGCCCAGGCGCTGGAACGGCTCGGCAAACGTGTCGCGGTGAGCTTCGCGCGGCCCTCCGCGCTGCCCGACTCGCTGCGCAGCCTGCCCGGCGGGCATCTGCTGGCCCCTCCCGATGAGGTCAGCGCTAACCCGGACCTGGTGGTGACCGTCGACATCCCGAGCCGATCGCGGCTGGGGGCACTGGGCCAATTGGCCGAGCCGGACTGCGGCCGGCCGGTGCTGGTCATCGACCACCACGCGTCCAACCCGATGTTCGGCAGCGCGAACTACGTGGACACGTCCGCGGATTCGACGACCATGCTGGTCGCCGAGCTGCTCGACGCGTGGGAGCAGCCGATCGACGTTGCCGTCGCACACTGCCTGTACGCCGGGCTGATCACCGACACCGGATCGTTCCGCTGGGCCAGCGCCCGCGCGTACCGGTTGGCGGCGCGGCTGGTCGACGTCGGCGTCGACAACGGCGCGGTGAGCCGCACCCTGCTCGACACCCACCCGTTCTCCTGGCTGCCCATGCTGTCGCGGGTGCTGTCCTCGGCGCGGCTGCTGCCCGACGCGGTCGACGGCCGCGGACTGGCGTACGCCGTCATCGAACACCGTGAGGTGGCCGCGGCGCGCATCGAAGAGGTGGAAAGCGTCGTCGACATCGTGCGCACCACCGAGCAGGCCGACGTGTCGGCGGTGTTCAAGGAGGTCGAACCCGGGAAGTGGTCGGTGTCGCTGCGCGCCAAATCCGTCGACCTGACCCCGGTGGCCAGTGGTTTCGGCGGCGGCGGACACCGGTTCGCCGCCGGGTATTCGGCCAGCGGCCCGGTGGAACTGCTCGTCGATCAACTCCGCGCGGCCCTTGGCTGAGGCCCCCGGGCGCGCCTCGAGCGGGGACATCGCCCGGCTGGCGTTCCCCGCGCTCGGGGTGCTCGCGGCCGAACCGCTCTACCTGCTGTTCGACACCGCGGTGGTGGGCCGCCTGGGCGCCCTGGCGCTGGCGGGCCTGGCCATCGGCGCGCTGTTTCTGGGTCTCGTCTCCTCCCAGGGCACCTTCCTGTCCTACGGGACGACGGCGCGGTCGGCCCGGCATTTCGGCGCCGGCGACCGCCGCGCGGCGGTGCGCGAAGGAGTGACGGCCAGTTGGCTGGCCGTGGTCCTGGGGGTGGCGATCGTGGCCGTCGTGCAGATCGCAGCGGTGTCGCTGACCATGGCGATCGCCGGGTCGGCCGACATCGCCGACGCCGCGCTGGGCTGGCTGCGGATCGCGATCGGCGGAGCCCCGGCGATCCTGCTGTCGCTGGCGGGTAACGGCTGGATGCGCGGCGTGCAGGACACCCGCCGGCCGCTGCACTACGTGATCGCCGGGTTCGTCGTGTCCGCCGTGCTGTGCCCGCTGCTGGTGTACGGGTTGCTCGGGTTGCCGCGGCTGGGCCTGGACGGATCGGCTGTGGCGAACCTCGTCGGCCAGTGGCTGGCGGCGCTGCTGTTCGTGCGGGCGCTGGTCGGCGAACGGGTGGCGCTGGCTCCGGATCCGGTGCTGCTGCGGGCCCAACTGGTGATGGGCCGCGACCTGCTGGCCCGGTCGCTGGCGTTCCAGGCGTGCTTCGTGTCCGCGGCCGCGGTGGCCGCCCGGTTCGGGGCCGCCGCGGTCGCCGCGCACCAGGTGGTGCTGCAGCTGTGGTCGTTCCTCGCGCTGGTGCTCGACTCGCTGGCGATCGCCGCGCAGTCTCTGGTCGGCGCGGCGCTGGGCGCCGGGCAGCCGCGGGCCGCCCGGTCGGTGGCGGCTCGGGTGACGGTGTTCTCCACGGTGGCCGCCACCGTGCTGGCGGCGCTGTTCGCCACCGGGTCCCGGGTACTTCCCACACTGTTCACCGACGACCCCGCCGTGCTGGCTGCGATCGGTGTCCCGTGGTGGTTTCTGGTCGCGCAACTGCCGATCGCCGGTGCGGTGTTCGCCCTCGACGGGGTACTGCTGGGCGCCGGGGACGCGACCTACATGCGCAACGCGACGCTGGTCAGCGCCCTGGTGGGGTTCCTGCCGCCGATCTGGCTGTCACTGCGCTTCGGCTGGGGCCTGGCCGGCATCTGGGCGGGGTTGTCGACGTTCCTGGTGCTGCGGCTGGTGTTCGTCGGGACCCGAGCCCTCTCGGATCGGTGGACGCGGACCGGCGTGGCGTAGGGCACGCCGGTCCGCACTCGCTGAGTCCCGTGCGGCTAGAGGCCGCCGGCAGCCTCGGCCAGGTGGGTGCCGACGACCGTCCCGATCACCACCATGAGCGTGCCCAGCAGCGGCCACACGAACATCAGCCGGCGCCGCAGCGCACCGATCAACACACCGGTCAGCGCCAATGCCGCGGCGAGGGCGACTCCGCCCCAGACGCCGCCGTAGGCGGCGACCATCAGGCCGTCGCTGCAGGTCCGCCCCGAGTAGGACGACGAGCAGGAGTCCCACGCCATCGGGAAGAAGAACGACCAGAACACCGCGATCACCGATAGCGCCACCTGCAGGGTGCCCAACAACACCGTCGCCACGATGTCGGCGATCCGTGCGCCGCTCATCGGTGTGCGGACCGGGACCGGGGTCGGATACGCGTACGGGTAGACCGGCGGCGGGACCACCGGATATATCGGCCGCGGGGGCAGGTAGGCAGGCGGGATTTCGGGGGACTCGGACACCGCTTTCCTCAATTCCCGGCCGTGATATTGATCAGATGGGCACCGATCACCACTGCGATGATGCCCACCGTGATCCCGGCGGCCACGCCGTCGACCACGGCGCCGGTGCGGCGTGCTTCGGGTTGTGCAGGCGGGTGCGGGTGAGGGGGATCGTCGTCACCCGACCCATTCTCCCCGTGGTCGGGGCCCTGGCGGAACGGAAAAGCTACCTATGGTCATACCAGCCAGAGTTACAGAATCCGTTACAGTTGCATATTCGGCAAGGTTGGTGCGCAATCCGCCGGCCCGGATATTCGGAATCGAGACGTGATGAGTGCAGAGGTCGAGGGTGACCGGACCCAGGTTCTCGTCGTCGGCGCCGGATTCGCCGGGCTGTATGCGCTGCACCGGCTGAGGGAACTCGGCATCTCGGCGCAGGTGCTGGAGAAGGCGGAAAACGTCGGCGGCACCTGGCTTTTCAACCGCTACCCGGGGGCACGCTGCGATATCGAAAGCATCGAGTACTCCTACAGCTTCTCCGACGAGATCCAGCAGGAGTGGGTCTGTACGGAGAACATGCCTGCCCAACCGGAGATCGAGGCGTACCTGAACTTCGTCGCCGACCGCCTCGACCTGCGCCGCGACATCCGCTTCGGCACCGACGTCGTCGGAACCGGTTCCACCGGCGTGCAGACCATCCCGGTGATCGCCCGGGAAGCCGGTCACCTCTTCGTCTTCCACCGCTCCGGCGCCTACACGCTGCCGTGGGAGGTGCGCGCCTTCGCCGACGGTGAGCTCGACGAGCTCAAGGCACACCACCCCGAGATCCGCGCGGCCCAGCGGGCTCACCCGGTCGGCGCGGCGCGACGGAGCGCCTTCGCCCTGCTGCTGGACATGCTCACCGGCCCGCCGAATCACCTCGGCCACCGAGGAAGACAAGCAGCGAGCGGTCGCCGAACACGGCGTCTTCGGAGCGCTGAACTGGGGCGACGTGTTCTTCGACATGGAAGCCGCCGGGAAGCCCCTCGGCGGCAACCAATTACGTCGCGGCGATGGAACAGCACATCGAATGGATCTCCGACTGCATCGACCACCTCCGGGCACACGGCAACCGCACCATCGAGGCGTGCCCCGACGCCCAGGACGCCTGGATCGCACACACCGAGGAACTCGTCGCACCGACGGTCCTGGTCCACCCCAGCTGCAACTCCTGGTACAACGGGGCCAACGTGCCGGGAAAGAAGCGGCGGTATCTTGGCTATGTCGGCGGAATCCCCGAGTACCGGCGCCGGTGTGGCGAGGTGGTCGAGGCGGGCTATACCGGATTTGCGCTCGGGTAGCCACCCGGCGCCCCGCGATGGCCGGCGGGAGCTCTCAGTGCACTTGGCTGCGGCCGCGCTCCAGAACGGCGGAACGGTTGGCGGCAATCGCCTCCACGGTGGTGCGCCGCGCCCAGTCGCGGGCGGTCTCGGCCTCCAGCCACAGTGACGACGCGGTCGCGGCGGTGTCGATGCGGTGATAGGAGCTCAACAGGGCCGCGACGGCGTCGCGGTTGTTGCCGACGATCGAGCCGGCGACCGCGCGGGCGGCGTCGAGAAGTTGATTGTGCGGCACCACCTCGGTGACCAGGCCGGCCCGCAGGGCATCGGCGGCCGACAGGTAGTCGCCGGTCAGGCTCATCCGCCGGGCCAGCCCGACGCCGACCTTCTGCGGTAACCGCACGCTCATACCCCAGCTCGGCATGATCCCCACGCGAGCGTGGGTGTCGGCGAACCGGGCGTGTTCGGAGGCGATCAGGATGTCGCAGTACAGCGCCAGCTCCAATCCGCCGGTGACGGCGGCGCCGTTTATGGCACCAATGACCGGGGTTCGCAACTGTGGCCACTGCGGGGCCAGATCCGGCACGTGATCGAGGGTCGCGAGTTCCTTGAGGTCCACGCCGGCGCAGAACACCGGATCGGTGGCGGTGAGGATGACGACGTCGACGTCCGGGTCGGTGTCGGCGGCCGACAGCGCGGCGTAGAACGCGTCGCGCAGCTGCGTGGAGAGTGCGTTGCGGGCCTGCGGCCGGTTCAGCGTCAGTGTCGTGATCCGGTCGGTGGTGTCGATGAGCAGGATTTCCGAGCCGTCGGGGTTGGTCATTTCGCCACGGTAGCCCGGGTGGCCGGCCGGCATAGGGTGGGGGTGATCGTCGGCACCCGTGGGTCCGATCATGAGCCGAGACCGCGTCGGCGCAATAGTAATGGTTGCCGTTACTAACGTAGTGCATTAGTATTGGTGCATGATCCGCTCGTTCGGGGACGGCGACACCGAGGCAGTGTGGAACCTCACCTTCACCAAGCGGATCAGCCGCGAACTCGCCAAGCGGGCTCGCGACAAGATGCAGCTCATCGACGCGGCCGAAAACGTCAATGACCTCCGGGTGCCCCCGGGAAACCACCTGGAGCAACTTTCCGGTGATCGCAAGGGTCAGTACAGCATTCGGGTGAGTGGACAGTGGCGCATCTGCTTTGTCTGGGACCACGACGGCCCGCACGACGTCGAACTTGTCGACTACCACTAAGGAGGGACAACATGGTCGATTTTTTGCCCACCCATCCCGGTGAGTTGCTGCTGCGAGAGTTCATGGAGCCGCTCGGTATCACGCAGTACGCGCTGGCCAAGGCGATCGGTGTGCCGTTGCCCCGGATCAATCAGATTGTGCACGGCCGGCGCAGTATCACCGCCGACACGGCGCTGCGGCTGTCGCGGGCGCTCGGTCTCAGCGACGCGTTCTGGGTGAACGTGCAGTCCCGCTACGACCTCGACATGGCGCGGGTACAGCTCGGCGACAAACTCGACCAGATCGAAAAGATCGCCGTCGGGAGTTGATGCGCAACGTCCCGGGGGCTTCTGGGTCCGTCAAGAATGGAAACCGTCGTCGAGCCGCCCGGCGTCGAGCAGGGTGATGACCGGAGCGCCCGTGGCGTCGGAGGCCGCAAGGTCGACCTCGGCTGTAAACCCCCAATCGTGGTCGCCGGCAGGGTCGTCGAGGATCTGGCGGACCCGCCACACGGCGTCACCCCGATCGATGATCAACAGTGCCGGCCCACGCGCATCGGCCCCGGTGCCCACCGCGTCGTGCTCGGCGAAATAGTCGTCGCCGACCTGTGCCCAGCGCGCCGCGGTCCAGCCGGCGTCGAGGGAGGCCAGTTCGTCCCAGCGTTCCCGGGCGAACAACTGCACCCGGTGGAACAACGCGTTGCGGACCATCGCGGTGAACGCCCGCTGGTTGGCGGTCAGCGGCCTCGGTGGGACCGGCACGGCGGACGTCGGCAGCGGGCCGTCGCCGGCGGTGATCTGTTCCCACTCGTCGAGCAGGCTCGAATCCACCTGGCGCACCAGCTCACCGAGCCACTCGACGATGTCGGTCAGCTCCTCGGTGCGGGCGGCGGCGGGGACCGACGAGCGCAGCGCCCGGACCGCGTCGGACAGGTAACGCAGCACCGTACCCTCGGAGCGGGTCAGCCCGTACTCGCCGACCAGTTCGCGGAACGTCATCGCACGCTCCCACATCTCGCGCACCACCGACTTGGGTGACAGGCCGGCCCCGGCGGCCCACGGGTTGCTGCGCAGGTAGAGCTCGAAGGCATGCTGCAGCAGCTCGTCGAGCGGCTTGGGGTAGGTCACCTCGTCGAGCAGCTCGATGCGTTCGTCGTAGTCGACGCCGTCGGCCTTGAGCTCGGCCAGCAGCTCGCCACGCGCCCGCTTCAACTGGGCGGCCAGGATCGGTCGCGGATCCTCCAGCGTCGCCTCGATCACCGAAACCACATCCAGGGCATAGGTTTCCGAATCGGGATCCAGCAGGTCGACGGCCGCCAGGGCGAACGTGGACAGCGGCTGGTTCAGCGCGAAATCCCGCGGCAGGTCACCGGTCAGCCGGTAGCGCACGACGTCGGTCCCGGGTTCGGCCACCCGCTGCAGCACGCCGGCCTGCAGCAGTGAGCGGGCGATCCCCACGGCATCGCGGATGAGCCGCAACTGCCGTTTGCGCGGCTCGTGGTTGTCGGTGAGCAGCGAACGCATCTCCGCGGCCGCGTCCGACGTGCTCGTCGCCGCACCGGAGCGGGCCGCGACATTGAGCATCATCGCCGTCGTCACCCGCATATTGCTGGTCAGGGCCTCGGGTTCGGCGTTTTCCAGCCGCTGCAGCGTTGGTTCACCCCAGGGGACCATGCCCTCGGGGGCCTTGCGCCGCACCAGCTTCCGGCGTTTGCGCGGATCGTCGGCGACCTTGGCGAATTGTTTGAGGTTGGCCACCTCGTGCTCGGGTGCCTGCACGACGACGGTGCCGGCGGTGTCGAAGCCGGCGCGTCCGGCCCGCCCGGCGATCTGGTGGAACTCGCGCGCGTTGAGCAGCCGGGTGCGGGTGCCGTCGTACTTCGACAGCGCCGAGAACACGACCGTGCGGATCGGCACGTTGATCCCGACGCCGAGCGTGTCGGTGCCGCAGATGACCTTCAGCAGTCCGGCCTGGGCGAGCTGTTCGACGAGGCGCCGGTACTTGGGCAGCATGCCGGCGTGGTGTACCCCGATACCGTGGCGGACCAGCCGCGACAGCGTCGACCCGAACGCGGTGCTGAACGTGAACCCCCCGATCAGCTCGGCGATCGCCGACTTCTGTTCCCGCGTACACACATTCACGCTCATCAGGGCTTGAGCCCGCTCCAGTGCCGAGGCCTGGCTGAAATGCACGACATAGATCGGGGCCCGGTTGGTTTCCAGCAGCTCGGTGATCGTCTCCTGCATGGGGGTGGTGGCATAGGAGAAGTACAGCGGCACCGGGCGTTCGGCGCCTGCCACCAGCGCCGTGGGCCGGCCGGTGCGCCGGGTCAGATCCGCCCGAATCGCGCTGACATCGCCGAGGGTCGCCGACATCAGCAGGAACTGGGCGCCGGGCAGTGTCAGCAGCGGCACCTGCCACGCCCAGCCGCGGTCTGGGTCACCGTAGAAATGGAACTCGTCCATCACGACCAGGTGCGGGCGGCGTTCGGTGTGACCACCCTCGCGCAATGCGATGTTGGCCAGCACCTCGGCGGTGCATGCAATGATCGGGGCGTCGGCGTTGACGGCCGCGTCGCCGGTCAGCATGCCGACATTGACCGCGCCGAACACCGTGCACAGCGCGAAGAACTTCTCGCTGACCAGTGCCTTGACCGGCGCCGTGTAGTAGCTGCGCCGGCCCGCGGCCAGCGCGGCGTACACCGCACCCGTGGCCACCAACGACTTTCCCGATCCGGTCGGGGTGGCCAGGATGACGTTCGCGCCACTGACCAGTTCGATGAGCGCCTCCTGCTGGGCCGGGTACAGCGCGGTGCCGCCGGCCTGGGCCCATGCCGCGAACCGTTCGAAGAGTGCGTCCGGGTCATCGCCGTGTAACCGCAGCGCCGAGAGGTCGCCGGGATCGTCGATCAGCGGCGCCGGGCTCGTCACGGGCGGTGAATCGGCAACAGCAGCCGGGAGGCACCGCCGTGGCCGATGGTCTGGGTGGACGGCACCATCTGGACCCCGTCGCGGGGATGTTCGCCGGTACCCAGATTGCGGGCGTACCGCGGGTGCGAACCACCGGCGATCAACAGCCGGATCCGGTTGCCCGCGGTGAACCGGTGCGCGATCTCGTCCAGGGCCAGCCGGATCGGCGCGGGATCGTCCGCATCCCGGACGAATCGCCGGTACCCGTCGCTGATGTTGGTGGACCGCCCGCGCCCGTCGACCTCGCTGATCCGGACGAACACGTCGAAGTACGGGTTGTCGCAGCGGTGGTCCAGCTCCACGACGGGGGCGCCGTGCACCTCCACATCGGCGGTCAGCTCCGGACCGTCGAAAACCAGCACGTCGTCACGGGTGGCCAGCGCGTCGTCGCGGCGGCGACCGCTGTCCGGCGACAGCAGCCGGCCACCCACGGTCGGCGTCGGATCGGCCGGGTCGTAGGTGAACTGCGAGCTCACCGCTGCGTCCGGGCCGGGTTCGGCGCGCAATTCGCCTGGCGCCAGATAGAGAACCGCCGCACCCGCGTCGGCCGGCGGCCAGTCCGCCAGCTCGCGCCAGCCCCCGCCGCCGGTGACGAAGATCCGGGTGCGCGGCCGGGGCGCGACGTCGTGTCCGCCCAGGTGCCGGCCGAACCAGTCCAGGGATTCGCGCAGCACGGCCGGCGCGGCGCGGGTCATGGTGTGGGTGTGCGTCCACGGGCCGACCGTCAGGGCCACGTCGGCGCCGCGGTCACGCAGCCGCCGGTACTGCTCCAACGTCTGGTCCAGAAAGATGTCCTGCCAGCCGCCCACCACCAGGATCGGCACCTCGGCGCGGTCCAGGCCGCCGTCGCGGCGGTACGGCTCCCAAAACGGGTCGTCGAGGTTGGCGTTGCCGGTCCACGGTTCCCACCACGGCGCACCGTCGCCGAGCAGATCCCGGCCGGAGCGGCCCAGCGGCACCTCGGAAACCGCGCGGCGCACCTCCGAATACTGGCGCAGGTTGCGGATGGCGGCGCGCATCCACCCGGGTTCCTCCTGGTGGACCAGCCCGTGGCTCCAGCCCAGGAAATCGTTGACGGTGAACGCGCCGGTTCCCCAGGTCGCCCCGGCCAGGTCATGCACCCCGACGATGGCCACGGCCGCGGCCAGGTCCTCGGGCGGATCCTCCAGCATCGCGAACTGGGTGTGTGCCAGATACGACGGCCCGATGGTGCCGAAAGATCCCGTATACCAAGGTTGTTCACGCAGCCAAGCCGCGGTGTCCAGGCCGTCGTCGACCTCGTTGACCGCCGGGGAGAACTCACCGCCGGAACCGAACGTGCCCCGCACGCTCTGCAGGATCACGTGGTGACCGCGCGCGGCGTACGGCGTCCCGTACAGCTGTGCGAGTGGGAACCCGCGGCCGTACGGGCTGCGCACCAACAGGGTGCCGACCGGTTTCCCGATCGGCTCATAGTGGTCGGCGAGTAGTTCGACGCCGTCGCGCATCGGGATCGGCACGGCGCGGCGCACCCGATAGCGGTGGGTGGGGGGTGGCAGATCGGCGACGCGGCTCAGCGCCCGGTGGGCGAACTGGGGCAGCGGGGGCACCCCGCCAGGGTACGGCGTGGCCCGGATGCCGGCAGATTCCGCGAGGTCAGAACTTGTAGTAGGGGGACAACTGCTGGGCGCGCATCATGTTCTCGGTCATGCACTCCGGGGCGTCCGGGGAGTGGATGGGGGAGTAGAACAGCGACTGCTGGATGACGCCGTAGCTGGTCTTGAAGGCGATCATGCAGGAGAACCACCAGCGGTTGTTCCAGTCGGTCGGCTTCATCACCCAGTAGGTGGCCGCGCGATGCCCGTTGATGGTGGTCTCGACGGCGTCCTTGGGCAGCGTCTGCTCATAGGTGCGCCAGACGAACGCCTCCACCGCCATCTGGTAGTTGCCGGCGTCGTACTGGCAGCGCAGGCCGTTCTGCGGTTCCGGCGGCGTGAAGCCCAGGCCGATCGAATCGGTGACCTCGAGCGGGATGTCGCGGCACGGGTCGAACGGATCGGGGTCGGTCAGGTTCAGCACCGGCCGCCGGGTGGTGCTCAGCGGCACGTCGGTGTTGCGCAGCTCGATCGGGGCGGCCCAGGTCCGCTCGACGTTCCCGAACCCGGCCGCCGAGACCCCGTCGCCCGATCCGCCGGTGCCGGCGGTCAGCACCGCGGCGGCGACGACCGCGGTCAATGCGGCCCATAACCGCAGCCTGGCAACCATGACGACCCTTCCTCGGAACCGGCTCTGCGGGCAGTGTAGCCCGGCCGGGGGCACCATCGACCGGAGAAACGAGAACCTGTTACAGATAGTCGGGAACCTGTTGCGCAGCGCATCGGCGCCGGCCGCGACCCGGTCAGTAGGCTGAGGCCGTGGCGAGCGGACAGGCACCGGGACGATCCCGGCCCACCCTGTGGGCGATCAGCGACCTGCACACCGGGCACACGGGCAACAAACCGGTGGCCGAATCGCTGTACCCGTCGACTCCCGACGACTGGCTGATCGTCGCCGGTGACGTCGCCGAACGCACCGACGACATCCGCTGGTCCCTGGACCTGCTGCGCAAGCGGTTCGCCAAGGTGATCTGGGTGCCCGGCAACCACGAACTGTGGACCACCGGCAAGGACCCGGTTCAGGTGTTCGGCCGGTCCCGCTACGACTACCTGGTGCAGATGTGCGACGAGATGGGGGTGATCACCCCCGAGCACCCGTTCCCGGTGTGGACCGAGGAGGGCGGTCCGGCCACCATCGTGCCGATGTTCCTGCTCTACGACTACACCTTCCTGCCGGCCGGGACGAACAGCAAGGCCGAGGGGCTGGGCCTCGCCAAGGAACGCAATGTGGTGGCCACCGACGAGTTCCTGCTGTCCTCGGAGCCCTACTCCACCAAGGACGCCTGGTGCCGCGACCGGTTGGCGCACACCCGCAAACGCCTCGAGGGCCTGGACTGGATGACGCCCACGGTGTTGGTCAATCACTTCCCGATGGTCCGGGAGCCGTGCGAGGTGCTGTTCTTCCCGGAGTTCTCGCTGTGGTGCGGTAGCACCGCCACCGCCGACTGGCACACCCGCTACAACGCGATCTGCTCGGTTTACGGGCACCTGCACATCCCGCGCACCACCTGGTACGACGACGTGCGCTTCGAGGAGGTGTCGGTCGGCTATCCCCGGGAATGGCACCGCCGCAAGCCCTATCGCTGGCTGCGTCAGATCCTGCCCGACCCGCAGTACGCACCGGGCTATCTCAACGAGTTCGGCGGGCATTTCACCATCACCCCGGAGATGCGGGAACAGTCGGAGAAGGTGCGTCAACGGATCATGAGCCGGCGCGGATGAGCACGCTGATCTCCGCGCTGGTGCCCGAAACCGTCGCCGGCGCCGAACTGTACGACGACCCGCCGGGCCTGGCGCCGCTGGCAGCCGAAGAACCATTGATTGCCCGCTCGGTGGCCAAGCGCCGCAACGAATTCGTCACCGTGCGGCACTGCGCCCGGTTGGCGCTGGCCGATCTCGGGGGTGCGCCGGTGCCGATCCTCAAGGGGGAGAAGGGCGAACCGCGCTGGCCGGCCGGCATCGTCGGTTCCATCACCCACACCGAGGGCTACCGCGGTGCGGCAGTGGCCCGCAGCGCCACCGTGCGCTCGATCGGCATCGACGCCGAACCGCACGACGTGCTGCCCGACGGGGTGCTCGGCGCGATCAGTCTCGACGCCGAACGCGATGAGCTCGCCGCCCTGCCGTCCGGTCTGCACTGGGACCGAATCCTGTTCTGTGCCAAGGAAGCGACGTACAAGGCGTGGTATCCGCTGACGCACCGGTGGCTGGGCTTCGAGGACGCCCACATCACCTTCGCGGTCGACGATCTGGACGGCGCGTCGGCGTCGGGCCGCTTCTCCTCCCGCATCCTGATCGACCCGGCCGCCGAGTCCGGTCCGCCGCTGACCCAGCTGGCCGGCCGGTGGTCGGTGGCCGCGGGTCTGGCGCTGACGGCGATCGTCCTGTGAGCGAGAGCGCGCCGCAGCCGGGGATCGTCGTCGTCGACAAGCCGGGTGGGATGACCAGCCACGACGTCGTCGGCCGCTGCCGGCGACTGTTCGGCACCCGCAAGGTCGGCCACGCCGGCACGCTGGACCCGATGGCCACCGGCGTGCTGGTGGTCGGGATCGAGCGGGCCACCAAGATCCTCGGGCTGATTGCCGGCACCAGCAAGTGCTACGACGCCACCATCCGGCTGGGGCAGACGACCTCCACCGACGACGCCGAGGGGGAGGCGCTGATCTCCGCCGACGCCGCCGGGGTGGACGACGCGGCGATCGGCGCGGCGGTGGCCGCGCTGCACGGCGACATCCTGCAGCGACCGTCGGCCGTCAGCGCCATCAAGGTGGACGGCAAGCGCGCCTACCAGCGGGTTCGCGAGGGCGAGGCCGTCGAGCTGGCCGCCCGCCCGGTGCGCATCGAGCGGTTCGACATCTTGGATATCCGCCGCGACGGCGCCCTGGTGGACGTCGACGTCACGGTGGACTGCTCGTCGGGCACCTACATCCGGGCGCTGGCCCGTGATATCGGCGAGAGTCTCGGCGTCGGCGGGCACCTGACGGCGCTGCGCCGCACCCGGGTCGGGCGGTTCGGACTGGAGCAGGCCCGCACCCTCGACGAGCTCGCCGAGGCGCCACGGCTGAGCTACACCCTCGACGAGGCGTGCCTGCTGGGCTTCGCCCGCCGCGACCTGTCCGACGCCGAGACCGTCGACGTCGGCCACGGTCGGGCCCTGGCACCCGCCGGGATCGACGGGGTGTACGCCGCCGTCGCCCCCGACGGGCGGGTGATGGCCCTGCTGGAGGACGCCGGCCGACGCACCAGGTCGGTCGTGGTGGTCCGTCCGGCGACGATGCCGCTGCCGTAGGTAGCCGCGTGGTGGGCGGCACCGTCCCGCAAACCGGTGACCAAGGCCGGGACCAAGGCCCCTGTGGGGCCGGCACGCCCGGATGACAGACTGGCGACATGACTGGTATTCCCACAGCAGGCTCGATCGTCGTCGCGGATCTCATCGGAGACGCGGTGGTCCGGATCCCGGCGGGTGCGACGGTCGCCGACGCGGCCCGGGTGCTCGTCGACGCCGGCGTGGGCGCCGTGGTGGTCGGCGATGATGCCCGCCCGGCCGCGGTACTCAGCGAACGTGACGTGGTCCGGGTGGTGTCCGAGGGCCGCAATCCGGCCGATGTGCCGGTCGCCGAGGTTGCCAGCACCAACCTGGTGTGGTGCGAGGACACCGATTCCGTCGACGCCGTCGCCACCCGGATGACCGACCGCTACATCCGCCACATCCTGGTCGAGAACGGCGGCGAGCTGGCCGGCATCGTGTCGGCCCGCGACCTGCTGGGTGTCTACGCCGGCGACGCCGACGCTGTCGACGCCTGAAACCCATGCCGACTTAGGCCCGCAACGGGCCGTCGTTTCACAATGGGAAACGCCGGCGCGCAGCGGTACCAGATCGGTACAGGCGCGGGTCAGAGGACCCAGATGGCCGAGGTGGCAGGAGTCCCCAGGTCGACGGTGACCTCGGATTCTCCGTCCAGCACCGCCACCGAGAGCAGCCCGGCGAAATCCCGTCGGGCCAGCACTCGCAGCCGAGCGTCCAGAGTGATGCGCAGATCGTCGAAGTAGCGCAGCATCTCCGGGTCGTCGTCGGAAATCCGGGCCACCGTGACGGTTTCCCCGTCGCCGCATTCGCTCAGCCGGCGCGCCGGAGGCGCGGGCACGCGGCCGTCGGCGGCCGGGATCGGATCGCCGTGCGGGTCGCGGACCGGATGCCCGAGTTTGGCGTCGATGCGGTCCAGCAGCCGGTCGCTGATGGCGTGCTCCAGGATCTCGGCCTCGTCGTGCACCTCGTCCCAGCCGTAGCCCAGTTCGCTGACCAGGAACGTCTCCAGCAATCGGTGGCGGCGGACCATGGCCAGCGCGGCCTGCCGGCCCGCGTCGGTCAGCGTCACCGCGCCGTACTTCTCGTGGTCCACCAGTCCCTGGTCGGCCAGCCGGCGAATCGACTCGGACACCGTGGACGGTGACACCCCCAGCCGCTCGGCCAGCATTTTGGTGCTGACCCGCTCCGCCGACCACTCCTGGACCGTCCAGATTGTCTTGAGATAGTCCTGGGCGACGGCACTCAGCTCGCCTGCACCTCCGCCGGGGACCACGTGGGGGAGTGTAACCAGCGACGCGGTCGGTGTGGTTTCACTGTGGGTGGAGTCCGGCGAGGGAACCCGGACGCGGCATCGTAGGCTTGGGGCGTGCAGCGGTGGCGGGGAGTAGAAGACATCCCCACGGACTGGGGCAAATGCGTGCTGACCATCGGCGTTTTCGATGGCGTGCACCGCGGTCACGCCGAGCTGATCGCCCGCGCGGTCCAGGCTGGCCGCGACCACGGCGTCCCGGTGGTGCTGATGACCTTCGACCCGCACCCGATGGAAGTGGTGTTCCCGGGCAGTCACCCGGCCCAGCTGACGACGCTGACCCGGCGCGCCGAACTCGCCGAGGAACTCGGCGTCGACGTGTTCCTGGTCATGCCGTTCACCGCCGACTTCCGCCAGCTGCCCGCCGACCGCTACATCCACGAACTGCTGGTGGAACGACTGCACGTGCTGGAAGTGGTTGTCGGACAGAACTTCACCTTCGGGCGCAAGGCCGCCGGCAACGTGGACCTGCTGCGCGAGGCCGGACAGCGATTCGGCTTCGCGGTGCAGTCCATCTCGCTGGTCACCGAACATCTGCCCGGCCAGACCCTCGCGTACTCGTCGACCTACATTCGGTCCTGCGTGGACGCCGGCGACGTGGTCACCGCGGCCGAGGCGCTGGGCCGCCCGCACCGGGTGGAGGGCGTGGTCGTCCGCGGCGACGGCCGGGGCCGGGTGCTGGGGTTCCCGACGGCCAACGTGGCGCCGCCGATGCACTCGGCGGTTCCCGGCGACGGGGTGTATGCCGCGTGGTTCACCGTGCTGGCACACGGCCCGGTGATCGGCTCCGTCGTACCCGGTCAGCGCTACCCGGCCGCGGTGTCGGTCGGCACCAACCCGACGTTCTCCGGCCGGACCCGCACCGTGGAGGCGTTCGTCCTGGACACCGCCGCCGACTTGTACGGCCAGCACGTCGCGGTCGACTTCGTCGCCCGCGTCCGCGGCATGGAGAAGTTCGCCGGAGTCGAGGAACTGGTCGTCGCGATGGGCCGAGATGTCGAGGCAGTCCGCGCCCTGCTTTTGCAACAGCGCCACGATTAGGGCCGGGCGGCCCGCCGCTGCTAAGCTCGCATCCCGAATCCGGCATGTGCTGCAGTTCGCGGTGGCTCATGTCTTGTCCCCGCCGGGGACCGCTTTTCCCGCGGACCGATAGATGGAGTGAATTCGTGGCGCTTTCCGCCGAGCAGAAGAAGCAGATCCTGGCCGAGTACGGCCTGCACGAGACCGACACCGGTTCCCCGGAGGCCCAGGTCGCGATGCTGACCAAGCGGATCTCGGATCTGACCGAACACCTCAAGACCCACAAGCATGACCACCACTCGCGCCGCGGCCTGCTGCTGCTGGTCGGCCGCCGTCGCCGGCTGCTCAAGTACGTCGCCCAGGTCGACGTCGAGCGCTACCGTGCGCTGATCGAGCGCCTCGGCCTGCGTCGCTGACGCAGGTTCGATGCCGCGCAGCACGCTGCGCGGCCGGTTTGCCGGGAATCGCCGGCAAAGATGTATGGTGAATGGGGTTTGCTGGCGTCTGGCCGGTAAACCTCCTGGTGCGACGCGCGCAGTACCGCGCGCCCGTTCCGGCGAGTCACGTAGTACCAGTCCCGAGTGTGGACCGGTCTTCGGTAGTGGCTGCCGGGTCCCCGTCAGGGCGGGCCGGCCGCTTCGATCGACGGCCGCAGCCGCATCCGGGTTCTCTGGACTCTGATGTGACGACGCGAAACAGCGTTGACTGGCGCGCCATGGGGCGCCCAGGTGAACAGAGAGGGCCGCGGACTTTTCATGTCTGTTGCTGAAATTGACGAGGGCGTCTTCGAATCGACCGCCGTCATCGACAACGGGAGCTTCGGCACCCGCACCATCCGTTTCGAGACCGGCCGGCTGGCCCGCCAGGCGGCCGGTTCCGTCGTCGCCTACCTCGACGACGAGACCATGCTGCTGAGCGCCACCACCGCCAGCAAGTCCCCCAAGGACCACTTCGACTTCTTCCCGCTGACGGTCGATGTCGAGGAGCGCATGTACGCCGCGGGACGAATCCCCGGCTCGTTCTTCCGCCGTGAGGGCCGCCCGTCCACCGACGCCATCCTGACCTGCCGGTTGATCGACCGGCCGCTGCGCCCGTCGTTCGTCGACGGCCTGCGCAACGAGATCCAGGTCGTGGTCACCGTGCAGAGCCTCAACCCGCAGGACCTCTACGACGTGCTGGCCATCAACGCCGCTTCGGCGTCCACACAGCTGGCCGGTCTGCCGTTCTCCGGCCCGGTCGGTGGCGTGCGGGTGGCCCTGATCGACGGCGCTTGGGTCGCGTTCCCCACCGTCGACCAGCTGGAGAAGGCCGTCTTCGACATGGTGGTCGCGGGACGCGTCGTCGCCGACGACGTCGCGATCATGATGGTCGAGGCCGAGGCCACCGAGAACGTCATCGAGCTGGTGGCCGCCGGTGCGCAGGCCCCGACGGAGACCGTCGTCGCCGAGGGTCTGGAGGCCGCCAAGCCGTTCATCAAGGTGCTGTGCGAGGCCCAGGCCGCCCTGGCCGGAGCCGCCGCCAAGGAACTGCGCGAATACCCGGTGTTCCCGGACTACGCCCCCGACGCCTACGACGCCGTCGCCGCGATCGCCACCGACGCGCTCGGCGAGGCGCTGACCATCGCAGAAAAGGCCGCCCGCGAGGCGCGCACCGACGAGATCAAGGTCGAGGTGCTCGACAAGCTCTCGGAGAGCTTCGCCGGCCGGGAGAAGGAAATCGGCGCCGCGTACCGTTCGCTGACCAAAAAGCTTGTTCGCCAGCGGATCCTGACCGACCACTTCCGCATCGACGGTCGCGGCATCACCGACATCCGGGCCCTTTCCGCCGAGGTTGCGGTCATCCCGCGGGCGCACGGCAGCGCGCTGTTCGAGCGCGGCGAGACCCAGATCCTGGGTGTGACGACGCTGGACATGGTCAAGATGGCCCAGCAGATCGACTCGCTGGGGCCGGAGACCTCCAAGCGCTACATGCACCACTACAACTTCCCGCCGTTCTCCACCGGCGAGACCGGCCGGGT
>WBZQ01000723.1_pt1 | contig 24905 bp, 24 predicted proteins | sample 5204251 | NCBI WGS metagenome assembly WBZQ01 (sample SAMN12412402, study PRJNA552823) | activated sludge metagenome | isolation source: activated sludge from nitrification reactor of wastewater treatment plant... | place: USA: Virginia | collected 2017-09
GTTTTGAGGAAAGCGGACGTTGCGCCTTCGACTCCGGCGCCGTGGAGCCGGGTGGCACGTATACCATTCCCAGCCTGCCTCCAGGCCGGTACCCCTATCAATGCCGCATTCATCCCATTATGCGAGGGATCATCATCGTGACTGACTCTCCGCTCCTCCCGTCACAAACCTAGACACGATCCGCCAGGGTCCTTGCAGGTCGGCGTGAGCCTCGTGTAGGCTGCGGCTTCTTGTAATCTTGCACTTCCCGACACGATGAAAGCTGCCGCAGCCATACAAGAACCGCTCAATCTGAGCGGCGAGACACTCAATCTGCTCGCCTGGCGTATCCCCGACCTGGTCGCCTACCAGCATGCCTTTGACGAATGGTGGTTGGCGCCCCTCGATGACGATTTTCCACTCGTTCGCCTGAACGCAGTCGGCATCGAAATGCTCACCTCCATGAACGGCCACATCACCGTCGGTGCACTCGTGGAGAAATACGGCCATAAGATCTGCGGGCCTGACGGTCAGCCAGGATCGTGGCATCTGGCACGCTGGTCGATCCCCAACTATTCACTCTGTTATTTCGGGACCGAACCGCCGGGAGGCCACCGACACAAGGCCAAATGGGATCTGCTGCTCCAACAAATACGTGAGAGCTGGTCCGGACAACAGGATTTCGAAGGCGAAGAGCACCTCGAAGATTTCCATGTTCACGAGCTCAAAGAGAGTGATCTGGAGGACGGCCACTTCGATCTCATTGAAACGACCGTCTCGCACCTCTTCCGGGAGCCCTGTGAGGCCCTGGGGGGCACCACCTATGGACGCCTGCTCATGCGCCAGCTGCGCCGATTGGGCTGGTTCAAACCGAAACCCAAGGTGATCGTGGAAATCGGCGGCGGACTCGGCTATGTCGCCCGCGAACTCGGGCAAGAGCTGTTGCCCTTCGAAAAGCAGGGCATTCAGTATATTTCCTTGGACGTGACTCGCCCGTTCCTCCAACTACAGACCAAGCGCGCCAAGGCCGGGGGCTGGACCGGTACCGGCACTCATGCCAATGGGGAATGGCTGCCGTTTCGGGACAACTCGGTCGACCTCATCATCGACAATGAGAACATGGCGGACATGACCCCCGTGAAGCTGAGCCGGAAAGAGCTCACCGAGGGGAACGGTGAAACGGCGCAACATCAGGAAGCGTTGGATTGGATCAGGCGGCTGCGGTTGCCACTCGAAAAAGATCTCCCAGAGGAAGTAATCTTCAATCTGGGGCCGATGCGATTTGTCGCCGAGGTCTGGCGAGTCCTTAAACCGGGAGGCCGGGCATTTCTCACAGAATTCGGGATCGAGGAGGGTTGGCCAGCAGCCGTCAAACTTCCACATCACACCGAGTACGAAGTGCAATATAGCCATTTGCGGCAAGCCGTGCGGTGGCTGGGCTTTCAGGAACGCTATCTGTCGCTGCCGCAATTTCTGCAGATCAAACCGGATACGAAGGTGCTCTGCACCGGCGCAGCCTATACGATTCAGCGCTTTTGCCAGGGACTTGGCCAACACTTTGCCGTGCGGGCGTACACCGAAAGCGAGCTCACCAAGACGTTAGGCGCTATCCTTCCGAAACTCCAAGGCTGCCACTACCACGATATTGCCGACCCTGCCTGGTTCGGCCTGATCGACTTCAAGGTTTTACTCCTCGAGAAGCCAGGCGGCATCCCTCAGGCGACCTTCACCGAACAAAAGAGCGGCCTGCGCTGGTATTCACAGCGGTAGTCTCCCCACCTCTCCCAGCACGAGCGATAGCCGTTACGCTTCAGACCGCTACTCAGCGCAACGACGGGTGTGAGCTCAGGCGACTGGCCAAGTGCAGAAGCACGCCCTCACGCAAGCCGAGATCGCTGACGAGAACGTTCGGCATGCCCAGCGTCTCCATCATCGTCCTGAGAATGATCGCACCGGCAACAATGACATCCTCTCGTCCTCGCTCCAGGCCTGGCAATCCCTCCCGTTGTTGTTTCGATCGCCGAAGAAGCTGTGCTTCCAGACATGTTACCGCGTCGAGCGCCAGAACATAGTTGTGAATCCTGGCCGCTTCATACGCGGCCAGCTGCTGGTCCATCGCGGCCAGCGCGGTAATGGTTCCCGCCGTGCCGACAAAGGTCAGTCCGGCCGGCAAGGGCATACCGGCAACGGCTGCTTCAGTCTCGGTTCGTATCCAATCACGCGCTTGCCGAAGTTCCTCGGCAGTAGGCGGGTCGCTGGGCAACAGGCGCTCGCTCAGACGCACCACACCGATATCCATGGATCGCACGATGAGCGGTTGGCCAGGTCGATCCAGAATACATTCCGTACTTCCACCGCCGATATCCGCCGCCAGCACGTCGGTGACACCTGCAGGGAGACCGGAGCGAATCCCGAGTGTGGTTCGTCGCGCTTCCTCCTCACCGGAGATGATCTCCACCTGCAAACCGGCTTCACGCGCGACCAAGTCTACGAATGTTTGACGGTTCCCGGCATCGCGCACCGCACTCGTGGCAACCACTGCCGTCGCCTCCACCCGGTACGTATCAATGATCTGGTGCCATTCTTTGAGGGTCGCCACCACACGCGCCATGGCATCGGCTCGTAACAGACGATCTCGATCAACTCCTTGGCCGAGTCGAAGGATTCGTCGATCGGATTGCAGTTTGGTGATATGCCCCAATCGAGTGACTTCAGCAATCTCCAAGCGGCAAGTCAGGGTCCCGATATCGATTCCGGCGAAGATTCGTGGAGGAGCCGTCGATGCGCCAGCCATGAAATCTCTCAGGCCTCTTCTACCGTGATGTCATTCATTTCCAGTAACAGTTTCGTCCGTTCATCCTGCAGCGTCTGCACCTGTTTCATCATACGTGCGATTTCGGGATCGACCACAATTCGATCCGGCACTTCGCCCCGATCGTGCAATTCGATCGTGCGTTCACCGATGTCCGCATGAAGATCGTCCAACTGTTGCTCCACCTTTCGTAACTCCAATCGATACCGAAGCAACTCGCCCTCTTCCAAGGCCCTGGTGGCGGCCTGAGCGGTACCGTGCCGTAATGTCACCCATCCGGCGCGAAGATCGTGACTCAACCGTTGCAGCATTCCCATCGATCACCTCTCCGTCTTGGGCAGGTACCGTTGAGCTAACTGACGTCGCCCAACGACAGTTTGCCATTCCAACGACGACACATGGCCGCCTTGACCGCCTGATGCTGGGGCAGCGCCAAACCCGGGTCCTGGGTCACCATCGCGAGCGCCTCCTGTCTCGCCAGCTCCAACAGTTGCGCGTCACGCACCAGATTGGCCGCCCGAAATTCCGGCAGCCCCCATTGACGCAGTCCCAACAACTCGCCGGGCCCCCTGATGCGAAGGTCTTCCTCGGCAATGACAAACCCGTCATGTGATTGCACCAGCGCGGCCAAACGTTGCTGGGCATTGGAGGCATTGGCCTCGGGCTTTCCCTCGGCACTGACTTTTGGCCGCGACTCTCGCGGAAAATAGGATGCCATGAGAATGCACAAGGATTGATGTGCGCCTCGTCCGACTCGTCCGCGCAATTGATGGAGCTGGGCCAGCCCGAATCGTTCGGCATGTTCGATGACCATGATGGTGGCATTGGGCACGTCCACTCCCACTTCAATGACGGTCGTCGCCACGAGCATCTGAATCGTCCCGGCCTTGAAGGCTGCCATCGTACGCTCTTTTTCCGCCGACGGCATCTTCCCGTGCAGCAGCCCGATCTGTGCCTGGGGAAAGACCTCGCGCTGCAACTGTTCGGCTCCCTGTGTTGCCGCCTTGAGATCAATCTTCTCAGACTCCTCGACCAGCGGATAGACGATATACACCTGCCGTCCGGCTTTCAGCTCATCACCCACGAGCCGCCAGGTCTTCTGGCGCTGACCTTCCGAATAGAGCAGGGTCCGCACCGGCTTGCGGCCCGGCGGCAACATATCGATGACCGAGACGTCCAAATCGCCATACACGGTCATGGCCAGGGTGCGTGGAATCGGCGTGGCCGTCATGACCAGTACATCCGGTCGGTATCCTTTGTCGAACAACGTCTTTCGTTGCAGCACACCAAACTTATGTTGTTCGTCCACCACCACCAAACCAAGTTGGGCAAATGTGACCTGCTTTTGGATCAGCGCATGTGTGCCGATCGCCACCTGCGCTTCCCCCGAGGCCAACTGCGCCAGGACAGCCTGATGATCCTTGGCCTTGCCACCGCTCGTGAGCAGCACTGCCTTCAAACCGACCGCGTCCAGGAGAGGCCTGAGATTCAGATAGTGCTGTTCGGCCAGGATTTCGGTAGGGGCCATCAGCGCCGTTTGACAACCGGAGCCACAGGCCATCACCAGCGCATGCAACGCCACCACCGTTTTTCCCGACCCCACGTCCCCCTGCACCAGACGGTTCATGGGTCGCGAGGTCGCCATATCGGCTTGAATTTCCCGCCATACCCGTTCCTGCGCAGCTGTGAGGGCGAACGGCAGTATCTGCGACAGGTGCTTCAGTTGCGGCACATGAGGACTGAATCGAAACGGCTTGTCTTCTTGCTTCACCTGCTGTTGCCTCAGCACCATGGCCGTCTGGAGCAGAAACAACTCCTCGAAAGCCAATCGGCGATGGGCGGCGGTCACTCCGCGGTCCAGGGCAGCCAAATCTGTTTGGGGCAACGGGAAATGCACCTGCTGAATGGCTTCGCCAATCGGCGGCAGCCGGTGGCGGGCGCGAATGGACAGCGGCAGGGCTTCTTCCATCTCCGCACCGTGTCCGGCCAGCAAGCCCTGCATCACCATACGCATCTGGCACGAGGTCCAACCCTTCGTCTCATGGTAGATCGGGACGATTCGTCCGACGTGGAGCAATTCGTCATCCTGCCCGCTCAGCACTTCAAATTGCGCCGGCTCCAACCGAAGATCCATCCATCCACGCCGACCGGCAACCACACGGCCGGCCATCATGACGCGTGTGCCTTCCTTCAGCACCTCTTCGAGATAGGGTTGGTTAAAAAACACCGCGTGCACCGTTCCGGTTGCGTCCTGAACGGCGACGTCAAGAATCGACAATCGGCGGGAACGAGCACGCGTCGCTTCCGTTCGAGTGATCACGCCACAGATGCATGCCGTAGTCCCCAAGACCAGCTTCGCGATCGGCGTGATGTTCGATCGATCCTCATACCGCCAGGGCAAAGTCCACAGCGCCTCTTCGATCGTCTGGATGCCGAGACGCTTCAGGAGCAGCGCGCGTTTCGGGCCAACACCTTTGGCGAACTGAATCGGTGCATCTAAAGGAGGCCGTTCGGGATTGTTGCCGGTAGGGCTGTACACCGGTTCCCTTACCTTCAAGGTCCTACCAGGCGCATGAATCACCGGGGGCCCCTCTTGGAGGCGGCGAAGGAGTTGGAGCGCCTGCATCAATCGATGCTGCTGTTCGGCTGGGGTGAGGCCGGCATGAAAATCGACAAACAGATTGCGTAGGGAGAGTAGGTCCACCTCAAACGCGCGAGGGTGGAGGCGCGCGCCGAGTTCGCCGATCACCTGTTCCGACACAAAACGGTCGAGATTTTTGACGGTCGAGAGGTGGGCACAGGCATCACGGCAAGCGAACTCAATGGGTCTCGCCACTCGTTGCAGGAATGCTCGGAAAGACTCATGGGGATCAGAAGAATCAGGACGTGGCATCCTGGGCGGGATCGTACCATAGGCTGTCTGCCTGCTCAATGAAGGACCAGCATGAAGAACACCCCGTCTCATGGCCGCCATACGCCGGCTTTTGCGACTTTCCTTGGTCGTCCGCCACCTCGATGCTAGAGTAACTTCGTGTAGGACTCACGGAAGGACACCTATGTATCGACGGAATATCAAGCATATCCTCGGGCCGTTAGCTATTCTGATTGCCATCTTCATCTTTTACCAGTCATGGCTCAAGCCGCACTATTTCCACGAGGTGCCTGCTCCCCCACCGCAAGTCATTGCTGAAGAGGTCTCCGGCTCCAAAGGTCCTGTGGCGCCGCCGCAACAAGCTGTCGCTCCGGAAATGAAACGATCCAGAACCATTGATCCGGTCAGCATTCCTGTTGCTCGGCACTCCGAACTGCTTGGCGCGATTCACGATGAACTTGAGAAACACAATATTGCGTTGGCACAAACAAAACTCGAAGAACTCCCCTCGTCGATTCTGTCTGAATCGGCCACCAAACGCCACGTCGCCATCTTGTGGAATAACCTCGGCATTCTTCAAGAAAATGCCGGTGGGACTGAAATTTCCGTCAAAGCGTTTAAGAAAGCGGTGATGCTTGATCCGCAAAACCCGGTGGCCCACCTTAATCTTGCCCATGCGTACTGGGGCCTGCGTGATCCGGCTTTGACCGAAGATTTCCTGCGAAAGGTGCTGACCCTCTCTCCGGATGAGCCGTTCCCGCACGTGGCGCTGGCGGATCTCCTCCAGGAAAAAGATCGCCTCACGGAAGCAGCAAAACATCTCGCCCAGGCCATGGATCGAATCAAAAAGGATCCGGGTCTGCAGTCTTATGTGAAAGTCGTGACTGCCAAGGTGCATCGCGCGGAAAAAACGGAAGAGAAGTTTTCCACACGTAACAGCGTCCACTTCACGGTGAAATACGACGGCAGCGAGGATCCGGAGACCTGGACGATCGTGTTGGACATTCTTGAAGCGGCGTATCGAGAAATCGGCCAGAAGTTCAATTTTTATCCGTCCAAACCGATTATGGTCGTGCTGCACACCAAAACTCAGTTTCAAGGCTCCACCGGAAGCCCCGTGTGGGCAGACGGCTTGTTCGACCCTGTGCTGGGACGGATCCAAATCCCTAGTCAAGGCGCGACGACGGATCGGGCCTGGTTGACGCGCGTCCTCCGGCATGAATTTGTTCATGCGCTGATTCATGAAGAGCTGGGAGCCAGCGGCGGAGCAATACCCACCTGGCTCAATGAAGGGCTGGCTATGCAGCTAGCCAATGATTCCTGGCAGGAGGTCGCAAACATGCCTCCAGGGGAACATACCCTGATTCCCCTGTCGGCTCTCGAGGAGAGTTGGGAAAGTTTACCGGCCGAAAAGGTAGGCGCCGCATACCTGGAAGCGAGCGCGGCTACCCACTACCTTATCGACCGATTCGGCATGCACAAGGTCCATGAACTGCTTCTTCACCTGAAGGCCAGACAGACGATCGCTGCCGCAATGCAAGACCGCCTCCTGCTCTCCTACGATCATTTCCAGCAACAGTGGGTGGAGAGCTTGGGCACTACCTTATCCGCACCGAAATCGTAACCATCAGCGCAGCGCCGCTTTATAGATGGTGCTGCCCTCCGCAGAGCCCGGATGCCAGAATGGAATCGCCTGAGGGTAGGCATTCGTCTCCGGTTGGGAATCAAGCTCCTCTATCCGATCGAGTTCCTCGAACGAATCCTCCCACACCAATATTCCAGATGTGCGATCGTAGGTCCGCACGACCAAATCAAAGATGTGTCCGATGGTATCATTGACGGGTTTTACCGAGCATCTCTTGCACGACACTCCCGCACTGCCCGGTCGTTTTCGACTTCCCGGAATAAATTGATCCTGCCAAACAAGCGCTCCGGTAATAGGGTTGACCGCTCGCACAGAGAATAACGATTGGAATGTTTGAGGAGCGCGATCTGCGGCAGGCATTGCCAAAGAAGATTTCGGAACAATGGTTGCCGTCACCTTGCTCGTCCCCTCTTCGCTCACTTTGAGCAAGTTCAATTGCCCTTCCCAGAGGAACCTTCCCGTTTCCGCGTCATACACTCTCAACATAAACCTAGTCTTTCCCTGAGTGTCGGTACCTATTCCTCCGGCGAAAATGCGTCCCCTGTTCCCGTCACTCTCGGCGGCACCCTCTTCCTTCACATTCACGTCGAATGAATCCTCTGAAAGAATGGCCCCTGTCGGAACATCATACGTTCGAACCGTGATGAGCGACGATCCCGCGGCTTGAAAACCAAATCCCGCCGCCAGCACCGGCGAATGGTCGGCGAGCCTTTGTACCGCTGGCTCAGCGAGCGTCCCGCGTCTATTTCCGCTTGCCATAACATCATATGGTGCCGCCCAACAAAAACCCGGCATACAACTCACCGCCACCATCAGCCACCACATCAGGAGTACCGATTGGCGGATGACACCAGAGCAGGGCTGGATACATGTTGCAGACCAACGTGGCCCTGCAAGCCGATGTTGGACTGGGTCAGGATATCTGTGAAGGGTCACGTGTGCCTCCCTGATGGAGGCGGATTTTCACGTGAATAGGGATCTACGGTAAATGACTCAACGGACTGGTTGTCCCCCTCAAAGGGTGGGACGGGCAAGGAGTGCCGATTATCATCCTTGATGATAGCGTCGCACCAAGCGATGCCAGAAATTATGTAGCTTGCGACAGACCTACGTCACGGTTATAGTGCCGCTATGCACCAGGCGCGTCCAGTCGTCGTCCTTTTGATCGTCCTGATGGTCCTTGAGGGTGTCCTCTTTGGAATTGAATCCGGCTCGCCACTCTCTACCATCAAAGACGGCATCTTATTAGGATTTCTATTCGTATTGCCCGCGCTGCTGCTCGGGTGTCTGGTCGTGATCCGTCAACCCTGGGCCGTGATGGGGGCAGTCATTTACAGCACCATCGCCCTCGCCCTTGACCTCGCAACGATCGTTCAGGAAGCCAGCCAAGCCTCCCCGCGCGTGATCGTCCTGGTTCTTGTCTTGGGAAGCAGCCTGGTTAATTTCCTGATTATGGTCATGGGAGGACGAGGCCTGCTCACCTTTCAGCCGGACGAACGGCCTCCAGGAAGCCGCCATTCCAACTACCAGTTCCCTTCGTCATCGTAACCGGCATACTCCCCACTACCCCGCATCTGGAACTCCTTATCCGGTGGAAAGCCGCGCTCGGGTTAAGTCCCCACATGACCAGATTTGATAAACGAGTCCGGGCTCGCAGGGTACCCTCGTAATCTGCGCCAGCTTACGAGAGAATCTTCCTCGGGATTCTCACAGCGCTGAAGAGAGTCCGCCCGAACGCGCTTAGGATCACGCCAGGCGCTCAAGGCAACTTAGGCGAGATGGCACGAAATACCGTCTGCAATGGAAGAGGGAAAATGAGGATTTGGTATTCTTAGCGTAGACGCAAATTACGTCTTGAAAAGATTCTGACACCAACGAACGGCCGCAAGAACCTCCTCGTAACGTTCAAAATCCACCGCCTTGAGGAAGGTGATGGCGACATATTCGTCATTCATGTCCGTCTGCTCAGCAAACCCCGCCTTCAGAAGCGCAGGGCGTTTTCTTGACACCGCAGGGCCTAGGAAGTACTTGGCCTGTTTGGCGACTTCATCGGTTCCCAAATCCTCGGTCGTTCCGTCGCACATCAAACTTTTCACATCGTCCATCGAAATCCCGTGCTGACAGAGGAATTGGCCATCAGACCTCAGCTCCAAAATCCAGCCATCATCGCCTAAATCAAGGACAAGGGCTCCGCCCGGCTCTAGTTCATAGAATTGAGGGATATTGGCGCGTAACTTCGCACGAGCCGTCTCCCAGGCTGGCAGAGCCACCGTACTCATGCGCGCGACCGCCGGGGTTGAGGAGTGGGATCTTCAGCATCCAGGCGGGCACGAAGACGCTCAAGCCTTGCGATGTTTTCGGTCAATTTCGGAAGGGCATATTTACGATCCATCCGCACGACTTGCTCCAGCAATTCAACAGCAACCTGCAACTGTCCCAGATCTTCATAACACTGAGCCAAGACGTACCGCGCGCCGCCGGCTCGTAGTTCGTCCCGACTTCGTTCAGCAATGGATTGGCTTGTTTGGCAACAGGCAATCGCATCTTCGTATCGCTTTTGGATCGCGAAGGCCCGCCCCATCATCCGCCAGGCATCGGCGACGCCGCCTTGATTGTTGAGGCGACGCATCAGGACCAGCGACTGCTCATAATATCGCAGTGCGTCATCGCACTGTCCGGTTTCCCGAGCAACCAAGCCGAGATCGGAAAACAGCACGGCCTTCCCGAGTTCATCATGCACGCGAGTCATAATATCGAGTGCTTCGAGATAATAGGCCCTGGCACGCTCCCACTCACCGGCGTCCGCGCGGAGATTTCCCAAATTGGCCAATGTCGTCCCAATGCCTCTGTCGTCGCCCAACACCTTTTGCAATTCCAGCACTTCTTGATAGTAGCTCTGCGCCGATTCGCGGCGCCCACTGACCGCGCAAATATTGCCAAGATTTCCCAAGGTGGCACTCAGAGCCCGGTGGTCACCCGTCAAACGATCACACTCCAACGCTTTGGCGTAACAGGCATAGGCATCCGTGTAATGCCCCCGAGCAAAATGCTCGTTACCCTGACGATTCAGTTCTTCAGACAGTCCGTTTCGAAGCGCCATGATCCTTCATGCCTGGAGCGCATGCTCCACCGCCTGCTTGGCTCCGAAGATAATGCTAGCCCCATCACCCACAAGAATCGAGTCGAAGTGATATTTCAACAACCGACGAAGCCCTTCCTTGGCCTTCGCGATATCCCCATATCGATCTGCAGGCAAGAAACTTAAGGCCCCCGTTGGTTTTCCAATCAAGGCGTCCCCGACTATGAGCACACCTTTTCCCTGCTGAATATAGAGGGCGGACTCGCCTGAAGACTTCTGATCCTTCAGCTGAATCGCCCAGATACCACCAGGCAAAAGCTCGCCGTCTTTATAGGTCTTCGTAGGCTTCACATCCATCTGTGACGCATCGGCCTCAGGCACCTGTAATTGGCAACGAAATTCCGCCTGATAGGCGGCTGCCTCACGGATATGGTCACGATTCGTCACAATAATGTAATCGAGCGCCCCTTGGCGTCGGATATGAGTACTGGCCTCCGCCGTCATGGGAGGAGGATCGATGACGATCTTGTGTTCGCCCACCGTCAGAAAGAATCCATTAAAATCAAGCTGCTTTTCGTCCGAGAACCAGGACCATTGCCAGATGCCGGGGAGTAACTGTTTCACGCGTTTCGCCTCATCTACAGGTGTTACAACGTTGAAACCGCGTCCTGCAGGGTTTTCGTCACCTTCGTGCGGATACCGGCTTCCGTCGGAAGATCAATGATATCGTCCTCGGACACGGTGATGAACTTACGATTCGCACTTTTGGTGAGAGAGATTAGGAACATGCTGTTGGTGGGCTTCGTCGGAATCACGACCTCCACGCCTTGGTCAATGCCTTTGACTACTTCCAGGAACTTCAGTTTGCCCTCTTCCCATTCGTCCATGGATCCTCTTCCTCCCCGCTACATGGGACCTGATCCGGCAGGCGCGGAAGCCAATAATTTCTCGACCTCCTGAATAATGACCTCGGCACCGGCCAGTTCCATATTGCCGACCCGCTGCCATCTGATCACGCCACGCTGATCAATCACATACACGTTGGGAATAAATTTTCCACCGCCATAGAGTTTGTCCGTCACCTTATTCGGATCGAGGAGATACGGATAGGTAACTTTTACGGGGAACGCGCTCAGGAACTCCCCCACGTCCCGCTTCGAGTTGCCCGATGAATTAATACCGACCACGGCGACATTCTTCCCGGCCAGCACTTCATGAACCTTTTGCAGATTTGTTCCCTGTATCATGCAGGGATCGCAAATGTGGAACAGGCCTAAGACAACGACCTTTCCCTTTAACTGCTCAAGCGAAACGGCGTCTCCGGTGATCGACGTGAGTGAAAAAGCAGGTGCCGGCTCTCCCACCTTAAAGAATCCCGCAGCCATGGCAACATGGGCCGCCCAGAGGGGAAACAGTAGCAATGCAGTTACGATGAGGACTCGTTTCATCAGCGCCTCCTTCCGCAGGGCCAGCCAGCGGGAAAAGCCCATGCCTTCCGCCGCTGATTCACAGCATACTCCCTCATGCATGACCATGCTGGCATCCTAGCACGCGAATTTTTTCAGGAGCAACCACTTAGGAAGGAAGAACTATAGGCGAACAAGACAGCTACCTCTCCGAGGAATGAGTGCCCTGCCTCAAGAACTCTGCAACCAGCCCATAACCATGTGCCGCACGCGAACAGGCACGATTCTTTTAGGTACGACCCGCAGAAGCGGCTTCATGCATGCCGACCATATCTGAAGTTGTCTCTGGAACCGAAACCATGGCAGCGGACGGTATATCACCTCTGCCTCCGATCGGCAGAGAATGACATTGAATTTCCATCGTTCCCATGAAGAGTCTTTAATCATGACACACAACGCATCAGCACAGTCTTCATCAATGCCTTGGTCCTGATGTTTCAGTAGCTGTTGTGGCATTCTTCGTACAAGCACGGATATGTCGGCATCCGCCTCGATCTCATGACTCACCGTACGAGGCAGCACAATATCGAAGAGATTCTGCGCCATAGCTAGACCGAGAAGGACCATCCTTCTATATCCCCATTCGCTTGCCTGATACAGCACTCGACTCCAATCTAGCGCTGGTTTCCGACGCACGAGTTCAGCGATATCGCACACCCATTTCAACTGTTTCCAAGCATGGATCGTTCCATGCACACACAGAATAATTAACAAGTCCTCGGGACAGGGACCCATCACCGGCTTCGCCGGCAAACCAACCGGCTTCAGTCGACCCCACAGCGCACCACGATCAAGGCGGAAGGCGGAGTGGTAACCGGCGAGGCCCCATTGCAGGTTAACCGTGACCATTCCGTTTTTTTTCAGAAAAACGTGATTAACCTCACGAGCTTCAGTCTCAGCATCAATATCAGCCTTGGCAGGTTGATATCCGTGCGACCAAAGGACTTTTCTGGCTTGATGAATAGCTCCCTGTTCAACGATCAGCTCAATGTCTTCGCACTCGCACATACTGAGATCGCCATACGCAATCTGGGCTAGCGTAATACCGCGGAAAGGAATGGCCGTGACGCCCTTTGAGGCAAGCGCGTCAAGCAACGCCACAAGTTCTTTGGCAAGCACAGTGTTCATCAGGGTCGTAGATTGATTTTGCCGACGGTAGGCTTCATGAATAGACGACGGGACCGCCGCAGGACAGATGGCGGCAAGGTTTCGATAGACTAGCGGGGCGACTCCATGGGCCTTCGACATTTGCCACACCAGGTCCCAGTTGATCCCGTCGCACACCAGATCCGCGATTTCAACTCGAACAAACTCACTGATAGCAGTTCGTGCGCAGAGGACGAGCAACCGGCCCTCTGCACTCATCGCGGAGATTCCTGGACGTGGCGCCCTCTGCTTGCGAAAGGCCTCTACACGGCGTGATGGTTTCCATCGAGCGAACGTAGAACTTGTCTGCTGTCCCACGAAATGCCTCTCCCCTGCTTAACGTTTCTCTCTAAGAGTGATGCCCTAACCACAGGCAGTCCGCGACGTGCGCGGCGCAGCCGATTAACGCATCAACGCGTTTAAGGATTGGGTGTTCAATCAAACCTGATTATGGAATCTATCGCGCCCAAACAGAATAGAACCGTCGGTAGCGCACCTGGCAACGGTAGCCGCAGCAGGGTTGCTTCTCTATTCCCAGGGAGGTTAGTTAAGCATCTCTTTCGAGGGGCAACGCCGAGCTTTGATGGCAACCCGATCGAGAGGAGAGCAATCAAACTCTCTATGCATCGCTGACAAGACGAAGAATTTCGTACCGACCCTCCGGCGTTCGCGTACTCGAGGAGGTTTGGGAACACAACGCCTATTGAGGAGAAGGAGGATTCTGGGGCGGATGTCAGGATCGCGAAGGCTTGCCGGGGAGACAGGCAACGGTAGGGCGCGGAACGAGTTTTAAGGTTAGGCCGGAGGCTCGAAGAGCCCGAGTTGAAGTTCTTCTGCTCGAGTAAAAGAAATGGGGTACCGCTCGGTAAAGCAGGCATTGCAATATTGGCCCGGTGTACCGGGCGCAGCCTTGACCATGCCTTCGAGACTCAAATAGGCGAGACTATCAGCAGTAATATATTTTCGAATTTCGTCGGTGGTATGACTGGAGGCAATCAGTTCCTTCTTCGTCGGCGTATCAATGCCGTAGAAGCACGGCGACACGATCGGAGGAGAGCTGATCCGCATATGCACTTCTTTGGCGCCGGCATGACGCAGCATTTTGACAATTTTTCGACTCGTCGTCCCGCGCACCAACGAGTCATCAACGACGACGACACGCTTTCCTGCGAGCACTTCGGGAACCGCATTGAGTTTGACTTTGACTCCGAAGTGGCGAATCGATTGCTCCGGTTCGATGAACGTCCTGCCCACATAGTGATTCCGAATGAGCCCACTCTCAAACGGAACCCCAGAGCCTTCGGAATATCCTAGCGCTGCCGGCACCCCGGAATCCGGCACGGGAATCACGATATCCGCGTCCACGCCGGATTCCTGCGCTAATTGTCGGCCAAAGGCTTTTCGGATCGAATAAACCGCGCTCCCGCCAAAAATACGACTGTCGGGACGCGCAAAATACACATATTCGAACACGCACATGGCCGGCTGCGTCGGCGCGAAGGGCTTATAACTCGTCACACCCCGATGATCCAGGACGACCAACTCTCCCGGTTCAATTTCCCGCACATATTCCGCGTCGAGCAAATCGAACGCACAGCTTTCCGATGCAACAATCCAGGCATCGCGAAAACGTCCCAGACAGAGCGGACGGAATCCATGCGGATCGCGAGCCGCAATGACTCCCTGATCGGTCATGAGCACCACGGAAAATGCGCCACGAACCTGAGTAAGCGAATCAATCACCCGGTCAAGCAGCGTATCCGCCCGCGAATGGGCAATCAGGTGGATGATAACTTCGGTATCGGATGTCGATTGAAAAATGGCGCCATACGCTTCCAATTCGCTGCGAAGCATGGTGGCATTGATGAGGTTTCCATTGTGCGCCACCGCCAAGTTTCCGAAAGCAAAGTTGACGCTCAGAGGCTGCACATTCTTCAGGCCGGCGCCGCCCGCGGTGGAATAACGGTTGTGTCCGATGGCCATGGCACCGGGGAGTCGTGCCAACGCCTGTTGCGAGAAAATATCGGCAACATGGCCCTGGCCCTTCTCGACATAAAACTGCTCACCATCGTTGGAGACAATGCCGGAGGCTTCCTGCCCGCGGTGTTGGAGCGCATAGAGACCAAGATAGGCGAGATTGGCAGCTTCTTTGTGCCCGTAAATACCGAAGACGGCACATTCGTCGTGGAATCGGTCAGAAGACATGAGCGGTAATTCTTTGGCCATGACGTCTCTGTTTTAGTCCTGACCGAGCGCCCTGGGTATCGCCGAGGCCCAACGTTCATGAACGTTAGGCACCTCGAGATCGATCGTGCACCCCGCGACACGCTGATCTCCGTCTACTCGAATCATCAACCGGCTTCCTCCGACGACGCCGATGCGTGACGCGGGCACGCCGGCATTCCTGGCGGCATTTAACACGCTGTCCGCCTGGTCCTGCTCCACCGATAGCAGGATGCGCGACTGGCTTTCACCGAAGAGCAACGCATCGCGCCGCAAACCATCAAGCGGCAATTGTACCACAGCGCCGATCTGCCCATCGGGACCCGAAACGCAACACTCGGCCAGGGCTACGGCTAAACCACCATCGGAGCAGTCGTGTGCCGATTGAACCAACCCCTCTCGGATGAGTCGAATCGTACAGGCCTGCACCGCCCGTTCCTCTTCGAGGTTCAGCAACGGCGGCGAGCCCTGTTCGCGATGATGGACGATCTTGAGATACTCGGTTCCACCAAGATCCTCCTTGGTTCGGCCGAGCAAAATGATGACGTCGCCGGCTTGTTTAAACCACTGCGTGGCCGTGCGATCGGCCTCCTCGATCAATCCCACCATCCCGATCATGGGCGTCGGGTAGATCGACAGGTCGTTCGTCTCGTTGTACAAACTGACATTCCCGCTGACGATGGGCACGCTCAACGCCTCACAGGCATCTTTCAGCCCTTCGATGGCCAGCACGAACTGCCACATGACTTCCGGGCGCTGCGGATTACCGAAATTGAGGCAATCGGTAACACCGATCGGTTCTGCCCCAGAACAGGCAAGATTGCGTGCACATTCCGCAATGGCAATCTTGGCGCCTTCATAGGGATTCAACAAACAATACCGTCCATTACAATCAACCGACAGGGCCAGGGCCTTGTTGGTGCCTTTCACGCGCAGCACGGCCGCATCCGATCCCGGACGCACCATCGTATTCGTCCGCACCATGTGATCGTATTGCTCATAGACCCAGCGTTTACTGGCAATCGTCGGTGAACCCAACAGCTCGAGCAGGGCTGCATTCGCGTCCTTCACATCCGACAACGCGTCATAGTTCAAAGACTGCAACATCTCTTGATAGGCCGGTGGCGAGCTGGGTCGATCATATCGCGGGCCATCATCGGCCAAGGCCTTGGCGGGAATCTCCGCCACGATCTGGCCGTTCTCTTTCAACACAACCTTGCCGGTATCCGTAACACGCCCGATCACCGCCACATCCAAATCCCATTTGCGGCAAATGTTGATCACTTCGTCCTCACGGCCGGCTTTTGCGACCATCAACATGCGTTCCTGTGATTCTGACAGCATGATTTCATAGGGCGTCATCCCCGGCTCGCGGCGCGGCACATCCGCCAACTCCAGCTCCACACCGGTGCCTTCCCGTGACGCCATTTCGCAAGCCGAACTCGTCAAACCCGCCGCACCCATGTCTTGAATGCCAACCAGGCAATCGCCGGCCATCAATTCCAAACAAGCCTCGAGCAGAAGTTTTTCCGTGAACGGATCACCGACCTGGACCGTGGGTCGCTTTTGAGCCGCTTCCTCATCGAACGAATCGGAGGCCATCGTCGCACCGTGAATCCCGTCCCGTCCGGTCTTTGAACCGAAATAGATCACCGGATTGCCGACGCCGGCCGCCTTGCCCAGAAAAATCTTGTCCTTCCTAGCAATACCGACGCAAAACACATTGACGAGCGGATTGAGCGCGTAGATGTCATTGAAGACGATCTCGCCGCCGACCGTCGGCACTCCCATACAATTGCCATAACCGGCGATGCCCGACACAACGCCCTTCAGCAGATGGCGGGTATTCGCATTGTCGAGATCGCCGAATCGCAGCGAGTTCAACAGAGCGATCGGCCTGGCGCCCATCGTGAAAATATCACGAAGAATGCCGCCAACTCCGGTTGCCGCGCCCTGGTAGGGTTCGATGAAGGACGGATGGTTGTGAGACTCCATCTTGAAGACCGCGCACAAGCCGTCTCCGATATCGACGGCTCCGGCGTTTTCGCCCGGCCCTTGGACGACGCGCGGACCGGTCGTCGGTAATTTTTTCAAATGGATGCGAGAGCTCTTGTAGGAGCAATGTTCACTCCACATGGCCGAGAACATGCCCAGTTCGGTCCAGTTGGGCTCCCGTCCAAGAATCTCCAGAATCTTCTTGTATTCATCCTCGCTCAGCTTGTGCTGCTCAAGGATGGCTTGGGTAATGACCAGTGATTTCATGTGTTGCACATTCTCTATCGTGGATGAGGATCGACGGATCCGGCGCCCCTGTGAGCTCGCCCCGCCTTCACACGCTGACTAATCTGGATTGCTGCTCCGACTTGCCGAACGCGCTCAGTATGGACAGGAAAATCAGCCGGCCGTCCTCGTTACCCAGCACCGTTTCGGCGCTCCGTTCGGGATGCGGCATCATCCCCAATACGTTGCCGTCAGCGTTCATAATGCCCGCGATATTGTCGAGCGAGCCGTTCGGGTTCGCCTCGGGCGTGACCTTGCCCTCTGCCGTACAATATCGAAAGATCACCTGCGCATTGGCCTTGATGCCGCCAAGCGTGACCGGATCGGTATAATAGTTGCCGTCCGCATGTGCGATGGGAATCTTCAGCACCTGGCCGGACTCGCAACGATTCGTGAATCGAGTGGCGGCGTTCTCCACCTTCACATACACATCTTTGCAGATGAAATTCAGAGAGGTATTTCTCAACATCACGCCGGGTAACAGGCCGGCTTCGAGCAAAATTTGGAAGCCGTTGCAAATGCCGATGACCAGCCCGCCCTCTCGCGCGAATGTCTTGACCGCGCCCATGACGGGGGAAAATCTGGCGATCGCGCCCGTCCGGAGATAGTCTCCATAGGAAAACCCACCCGGCAAGACAACGGCATCTAACCCCGCCGGCAGGGTGTCCTTGTGCCAGATCAGCTTCACGGACTGCCCCAGCACATCCTTGAAAATATATTCGCAGTCGTGATCGCAATTACTGCCGGGAAACACCACCACGCCGATGTTCATTTCACTCACCCTCTTTTCGGCACGATGTCAGAATGTAACCCTCGGACAAGCACTCGACGAACATCTGCTGAGGTCGCGCATGCACGAGACCAAACCAAGTCCTGCCATGTCACAAGGTCACTGCAAGTCGTACCGGTATTCTTCAATAACCGTATTCGCGAGCAACTTTTCACACATCTGCTTCACTTGCGCCTCAGCCTTCGTGCGATCCGTCTCGGTCAGGTCCACTTCCATGTACTTGCCCACCCGCACATTCGCCGCATTCTTGAACCCCAGCGAATCCAAGGCATGCTCGATCGCTTTCCCCTGGGGATCCAGAATCCCCTGCTTCAACGTGACATGAATTTTGGCTTTCATTGTGTCTTTCCTGCTTGCTGCAGTGCTTGCATACTGTTCTTCACATACCTGCGAATCCAGAAAATGACGCCCACGGTTCCAAGCCCCGCCAACGATAACAAGATGAACGCCCACCGCCAGGGCGACTCTTCAAGATGGTAGGCCATCAGCGCGACCGTGGCAGCCCACACCAAGATCGCCAGCGCCAAGCCATAGTTCAGAAACAGCTGCGACAACCGGTTCATCATTCCCTACCCCACCACTGCAATTCCAGCGAGGTTGCCGAGGGGGAGCGTGAGGCGGACGGCTCAAGCGCGCGTCCAACGAAGGCCTTCCGAGACCGCGCGTTGCGCGAGCAAAGCCGTCTGCCTCGCCTTCCCCTAACCGCACACCCTTTTCAGCACTTCCTGATAGGCCTCTTCGATCTTGCCCAAGTCCTTCCGAAACCGGTCCTTGTCCATCGACTCTTTTGTGGTCTGGTCCCAGAACCGGCAGGTGTCGGGAGAAATCTCGTCGGCAAGAATGAGTCGATTGTGAAAGACGCCGAATTCCAGTTTGAAATCCACCAACAGCATACGTCGCTGTTTAAAGAAGGGTAACAAGACCGCATTGATTTTGTGGCCCAGGTCACGCATCTCCCGTAACACTGCCGGTGTGGCGACGTTCAACAAGCGCAGATGATCGTCGTTCACCAGCGGGTCACCCAACGCATCATCTTTGTAGTAAAATTCGATGAGGGCCGGGTCAATGATCGCGCCTTCCGTGAGCCCCAACCGCTTGGCCAAACTGCCCGCGACGACGTTCCTGACCACGACTTCCACCGGCACAATGGTCACCTTCTTGGTGAGCATCTCGCGGTCGCTGAGGCGTTGTATGAAGTGAGTTGGTATCCCCTGCTGCTCGAGGAGTGTGAACAGCCGCTCCGACACCTTATTATTGACTACCCCCTTGTCGGCGATGGTCCCGCGCTTTTGCGCATTGAAGGCGGTGGCGTCGTCCTTGAAATACTGCAACACCTGATCCGGCCGTTCGGTCGTGAAAATCTTCTTCGCCTTGCCCTCGTATAACATCGTGCCTGCCGGTTCGCCAGTCATCCTCAATCCTCCCACTACCGTGCGAACAATTCCAGAATGTCGTCCAGCGGTCTGATCGTTCCCAGCAAGGTGGGGTGCCAAAACCGCCGGTCATGACGGTATTCTTTTACCTGTTCAAGGGCGCGGATCAAACCGTGGAAGTCATCCAGCTTGTCCGTCTCGAAATAGGTGATGAAGTCAAAGTCGTCCAGGCCGCTGGAATGATACAGTTTGCGTTTCACGGTCGTGATGTACGGCAACGCCGCCTGGGTGTGCTCCTGCATGAGTGTTGTGCGGGTATCCTGATCAAGGGCCCACCACTCCGCATCTTTTCTGATCGGAATGACGATCGCATAAGACTTCGTCCCGGCCTCAGGCGTCGACGACTGCAATGCGTGCTTCATCGGCTCGGAAAATCCGAGCGCGTAAACCGCCGGCTTGGTCAATCCATGCAAGTAACTCGTCGCCACGAGATGGCGCCCCAAACGGGTACCCAACAAGGAGGTCAGAAACTGCTGCGTATCAGACAGGGCCTGGGCGTGGACGCGGAACATCAAGTCGGCATGGTCCGAGAGTCCGCGGAGCAAATACGACTCGATGACGATCTTCTGCGAGAACTGTTCGATGAGCCCCTTCACCTCGGACACGGCGATAACCCGTGCTTCACCAGTGAGATCCCACCAGTCATGATCCATTTGAAAGGCGGCAAACGTGCCGTACACACCGGGTTGGGTCAGCAGCGCCTCCCGATCAGTCGCCAGGGCCGGTGACACAGCCGCTCCGAACAGCAGGGCAACCGTCAGCACCATTCGCATCAGTGACGCTGCCATCATCTACGCCTCTTTCGGCCTCGCGTCGTCGGGATCGCACGAGCGCCGAAGACCCGTCGGAACACCTGGTCGAGATGCCGCAGATAATACATGGGATCGAAACAGGCCGTGATCTCACCCGGCTTCAAATGAGTCGTGATGAACGGATCCCGAGTGACGAGTTCCTGAAATTCGACCCCGCCTTTCCATGCCGTCATGGCATTGCGCTGGACCGCTTCATAGGACTCCTTGCGCTGGGCGCCCTTATCGATCAAGGCGAGCAGGAGCCGCTGCGAGTAGACCAAGCCTCCGGTTAAATCCAAATTCCGCTGCATGCGCTCGGGGTACACCACCAGATTTTTAACCAAGTCCGTCACACGAGCCAGCATATAATCGACCAGGATGGTGCTATCAGGCATGATCACTCGCTCGACTGAGGAGTGGCTGATATCCCGTTCATGCCACAGAGCGACATTTTCCATCGCCGCCAGACTGTTGCTGCGCACGAGGCGCGCGAGACCGCACAGGTTTTCCGAGGCAATCGGGTTGCGCTTATGCGGCATGGCCGAGGAACCCTTCTGTCCCTCGGAAAAGTATTCTTCCGCCTCCAGCACTTCCGTCCGTTGCAGATGGCGGATTTCTGTGGCGATTTTTTCAATGGTGGCCGCTAGCAATGCTAAGGCGGATGCATAGGCCGCATGCCGATCGCGTTGCACAATCTGATTCGAGACGGGATCCGAGGCCAGCCCCATCTTGGCACAGACATATTCTTCGATTTCCGGCCCCTGATGGGCGAACGTCCCCATCGCGCCGGAGAGTTTGCCGACGGCAATGTCCTTTCTGGCCGCCTGAAGCCGAGTCCGGTGCCGGCAAGCCTCTTCGTACCAGATGGCGAGTTTGAACCCGAAGGAGACCGGCTCGCCATGAATCCCATGCGAACGCCCGACCATCACCGTATGGCGATGTTCCAGCGCGCGTTTTCTCAGGACGGCGATCAACTCATCGAGGTCTTCGAGGATCAGATCGAGCGCCTCCGTCATTTGCACCGCCAGCGACGTATCGACGATGTCCGACGAGGTGAGCCCCATGTGGAGAAAGCGATGCTCGGGCCCGACGGAGGCCATGAGTGATTCCAGAAAAGCGATCACATCGTGTTTGGTCACCTTTTCAATTTCGGCGATACGCGCCACATCGATCTTCGCTTTTTTGCGGATCTTGGCGCTCGTGCCACGCGGGATCTGTCCGGCCCGCTCAAATGCCGCGCACGCCTGCAACTCAACTTCCAACCAAATCTCATACTTGTGTGTGAGGTCCCAGATCGCGTTCATGCGCGGTCGGGTATATCGCTCAATCATCTCTTCCTCGTTGTGCGTCGCTCGTGAAGCGTCATCCAGGGAAACAGAGCGTATGGCCAATGGCGTATAGTACGGATGAGAATCGCCATGGTTTCGTCCTTCGGTTTCTGCTACAGGCAGTCTGCCATCAGCTATAAGCCATCAGCCATATGCTCCTATTCTGCGCCGACCACCGGCAATTCCGGGTACGCGCGTTTCCGTTCCAACCGGCTGTCCGACCCGAGCACCTTGTCGAGAATACCGTTCACAAACTTGGAGGCCTCTTCATCGCCGAAACTCTTCGCCAGCTCGATCGCCTCATTCAGCGTGACCTTCGCCGGGACCTCGGGCGCATAGAGCAGTTCAAAACAGCCCATGCGAAGGATATTCCGGTCGATGATCGGCATACGGCCCACCTTCCAATTGGTGGCATGGGTGCCGATCAACGCATCGAGTTCCTTCTTATGTTCTCGCACCCCGGTGACGAGGCGTTCGGCGAACACCCGCAATTCTTCGGTCAGCGGATATTGCATCCAAAAATCGTCCAGCCACGGACCGGCCTGGCCATGAATGTCGTATTGAAAGAGAATCTGTACCGCCCGTTCGCGGGCTTGGTGTCGAGAGGCCATAAGACAGCGCTGGTCAGCGTTTCGACCTCGCGGCCGATCGTCCGGCGTTTCGCGGGGAAGGGGCAGGGGGCATCTCCTCGCTTCCCTCTTTCTTGAGTTGGCGCATGACATTGACCATTTCAATAGCCGTTTTCGCAGCATCGGCGCCACGATTCAGTTTGGCCGGGTCGGCACGTTCATTCGCCTGCGCGACCGTATCGGTCGTGAGCACTCCGAAAACCACGGGCAGATTCGATTCCATCGAGGCTTGCAGGATACCCCGGGTGACCTCGGTGCTGATGTATTCAAAATGGGGCGTGTCGCCGCGAATCACGGCACCGAGACAAATCACCGCATCAAACCGCCCGGATCGAGCGAGCTGTCGAGCCACCAACGGGATTTCAAATGCTCCCGGCACCCGGACGACTTCGATCGCGTCGTCCACCACCCCAGCCTCGCTCAAGGCCTTCACACACTCGGTCAACAACCGGCTGGTTACGAACTTATTGAACTTGCTCGCGACGATGCCAAAAGTCAGGCCCGTCGCGTCTTGGGAGCCTTTGCGAAGCTTCATGGAGTGCCACACCAATTCACACGTGTCATGGATTGCGCGTGCGCCGAAGAAAGAGGGGGATCATACCTGGAAACGCCCTCAAATGGCTACACGTTTCAGGCGCGCCGCTTCCGACCCACACGCGAAGGAGCTGTGGCCCGCCAGGCACGTCAGACTTTTTTCAACAGGTGGCCGAGCTTGGCCTTTTTGGTGCGGAGATATTTTTCGTTATCGGCGCGTGGAGCGATTTCGATCGGCACGCGTTCGACCACCTTCAGCCCATACCCTTCGATCCCGACAATCTTCCGCGGATTGTTGGTGATCAGGCGGATCTTATGCAGCCCGAGCTGCACGAGGATCTGCGCGCCGACGCCATAATCCCGCAGATCCGCCTTGAAGCCGAGTTGAAGATTGGCTTCGACCGTATCGCTGCCGGAATCCTGGAGGCCATACGCCCGAATCTTGTTCAGCAGGCCGATTCCCCGCCCCTCCTGATTCAGATAGAGCAACACCCCGCGGCCATCCTTCTGAATAATCTCCATGGCCCGGTGGAGTTGCTCGCGGCAATCGCAGCGCAGCGAGCCCAGGACATCCGCCGTCAAACAGCCGGAATGGACCCGAACGAGCATGGGTGTCTGGGCATCAACCTGCCCTTTCACCAAGGCAATATGAGTCGCTCCATCGATGTCGTTCTCGAAGGCAATCGCCTCGAAATCACCGAAGGTCGTGGGCAAAAACGCGCTCGCCGCCCGTCGCACAAAGGTCTCGCGATGCATCCGGTACTCGATCAAGGCTTTGATCGTCACCATTTTCAATTTGTGCCGTTTGGCAAACTTGGTCAACTCGGCCACGCGCGCCATCGTCCCGTCTTCATTCATGATCTCGCAAATGACTCCGGCGGGATAGAGGCCGGCTAATCGCGCCAGGTCCACCGATCCTTCGGTCTGGCCCGCGCGCCGGAGCACACCGCCCACTTGCGCCTTTAGAGGGAAAATATGACCGGGGCGAGCGAGATCGGCCGGAGAACAGCCTGGATCGATGGCGACATGAATCGTCGTCGCGCGATCGGCTGCAGAAATGCCCGTCGTGATGCCTTTGCGAGCATCGACCGACACCGTGAAGGCGGTGCCGAAGGTGGCGGTATTTTCCGCAGCCTGCGGCGCCAACTGCAATTCCTCCACCCGCTCCGGCGTCAGGGCCAGGCAGATCAACCCGCGCGCATGCTTGGCCATGAAGTTGACCGCCTGAGGCGTGACCTTGCTGGCCGCCATCACGAGATCACCTTCGTTCTCGCGATCTTCATCATCGACGAGGATGACGAACTTGCCCTTCTTGATGTCCCGGATGGCTTCTTCGATCGAATTAAACGGTGTCGCCATAGTCCCTCAATTGTTCAGACCGGCCTGCGTGGGTGCCCAGCTAACTCTTTTCAACCAGACCTGTCAACGGGAAAAACCTTCCACATTCTGGGCCGGTGCGACCGCCCGGGGCCTCCAGCGCAGCGCGGAGCTCACCGTCATCGCCGCGGCGACGCTCACCAGCGCCAAGCCAAAAAATCCCGGCACAAACGTCCCCGTCCCTTCCCGCAATAATCCAAACCCGATCGGCACCACAAATCCACCGATTCCGCCTGCGGCCCCCACCAGGCCTGATGCCAGCCCGATATCCTCAGGAAACCACTCAGAGACGATCTGGAAGATCACGCCGTTGCCGAACCCCATGACCGCAATCGTCACCATCAGCAAGCTTGCCAGCCAGGGCAAGGCGGGCAGCGAGGCCGCTACTGCCGTAACGAGAGCGAGCACCATAAACGCACCCGCCAAGACCGGAAGGCCTCCCCAGCGATCCGCCACATACCCGCCCACCGGGCGAATCAGGCTACCGGTCAATCCGCAGAACGCGGCAATGGCCCCACCAA
>WBZQ01000724.1_pt1 | contig 24892 bp, 18 predicted proteins | sample 5204251 | NCBI WGS metagenome assembly WBZQ01 (sample SAMN12412402, study PRJNA552823) | activated sludge metagenome | isolation source: activated sludge from nitrification reactor of wastewater treatment plant... | place: USA: Virginia | collected 2017-09
TGAGACTGCTCACCTGCCGATGGTCAAGGAGGCACACCAGGGCATCCTGTACGGCCCATTGGCCCGCTTCCCGGCCGAGCCAGATATCGTGCTGGCCATCGTGACGCCGACGCAGGGCATGCTGCTCGCGGAGGCCAATCAGTGGCCCGAAGACGCCGCTCAGTACTTCGGGTCCGAAGAGGCGCCCGAGTGCCGGCGTGAGCCCAAGCGTTTGGAAATAGGTTCCGGTCACGATCTCGCCGGATGCCCGGTCGGTGTCGCGACCGGATCCCACATGCAGCCCCACGGTGAAGAACCCAAGCAGCCCGTCGAAGACCGTGTTCTTTAAGGCCAGGTCGAGAAACATGGGATGTGAGACCGGAATGATGTTGTCACTGTGGGAGGAAGTGCGTCCGGAGTGCGGTCCCGGCGCGCTGATCACGACCAGCCGACCGGGATCCCGGACCGGCAACGCGCGAAGCAGCACCTGATCCATGAGCGAGAAGATGCCCGCGTTGGCTCCGATGCCCAATCCAAGAGTTAGAACGATCGTGGCGGTAAAGCCCGGGTTCTTGGCGAGCCTTCGCAGGGTGTGTCTCAGGTTGCGGCGCAGCTCCTCCATGGGTCCCTCCTAAACGCGGCGATCGGCGGTTCCGGGGTGAGAGACGTTTGAAGCGCGGAGAAGTTTCGGCGGGAGGCCCGCTGAAGCCCTGCCCCTAAAGCACCGCCCTTTCGCCCGTGCGGATGTACTGGCATCGACCGCCGTGCCCGCGAAACAGTGGCGACGTATGAGCGCGCGCAAACTATCGACTCGCGCTGAGCGGTGTCGTCAGCAGGAGGTAGGCTGGCAACCCTCCTTGACAGAGGGCACGGCGGTGATCATGATTCGGGGCGTGTCCGGCGAGAGAACCACCCTCAACCTCGAGCCCGATGTCGCGGATCTCGTTCATCAGGCGGTCGAGCGGGAGCGGAGCACGTTGGAGGAGGTTGTGAACGAGGCGTTGCGCAGAGCTCTGAGGCCAGCGGAGCCTCGACCGAAGTTTCGAGTGGTTGCGCACGCGAGTCCACTGATGCCGGGGTTGGATCTCCAAGGGTTCAACAAGCTTGCCGACAGGCTGGAGGACGACGCGCTGCTCTCCTCTGACCGCTGATGGTCGTTCCGGATCTCAACCTTCTTCTCTACGCTTACTTCTCGGTCTTCCCTATGCACGTGCGCGCAAAGAGCTGGTGGGAAGGGCTCGTGGAAAGCGGGGAGCCGATCGGATTGGCGCCACCCGTCTTGTTTGGCTTCGTTCGCATTTCAACTCAACGGCGGGTGTTCGCAAGCCCTTTGGACCTGGCAGGGGCGTTGGCCATCGTCGAGACATGGCTTGCGCTGCCCGACCTGAGGGTTCTGCGACCGAGTCCAAACCATGTGAGGTCTGTTCTTGACCTTCTCGCGGCGGTGGGCGTGAGTCGCGATCTCACGACCGATGCGCAGATTGCGGCCTACGCTCTCGAGAACCAAGCGGTTGTCCATTCCGTCGATGCCGGCTTCTTACGCTTTCCTGGCGTACGGATCATCGACCCGCTTGTCCCGTGATCAAACGTCAAGCCCGCAAAGAGAACAAAAGAGAACACACCCCCTCAGCTTCGATAGTCCGCGTTCAGCGAGACATAGTCGTGCCCAAGGTCCGATGCCATGATCGACGCGGTCGCTTGGCCGGCTCCCAGGTCGATCCGGATGGGAACCCTTTCTTTTGCGAAGACCCGGGCGGCGTCCTTTTCGCGGTAGGTTGAGAGCTCGCCGTCCTTCACCAGGCAGATTCGCCCGATGTGGAGCGAGACCTTGCGTGTTGAGAACTTGGCGCCGCTTCGGCCGACGGCCGCGAGAATGCGACCCCAGTTGGGATCGCCGCCGTTGAGCGCGGTCTTGACGAGGGGCGAGGTCGCGACCGCGTGCGCGGCGAGGCTTGCGTCCCTTTCGTTTCGGGCGCCTCGGACGTCGATCTCCATGACCCTGGTAGCACCCTCGCCGTCCCGGACAATGCGGTAGGCAAGCTCGCGGCAGACGTCGCGGAGGGCCCGGCAGAAGTCCGACGACTCTTCCAATTGGGTCATCTCGGGGCCGCCCAACCGGCCCGAGGCGAGCAGCATCACAGTGTCGTTTGTCGAGGTGTCGCCGTCGACCGAGATCGCGTTGAAGCTGACCCTGGTGGCGTCGAGGAGCGCGGTCTTGAGAAATGCGGGGCCCGCGGGTGCGTCAGTCAGGACGAACGCCAGCATGGTTGCCATGTTGGGGTGGATCATCCCCGCGCCCTTGGCAATCCCGAGGATGCGGCCGCGGCGCCCCGCCCAGGTGTAGCCCGCCTGCGCGACCTTGGGTCCCGTGTCGGTTGTGAGGATCGCCTGCGAGGCGGCCGGGGTTCCTAAAGCCGAGAGGCGCGTGACCGCGTCGGGCAAGGCACGCCGCACCTTGTCGTCCTGGAGCACGACCCCGATCACCCCGGTCGAGGCCACGAGGACCTCGGAGGTTGGGCAATGGAGGAGCTCCGCGGCGCGTGTCTGCACGCGTCGCGCGGCGTCGAGGCCGGCCTTGCCGGTCACGGCGTTGGCACACCCGGAGTTCACGACCACCGCCTTGACGCGCCCGCGCGACTTGGCAAGCGCGGCCTTTGTGAGAAGGACGGGCGCGGCCTGGAAGCGGTTCTGGGTGTGCAAGGCGGCTCCGCTCGCGCCGTTCTCGGCGACAAGCAGCGCGACATCGGGGCGCTTCTTGCGGAGTCCCGCCCGCACGCCGGAGGCCAGAAATCCTCTGGGAAGCTTTGGAATGCTCATGGCTGAACGCTCATGGATGAATCTTGTGGAGCCGTGGGCTCCGAAAGGCGCGCGATCCGTGCCCGCGCGGCGGCCGCGGCCTGCCTCACCCGCGCTGGAGCGGTTCCGCCCAGGACGTCGCGCCTCGCGAGCGCGCGGTCGACGTCGAGCGCGAGAAGGTCCGCCTGGAGAACGCCATCGCCGGGTCCCAAGGCCGAGAGCGTGGTTCCTTGGGCCTCGGCCTGGGCCACCCGCCGTCCGACGATCTCATGAGCCTCTCGAAACGGAACGCCCCGGCGGGCGATCGCGTCGGCGAGCTCGGTTGTCAGCAGGCGCTCGTCGGACGCGGCCTTCTTCATCCTCTCGCGATTGGGAATGAGGCTCACCACCACCGCGCGCACCAGGGCGAGCGCTCCGGACAGGGTCTCGCGCGTTCGAAAGAGCGGTTCCTTGTCCAGCTGGAGATCCTTGTTGTATGCGAGAGGCAGGCCCTTGAGCATCGCGAGAAAGCCGGTCAGCTCGCCGAGGGCGCGGCCCGCGTGCCCCCGGATCAGCTCCAAGGCATCGGGGTTCTTCTTGTGCGGCATGCGTGAGGAGCCTGTTGTGAGCGCGTCGGGAAGGCCGAGATACGAGAGCTCGTCGGACGAGAAAAAGATCACGTCCTCGGCGAGCCGCGACAGATGCACCAGAAGGAGCGACGCGGCCGAAAGATAGTCCGCTCCCATGTCGCGATCCGACACCGCGTCGAGGGAGTTGGCGGTCGCGGTGGAAAAGCCCAAGTCCCGCGCCACGGCCTCGCGGTCGATGGGGAGCGGCGTTCCGGCGAGCGCGCCCGAGCCCAGGGGACAGGTGTCGCCGCGTTTCAAGGCGCATGAAAAGCGGTCGGCGTCGCGCAGGAGCATCTCGACATAGGCAAGGCACCAATGCCCAAGCGTCACCGGAACCGCGCGGCGCAGGTGCGTGTAGCCGGGCATCGCGGTCGCGGCCTCGACCTCGGCCTTGTCGACGAGGGCCGTTGCCAAGGCCAGCGTCGACTCCTGCGCCTCCGCGATTGCGGTCTTCAGGTAGAGCTTGAGATCGGTCGCGACCTGGTCGTTTCGGGAGCGGCCCGTGTGGAGCTTTCCCGAGAGCTCGGAGACCTCCTGGGACAGGGCGGCCTCGACAAACGAATGAACGTCCTCGTGGTCTCCGGGTGGGCGGCGTTGGGTCTCCTTGCCAAGCGTTAAGAGCGCGCCGACAAGCCGCCGCGCCTCGTCCTGAGCAAGCACTCCGGCCCTTTCGAGCGCGCGCGCCCACGCGATCGAACCTTGGATGTCCTCGGCGAGGAGCTTCCAATCGAACGGGAACGAGTCCCCAAATGTCTTGAGAATCGCGGCGGGAGGCTCCGAAAAGCGCCCCTTCCAGAGGTCCCGCCGCGGGATGTCAGACGTCATGCGGCCCTCATCCGGACACCGTGGCCAGCTCTTTTTCGCGGGCGGCGGGAGCGGTCAGGCGCTTCCGTCCCTTGGTCTGAAGACCGAACAGCCTGATGAAGCCGGCCGAATCGCCCTTGCTGTAGCCGGTCATGTCGAAGGACGCGAGGTGGACCGAGTACAAAGAGCGCGGCGAGCTCCGCGAGACGACCGAGGCCAGGCCCTTGTAGAGCTTGAGCGTGACCGTGCCCGTGACGGGCTCCATGAGCTCCTCGACGAAGGCGTCGAGCGCCTCCCGAAGCGGCGAGAACCACTGTCCAAAGTACACAAGCTCGGCGTAGCGCAGGGCCAGGCGCTCCTTCTCGTGCATGCTGTCGCGGTCCAGCGTGAGGGTCTCCAAGGCCCTTAGCGCGGTGACCAGCATGGTTCCGCCCGGGGTCTCGTAGACGCCCCGCGACTTGATTCCGACCAGCCGGTTCTCGACGAGGTCCACACGACCGATGCCATGGCGCGCGCCGATCGCGTTCAGCTTCTCGATCAGCGACGCGGGCGAGAGACGCTCTCCGTTGACCGCGACCGGCCGGCCCGATTCGAACCCAATCGTGACCTTCGCCGGCGCGTCGGGCGCGTCCTCGGGATCCACGGTCAATTGGAACATTGAGCGCTCGGGCTCAAACGCGGGATCCTCAAGGGGTCCGCCCTCGTGAGACAGATGCCACAGGTTGCGGTCTCGCGAATAGGGCTCGGCCTTGGTGGCCGGAACCTTGATGCCGCGGCTTTCCGCGTAGTCGATCGCGTCCTCGCGCGAGACGATGTCCCACTCGCGCCAGGGCGCGATGACCTTGAGGTCCGGGGCGAGGGCTTGGTAGGCAAGCTCGAAGCGCACCTGGTCGTTGCCCTTGCCGGTACAGCCGTGCGCGAGCCCGTCACAGCCTGTTTCGAGGGCGACCTCGACCTGTTTCAAGGCGATCAGCGGGCGCGCGGTCGCGGTTCCAAGCAGATACTCGTGCTCGTAGACAGCGCCGGCCCTCAAGACGGGAAAGATGTAGTCGCGCGCGAACTCCTCGCGCAGGTCGAGGAGCCGAAAGTCTGAGGCTCCGGTCGCGAGGGCCTTCTCCCGAAGGCCGACCGTCTCCTGCTCCTGGCCGACGTCTGCGGTGACCGCGACGACCTCGCAGGCGTAGTGCTCCTTCAGCCACGGGATGATGATCGAGGTGTCGAGCCCCCCCGAGTAGGCAAGCGCGACCTTGCGGACCTTTGTGGAAGTCTTCATGACGAGGCTCCTTCGGCTGGATTTGGAACTTGGGTCAAGACGTCTTCGAGCGCGGCGAGAAACTCCGCGAGGGCCGACTTGGGAATGACGTAGGGCGGCAGGAGGCGGAGGACGCTCTCGCGGGCGGTCCCGACGACGAAGCCCTTGTCAAGAAGCGCGCGCATGACCGGAGCGGCCTTGCGATCGAGCTCGATCCCCCACATGAGCCCGTTCCCCCGGATCTCGCGGATCGCCGGGACCCGGTCCTTCAGGCGTGAAAGGCCCTTCCTGAGAAACATGCCCAACTGTGTGATCCGGGTGAGCAGATCCTTCTCCTCGATCTCCGCGAGGACCTCCAGCGCGAGACGGCAGGCGACCGGGTTGCCGCCAAACGTTGTCCCGTGGTGGCCCGGCTTGACAAGCCCATCGAGCGCGGGCCCGACGAGCACGGCTCCCAGTGGAAGCCCGCCTCCCAACGGCTTGGCCAGCGTGACCAGATCGGGCACGGCGCCCAAGCCCTGAAACGCGAACAGGAAGCCCGTCCGGCCGAGGCCGCACTGGATCTCGTCGAAGATCAGCGCCGCGCCCGTGCGGTTGGCAAGCTCGCGGGCCTCTGCCAGGAACTCGCGCGTCAGAGGCACGATGCCCCCTTCGCCCAGGATGGGCTCGAGGAGAATCGCGGACGTGTCCTCGGTGACCGCGGCCTGAAGTGCCGCGAGGTCGTTCGGGGGCACGAAGACCGCGCCCGGCACCAGCGGCGCGAACGGGGTCCGGTAAGCCTCATGGCCGGTCACGCTGAGGGCGCCCATGGTCCGCCCGTGGAAGCTCTCCTGGATCGCCACCATGCGCGAGCGGCCGGGGTTCTTGAGCCTTGCGAATTTCAGGGCGGCCTCGTTGGCTTCGGTGCCGCTGTTGCAGAAGAAGGCCCGCGAGAGGCCGGACGCCGCGACGAGCCTCTCGGCTAGGAGGCCTTGGGCCGGTTGGTAAAACAGGTTGGACACGTGGAGCAGCCGCTTGGCTTCCTCGCGCAGAGCCTTCGAAAGGCGGGGATGCGAATAGCCAAGCGCGTTGACCGCGATGCCCGCGAGAAGGTCCCAATAGATCTTTCCCGTGGCGTCGACGAGGCGCGCGCCCTTGCCGCCTCTGGGGTGAAACGGCGTCCTCGCGTAGGTCGAGAGGACGTACCTGGTTTCGCGGGCCTCGACGGCCGCGACAGCGTCACGGCCTGCGGGCGGCCACGGGGGGCCGCCCCTACGAGGAGATTTGGGTTCGAGCGGCTCGTTTGACGGGAGCTCATGCGGCGACAAGGCGCGTCCCCCCCTGGCCGTCGAAGAGGACGGCTTCGTGTCGTGAGGGACCGGCGATGAGGACCTCCGGAACCCCAGATTGAATCGCGAACAGGCAGGCGGCCAGTTTGGGGCGCATGCCACCCTGTACGGCCGGCGAGGCGAGAAGCGCGCGAGCCTTGGCGGCGCCGAGCGTCTCCACGATGTGGCCGGTGCCGTCTCGCACGCCCTCGACGTCGGTCAGGTACACAAGCCGCGTGGCCGAGAACGCGACCGCGAGCGCGGCCGCGGCGGTGTCCGCGTTGACGTTCAGAAGAACGCCGTTTCGTCCCATGGCCAGGGACGCGATCACGGGTAGAAAGCCCGTCGACAGCACCCCGCGCACAAGCTCGGGCCGGCAGCGTACGACCTGCCCGACGAATCCCAGGTCGGTGCCTTCGACGGGGGAGTGATATTCGGCCCAGAGCGTCTCGCCGTCGGCTCCGGAGAAGCCCGCGGCCAGGACGCCACGCGCGCGGAGCTTCGCGACCAGCGATTTGTTCACGCCGCCCGCCAGGACCGACACCACAACCGAAAGCGTGTCCGCGTCGGTCACCCGCAGCCCGCCCTGGATCCTGCGCGGAATGCCTTCGCGCGCCAGGGTCTTGTCAATCTCCTTGCCGCCGCCGTGGACGAGGAGAATCCTCTCGCCGGAGGTCCAGGCCGAGGCGATGGCCTCCAAGGCCCGATCGCACGCGGCCGCGTCCTCCAGAAGGCTCCCGCCCAGCTTGACAACGGAGACGCTCGCGTCGTCCTTGGCATTGGACGCGGCGGCACTTGCGCTCACGCCCACGGTGTTTCGCGGAGCGCTCAGAAGAACGCTCCTCGGATCGCCCGCCACAACATCCGTCACAGCATTCGTTACGGCGCTCGTCACAGGAGTCCCTCCTTCTCGTCGAATCCAAGGGCCAGGTTGAGGTTCTGAATCGCCTGCGAGGCGGCCCCCTTCAGGAGGTTGTCGAGAACCGACACCAGGACCGCCCGTCGCCCGCCGGAAAGCACCGCGAAGCCGATCTCGGCCCGCGGCGTGCCGACGACATCCCGAAGCTCCGGAAGCTCACCCGCGGTTCGCACGCCGACGAACTCCGTCTGGGCATACCAGGCTTGGTAATGTTCCCAAAGCTCGCCCGCGAGAACCGGCCTTGGGAACGAGACGTGGATCGTGGACAGGATCCCGCGGGTCACCGGGAGGAGATGCGGCACGAACGAGAACGGAGCGTCCTTAGAGAGGCCGAGCTGCTCCCGGATCTCGGGCTCGTGCCGGTGGGTTCCCACGCCGTATGCCTTGAAGTTGGAGGAGAGCTCGGTGAAGGAGTACGCAAGCTCGCTCTTTTTTCCGGCTCCCGAGACCCCGCTCTTGGAGTCGCAGACGACGGGCAGATCCCAATCCACAAGCTCCGAGATCGGCAGGAGCGCGAGCAGGATCGACGTGGGATAGCAGCCGGGGTTGGCCACCAGGCGCGCGCCGAGAAGGTTGTCCTTCGAGCGTTCCGGAAGGCCGTACACGGCGCTCGTCCCGGCCTGCTTGGGCAAGAGCTCGGGCCTTGGGTGGATAAAGCCATACCACCCCGGGTATTGGGTGGAATCCGAGAGCCGATAGGCGCCCGACAGGTCCACGACGGTCATGCCCGAATCGACAAGCCTGGGAACGAGCTCTGCCGAGGTCTCGTTGGGCGTTGCGAGAAGGACCGCGTCGGGCCGGCGGTTCAGAAGATCGTCCAGAGAGAACGGCTGCACTTGAGGCCAAGGCTGGGGCCCCGTCTTTCCACGGAGCGCTGGGTGAAGCGTTTGAAACGGAACCGCGGTCGTGCTGCTCGTGCGCGAGGAGGAGGCGCTCGAATAGAGGCCATCCAGAGTGACGCGGCCGTGGCGCGACAGCAACGCGCACAGCTCGCCCCCGGAGTATCCGGTCACGCCCACGATCGCGACACGAGTCACCATGTTTGACATTTCCTTTCGGCACTCAGAAGGGAGGCTTCGAGCGCGCCTTGCCTAGGCGCGCCCTCGCCGTGGCGAACGCGAAGGTCGAACCCGGGAGGGAGTGTCTTTCGCAAGCGGTTGTCGAAGCCTCTCGGCGAGCCGGGAGGCGTGGACCGGGGTTCGCGTGGCCACAAAGGCCGTGTCGTCGCCCGCGATGGTTCCGACGACCTCCGCAAGCGAGGCCCCGTCGATCGCGAGGGCCACGGGATTCGCGCCGGCGGGCGGGGTCTTGACCACGACGAGGGTTCCCGCCAGAAGGACCTCCAAGACGTTCTCGCGGATCGCCCGGTCGAGGCGAGCGTCCGCGGAGGCGGCGCCGGCGAGCGTCCGATCGCCGCCGATGGGCTCGAAACCCTTGGCCTCGACGCCGGGATCCGACGGGCCGGCCGCGGCGGGCAGGACGTAGCCGCGCGGGCTCTTGGCGAGCCCCAGCTCCCGCACGTCGCGCGACAGGGTCGGCTGGGCGACCAGGAACCCGCGCGCGGCCAGGAGCGAGGCGAGCTCGTCCTGCGAGCGCACGGGCGTCGCGGCCACGAGCTTCCGGATCTCGGCCCGCCTCCTCAGCGCAGTTCCAGGCGCATGAAAATTCATGGCGGCGGATTCTTATTCATTACCGCACGGCCTGTCAAGGGGGGCGGAGGAAAAAAACGGGGCCTGGGGAGCCGCCCACGGGAAAGAGGGCGGATCCGCGGCCTATGATTCGGAAACATGCGTTTCCACCGCCCCGGCACGAAGGCCGCGCGGCTGCTTCTTCTCGCGGCGGCGCTCGTGACCCTGTTCTTCGGGTGGAGGCTCTTCCTGTTCATGACGGACGATGCCTTCATCGCGTTCCGCTACGCGAGCAACCGGGCCCTGGGGTTTGGCTACGTGTGGAACGCGCCGCCGTTTCGCCCGGTCGAGGGCTACACCAGCTTCCTGTGGCTTTTTCTTCTGGACCTCGTCTGGAGGCTCTTGGGCATCGAGCCTCCCGGCTCGGCAAATGTCCTGTCTTTGGTATTCTCGGCCCTCACGCTGGCGCTCTCTTTCGAGATGGCGCGCCGCGTCACGCGCTCCTCAAGGCTCGAGGGGCACGCCGACCTCATGGCGGGTCTTGTCCTCCTCGGAATCCTCACAAACCGGACGTTTCTCGCGTGGACCAGCTCCGGTCTCGAGACCGCGCTCTTCAACTTCCTGCTCGCGGCATGGGTCTTCGCGAGCTTGTTCGTAAAGGAGGAAGAGGCTTCGGGAGCCCTCGCGATGGGCCTCACAGCGGGACTCCTCTACCTGACGAGACCCGACGGGCTCCTCTATGTCGGCGCGACGATCCTGCTCCTTTGCAGGTTGGCGTACCGCGAGTCGAATCTCCAAGCGGCCATCCGGCGTGTGCGGTTTGGGTATGCCGCGCTTTTTCTGGTCCCGCTCCACCTCGCCTGGCGACACGCGACCTACGGGGCCTGGTTACCCAACACCTACTACGCGAAGGTGGTCTCGGGGCGCTTGGCTGTGGGAAGCGGGCTCCGGTATCTGTTGTCGTTCGCGCTCGAATACGGCTTGGTACTCTGGCTGGGACTGCTCCTCGCCACATCGCTGGTGGCGCTCCGACGTTCGCAAGTGACACCAAAGGAGCCGGCGACAGGCATATCGCGTCGGCTGCTGGTGCTCGCGCCGATCTTCTTCCACCTTGCCTACTACACGTTCGTGGTCGGCGGGGACCACTTCGAGTTTCGCGTCTACAGCCACGTGGTGCCGTTTCTGTGGATCTCGTTCGTGTGGATGGCCGGGCAGACGGGATGGAACACGCGCCGATCCACCGCGGTTCTCGGGGCCTTTCTCGCGCTCTCGTGGATCATTCCGTGGACTCATTGGGCGATCACGAAGGACATCGCCTCGCACCGGGAGGCCCGCCAGCTGCGTGCGCCCGTCGCGTACGTCCTCCAAGAGGCCGTTCCGGGTGCGCCGCGGACTCTCCTGGCCTACTTCCGGCTCTTTGACGATCTGCAATCGTGGCTCATCGTGCGTGGGATCTGCATGAGGCATCAGGAGCACAAGCTCTTCACGGAGCTCATGCTGAGGAGCGTTCCCCCGCGGGAGATCGGCAAGACGTTCGAGGCCGGAGAGTACCCGGTGCTGATGTTCACGGCGGTCGGGGTCGTCTCCTGGTCTCTTCCGCGCGTGAACATCCTGGACACCTTCGGCCTGAACGACTATGTGGTCGCCCGCAACCCGGACCTCAGACCCGGCAACACCATCGCGCACGAAAGGCAGCCTCCCCCGGGCTACGTCGAGTGCTTCCTTCCTAACATCCAACTGCAACGCGGCGTGCTTACGCGCATTCCCAGGCCCGAGGAGCTGACCGCGGAGCGGATCCGGGACTGCGAAGCGCGGTACGCAAGCGTGGTTGAGCGGAAGGCGTCGAAGAGGCGTTGAGGAGGTCAGACCTCGACGACGACTCCCGCTTCAATGAGAGGCCGGATGATACGCGCGACGTCCAGAAGAGGCACTCCAATGATCTCCGAGATGCGCAAGAGGTCGTTTCGGCCGTCGGAGTACGCGAGGACATCCATCATCTGTCGGACCGAGATCCCGCTGGCTTTCGTCGATATGGTCGGATAGAGCCCGCGCTTCCCAAGCTGAGGCTCGCAAGGCTGCGCGACACGATAGGTCTGATTCCATTCGAGAGCCGTTAGACATGACTTCAGGACCTTGAGCGCTCCCCCGAGGCCCGCGGGAGAAATGATGGAAAGGTCATCGAGGGACGTGTGGTACTCCGGATAGGATCCGTATCGCGTGCGCATGACCGAGACCATCGGCAAATCAACCCCCGGGCTGCCGTATTGCCGTTCATCGCTGCCCCGCTGCAGAAAACTGTACCTTTTGAACTCGCCGACGACCTCGGTGAGGACACGTGAGGTCAGGCGATCCACCATCGTGTCTCCGTAACGCGATGACAGCAAGGAGAATGCTCGGTCGTCGCCCACGCATGTGACAACATAGCCGGCAAGGACTTGCCTTTTTAGGTGGTCGAGGTGCCGGCTGAGGTAGACGATGGCACCGATCGTCTCCGGTCCGAAATAGATCCTGTAGGTGTATCGACGATCCTTCTGACTCATCAGCCATTGCGCGAGAGCCACCGTAACAACGGGTCCCGACAGCTCGTTGTTCGCGAGGGAAGGGTGGCACACGTAAGTCGAGAGGAAGACCTCCTTCTCTGTACGTCCCGGAAGAACGAGGTCGGCGTACGTCAGACTTCCCGGCTGGAGCGTGCTGTCGATCACGACACGATACGTGCCCTCCTTGAGGGACTGCAGTTGCCGGTGCGACAGGCAGAAGCCGAAGAACCGCTTGTAATACGACGTTACATAGGGAATCGCGTCCGGCTGATCGGGCAGCGAGAAGAGATGAGGACGAAGCTCTTCGAGGCTCATCATCCGGTCGACCGGTTCCGAGTATCCAACAACGTGAAGATTGTTGTTGCGAAACTCGACGACCTTCTCGCCGTCCGGACCGATCAGATACGCGTCGCGGATGTTCCACTCATTCGGAACCTGCCAGTCGAAACACCGGGTTCCGCTGGGGACCTCGTGAATGGCCAGGTCGGGAAGTCGCTCCCGAATGAGATGCAGCGTCTCCCGGACGCCCTCGCCGGTCAAGCTCCTGCAGATCGGCCAGAGCCTCTCCGCAAAGCGATACATGGAGAGGTTGACGTCCGGATCGTCGAAACTCTGCCAGGACTCGATCATGTCCCTGCCTCAAGCTTCTCCCAGTGGAGCGGTCTGCCGTGCCTTTGATAGAGTTCTTTTGTGGCGGCGCGGGATCGGTCCGTCAGGAGGAACATCTCGTCTTGGTCCAGCATGATGGACCAGTATTCCACAAGATCCTGAGCGCGATAGCACAGCGCCGTCCCGTTTCCAACCTCGGCGCATCTGAGGATTCCAACGCGCGCGAGATCGTCCGTCAGACGCGGCCAGTCATACTCCACCGCGAACGGCAGGAGCGGCCGGACCCGATAATGAAGGGTGGTTTCGAGCACGCCCTCCTTGAGGATGACGATGCCGGGGAATCTCTTAATGTATCGATAGCCGATCTGAGCAATCTCTTCCACGTAGTGGATCATGGTGTTCGCGTGGAGCGGGGCTCCCAGAAAGACCACTGTGGCGTTCCTCCTGACCAGCAGGCCGAAGGTCGATCCTTCGTCGAACGGATTTACCGACGGATGGGATTGCTCGAAATCGTCGGCGTTCGAAAGACAGAAATTGAACACGGGGGTCAGCGTCCGAGGCGCTCCGGCGGCTCTCCAGTGCTCCGTGAGAGCACCGACCTCGCTTCGATCGACGCTCGGATCGTAGATTCCGGTCCTGCAGAACGCGTAGTTGAAGGTCGGCACGAGCAGCGGCCTTCCGTCGAGGCAGTGGAGCAGCAGTTGGCGGTAATCCTCCAGCATCTCCGTCCGACTCTTGGCCCGGTCCAGGACTCCAATGCGCAGGAGATCCGAGTGAAGGAGCATTGGGCCGAAGCCTTCCCGGCATAGAAGAGCCGTCAGTTGCGAGGCCACCGACGCCGAGCGGACGATCACGCTCATGCGCTCTTGCTACGGAAACCGGATCAGGGCCCCGGCTAGGGAGAGGCCCACACCGAACCCGACCAAGGCGACGCGGGACTGGCTGGGAATCCGCCCCTTCTCGATGGACCGCTGAAGGGCGATCGGGATCGTCGCGGAGACCGTGTTCCCGCACCCCTCGAGCTCGACGCAGAAGCGCTCCGAAGGCACTCCCATTCTTTTTCGAATGGCCTCCAGCATGAACCGATTGGCCTGATGGAGCACGAAGAGATTGATGTCGTCCCAACGGAGAGCCGTGGCTTCCAAGAGCCGGCCCACAAAGGGCGGAATGCACTTCAGCGAGAAGTCGAAGATCGCCTTCCCGTCCATGTAGAGGTAGTCGTCATTGCGAAGAAAGACGCCGTCCGCGAACACGTCTCTTCCGTCCCGCAATGGGTGTCGGGCACCGCCGTTTCGTACGATCAGGGATTCGGCGCCCCGTCCATCGGTGCCGTACTGGAAGCTCAGAAGTTCCGCGCCGATTCCGGTCCTCTCCGCGGTAACGAGCGTGGCGGCCGCGCCGTCGCCGAAGATCGTCCGATTGGACCGATCGAGCGGATGCATGAGCTGCGAGTAGGTCTCCGCCACAAGCACGAGGACGCAGCGCGCCTGGCCCGATGCGATGAGGCCGTCCGCCAGGCCGAGGGAGTAGACAAAGCCGGAACAGCCCTGATTCACATCGATAGCACCGACGGTGTCGCGGAGGCCGAGGCGTTCCTGCAAGAGACACGCGGTCGTGGGAAGGCGGTAGTCGGCGCTCTGCGAGCAGAAGATCAGGTAGTCGATTGAGTCGCGTGAGGCAGGCATTTCGATGAAGAGCTTCTCGGCGGCCGCTTGGGCGAGATCGCTTGCGCATTCACCGGAAGCGGCGATGTGCCGCTCATCAATTCCTGTCTTGGCCGCTATCTTCTCGACCGACCAGTCCGCGTATTCCCTTGCCAGCGTGGCGTTGGACAGCGTAGCCGAAGGGAGATGGTGTGTGATTGCGGAAATGAACCCGCTCATGAGGCCTCCCGGCCTTGTATGAACTCCAGGACCGATCGGGGCGTGTCGAGCCTCTTGAACTCCTCAACCTCTATCGCGACGCCCAGCTTCTCCTCGATCATGAGCAGGACCGACATCCCGGTGAGCGAGTCCCAGGACCGGATGTCGCGAAAGCGCGTGTCCGCGGTCAGCTCGACCGCGTCCGCGTCGTCAAACTGCTGACGAAAAAGGTCCGTGAAGTCCGCAAGGTGCATAAATCCCACCTCCAAGCCGAGGCCGGGTCCTAGGCTCGCGCCATTCTAAGCCCGGAACCGAGGAAGCCGACCGTGGCGGACGCGTTGACGGGCCGGGGGGAATGAACTCCGCTCGGCTAGAGGTCACGGAGGACGAAGTCACGCCGCGCCTCTGCTGGCTGGTCGCCGAGCTTTCGGATCCTTGGCGGCGCGACGGGCCGCCCGACCCGATCCCCCTAACATCACGCTCGAAAGGAGGTCGCGCCGCCAAGACGTCGCTTCACTCCGATCGGCGCCTCCGAGACCCTGCTCACCATGCCAGGAGCCGCCGCACACCTTCGATCGGACCGGTTGCTCACTTCGCCGGACTACGCAATCTTGATGAGTATCTGCTTGACTCATGGCCCGCAAGGTCAACGCCATGATCGGCGCAAAGACAACGCGAAGACAACCTCACAATGGTCAGCACGCGCGGCGCATCTACGACGAGCGACACCACGCATGCCCTCCTCGCGAAACAGGATCGCCCGGTGCGGACCGCGTATCGTTCGCTCCAGCGACGACACTCCTGGCCACGCCGAGAGGAGCAGCACGATTAGATTGAGCCAAGCAGGATAGCAGGTTCCGTCGATCTTTCCTGCCGTTCTTTTGCCCTCTGTAGTTGCTCGATCGCGCCCTCTTTGATCAGCCAGTCCACCCCTTCGAGAGCGTCCTGCCTGCCTGCCGCGTTCTTCAGGCCTTCAAAGCGTCGGTCGAGTATCGCTAGCTTGCGGCGCATCCATGGAGCCGAGCCTCTGACGATGCGTGTAATACCCGCTCCTCTGTTCAGCCACGCCCAGTAGACCCACAAACCGCGAACCTTGGGTGCCCTCCGGTCGGGTCTCACACCGAGTCGATTCGCACACCAACCCCCTATCATCAAGCCCAACCAAGCTCGCAAGAGGATCTCCTCATGCTCAACAACGATCTTCCTATGTCCCGGCTCGGCATCTGTTGCCCGAGCAAAAGCAACGTCAAGGCCACCCCTGACCGCAAGCAGGCCGACCTTTAGTGTCTTCTGAAACGATCCAATAAACACCCCCCTTTGTCTCCGGCCCTCCCTGGTCTCCGTGTCGGCCCTGATCTCGGAGGGCGTTGCTTCTAGGCAGTCCGGCACTCCCCGGGGCGTGGCCGGCTCCGCAAGGTACTCGTGCTCCGTCGCCAGTACCGCACGTTGCTCCTCCACCAACAGCAACAACAACTCAACGCTCCACTGTGCTCGGCGTTCAAGCCATTTACACCACCAGTAGGCGTCCCTGGGAACGCCCGGCAGAAGTTCACCACACCTCTCCAGCACGTCCCTGACGCGCAGCAGCCTGCTCCTGACCTTCTGCATACTCGAGAAATCGCCCCGATTAGCCGCAGCCAGCTGTTCAGGTGCGCCCCAAATGGCCGAAATCCTCGAAAGCAACAGCTCGCTGAGCCGTAGCAGGGCTATGGCGATGCACTGGCGCTCGGTTGGGTTCTCCGGGTTCAGACCATCGACTGCCCGGTCTAGGTCCGCGCGTGCAAGCCCGTACAGGTCATCGCCGCCCCGGAGAAAGCGCGATCGGGCGCGAAGCGAAAACAACCGCGATCGTTCGACACGAAATGCCCGCCGGTCGAGATCCTCACAGGCGCGCAGACCCTCCGTACACAGTCTCTCGGCGCGCTCGCAAAGCTCCTGCACAGAGCCTCGCGAGGCGCCGGCAGCCGTGCCCCACGAAGAGAACTGGCGTAGCAAAGCGTCTGCTCCTGCGTGGCGAATTGCGATTGGAAGCCTCTCTGTCGCCGCGAGTGCGCCATTCTGACCCAGCTTCACGGCAATCTCTGCGATGGCTTCGGAGGCGCCGATCCGGCCATAACCGCGCAAGACCTCTATCAGATGACGCGCCAGCCACTGAGAGCGCCCTGGCGAGCTCCGGGAGGCGCCAAGGAGTTCTACGATCAGCTTCCCGACCGAAAGGGTAGCGCACCTTGGCTCAATGAGCGCTTCGGCGCTTGCCACGGGCTCCGCTTCAGGGCGCGTACGAATGGAGCGCGCCCAGGCAATGCCGCTCGCCTCACCCCAACTACGAACGCCATTGTCGACTTGAAGTGTAGCCGCATAAGTCGAGGCGGCCACCTCGTAAGCCTTCCTTTCGAGCGTTGCTTGCAAGTCAGCTACCTTGTCTGCAAGGCTGTTGCCCGGTAGTCCCGACCGATCGGCACGAGCAAGAAGCCCGTCGATGCTCCTGAGGTCTGCACGTAACAGGCCCGACCAGACGTAGAGAGTCTCGGGGGCCATTCCGGCTAGTAACCTCTCGTCTTCGCGATCCAAGATCCGCACGACGGTGCTGAGCGCCTCCGCCATCTGGTGCCATAGGTCTGAACCCAGCGTGACTATTGCGGCGCCTATCGACGTATCAGTCCTATCAGTCCTATCAGTCCTATCAGTAGGATCACTATGCGGGGACGTGACCGTTCTGTATGCGCCGCGGCGAACACCCAGTCCTTGGAGGTATCGCTCGACGGCTTCGTCATCCTGTAGCGTAGCCAAGGCGTGCGCAGAGTAGCGCGCGCAGGCTACGAGATGATAGAGAGCTTCAGATAGGGAGTGAAAGTCGCGTGAGCTGACGTACTGACCGAAGTAATACTGGCGGCCAATCTCGCGATGTACCGCCGCCATCAGGATGGCTCTCGCGCCAGCGGGAGAGTAGGACGCGGTCCCATCTGCTCCTGCTTCCATCGCCGGCCGCACAGGAAGACGCGGTATTGTCGATACCTGTCGTGGCGATGGTGACGTGAAGACACCTTCTCGCCAGTATTCATAGAAATAGTCGCGTGTGGCGGTAGGCATCCAGTAGGAGCCGTCTTCGAGCGCGACGAGCACGCCCGCTTCCGCGAGAACGTGGAAGACTGCCTCGAAGGAGGTCTGAGCTAGGAGCGCGTCCGGATTGTGCTCGCGAGCCAGCTCATGTGCCATGAGGCGGGAGAGCACCGCTCTTGCGCTAGTGATGTTGCGGCGGCGCCGAAAGGCGGCGAGGATGCCGGCGGCTAGTCGTGAGGGCTCGTCGAGATTGTGAACATGGCTAGGTAGCGCGTTCGCGGTGAGGACTTTGTAGCCTGCGCCGCCGCGTTCTGGTGGAATATCGCGATCGCTCCAAGGGCCAGCCTCGAGTCGAGGTTGAGGTGGATCGGTATCATACCAGGCAGTGCGATGTGAGATTGCTATTACAGAGTCACCGATGTTCGCTCCGTTGGGGCTACGAGCATGATTCCAGATCATACTAAGAAAGGTTTTCAGGTTCTTTCCATGGGCCTCGTGACCGTGAGTATGGTGATGGCGGTTTGGTGGCCGTGCGAAGGCGTCGACAGCGTTGAAAGCAAGAGCGTAGTGGCCGCGCCGAAGGCTTCGGAAGACGACATGAACCGCCTTTTCAAGGTCATTTTGACCCTCAATACTCTGGTCGTGGAAGAAGAACACGGGCGGTATGCTAGGGTCGTGAAGTCGGATCTGACTGATGAGCTCTTCGACCAACTCGGGTACTGTAGACATCGACTCCGCGTCGAGCCAGATCGAATGATGAGTCGAACCGAGATCAGAGAGGAGGTCGGCGAGTTGAAGTGGCGCGGCGGTGACTGAGACGGGAGCCGAAGAAACTGATGGACGACCGCAGGGGAGGGGCGAGGTTTCGACGACGCTGAAGAGACGATATCCCTGCTCAAAGAGCGTCCGGACGTTGGACTTGGTCGCCGGCAAAGGACTGATGCAGAGAGGTAAAGAGGTACGAATCGGGTAACCGGATCGACTCGGCGGAAAGTCCGATGTCTTCTTACAGTAAAGGTGAAAGAGGAAAGCACCCGGACTGCGGACCCTGGCGGTAACTATGTTGCGAGGATACGCCTGGCAGATGTCGGCAACGGGAGCCGGCAGGGTCTCCTCGTAGTGGAGCCAGTAGACGTAATGTGCCTTCGCCAGAGGGCGATCCCGTAGGGCGGCCTCGACGATCTGGCGGACACGCCTTTCCCAGCCGCCGATGCCCAGCACGACGAGGCGAGCCTCTGGTCCGAAATAGTCCCTTAGCCGGCCGCTCTGCTCCCGATCGATCTGATAGTTGAGCCGTTCACCGATTGTGAGCCCGTATGACCCACCGTGCAGTTTGATGATGGAAGTGTCTTCTTTGAGCAAAGACGGATGCGGTAACGTGGCGTCGCGGAGGACGTCGTAGATTACTGGCGAGATGCCGTGGTCGCGGAAAGCGTGCTCAATGAGGTTATCGAAGTTGATCGTGAGAATGAGCCGCAGGTTGAAAGGGTGGGCAAGGAAGGCGAGGACGCGGTGACCCATGCCGGGTTTGCGGCCACGAAGGAGATCGTAAAAGAGCGTGTCGACGAGATCGAGGTCCCCGGCAACAAGGTAGTGAAGGAGGGCATTCCAGTCGCCTTTGAGTTGCCATAACGGGTGGTGGTACTTGAGGCGTGAAAAATCAGGGTCTTGACCCTGCTCGTGGTGCTGCCGCTCGATATGCTCCTTTTCTTCCTTTTCCTGCTGAGTGACGTTGGCAACAAAACGTTCGTCAACGTTCCTGATAAGGCTGATGAGCTCGTTTTGAACGAGAAGCTCATGCCGCCAGAGGGGAGTGCCTGGAGCCTCCCCCGTGTTCTTCGATACTGAAAGGTCGGCCGTAAGATGACCGGGATTTGGCCAGCCAAAAGTGCGAAGATAGTCTGAGGGCGTCCACTGTGATCTCGGCATCGGCTGGCGTCGCGTCGGCGGCTTGTAGATGCGTTGCTCGACGAAGTGCTTGACCTTCGCCAAGTAGCGGGTAAGGTCCGTAGCCGTGGGAAGGCCAGCATCGACAGAGAATCCGGCGCCGATGAGGGGAATGATTCGGACACCATGGTGCGAAAGGTCGAGGAGTTCGGCGAGCACGTCTTCTTGGCTTTTGTTGGGGTTCATGCGATGGACTCCTTGTTGCTTCGCTCCGACGTCTGCGGAATGTGAACTCTCATTCCGCCCTCTCGCGGCGACCGGCCGCATGGATCAATTGATTAACGGGAACGTTCTTCGGGCGCCGCAGTGCGCAAGCCCTCGTGAGACATCATGAGACTCTCCGCAGACAAAGCTGATGCTCTCTCCGCAGCAGATCGAGCACGGTCTTGACCGGCGCGAACGTCTCCGCGGGGATCTCGACGAAGACTGTCAGCCAACCTGCCATCGCCCCGTTCCAGAGGCCGGGCCGCTCCAGTGCCTTGAGCTCTCGCCCGTCTTTGGATTTCTTGGAGATCAACACTGTACGTTCGTCGACAAGGCCCGCGAGATCGTAGGGCCGGCCGGAGAAGTCGCGTAGCGAGAGCGCCATCGCGACGGGATTGAAATGCGTCGCGGCACGTTGGATCCGGGCTTGTTCGGCGTCGGTGAGGTCGACTTGCGAGGACTCCACAATCTGCGGCGTTTCCAGATCCTCGTGGTTGACGACCCAGAATGGCCCGCCGCCCGGCTCCCCGGCGTTCTTCACGACCCCGGCGACGCGGAGCGGGCGGAAGAGGTGACGGAGGACGAAGTCGCGCCGCGCCTCTGGCTGGTCGCCGAGCGTTCGGGCCTTTGGGAGCGCGAGCGGGCCACCCAGAAAACGCACGGCGTGTTCGACGCCGGTCGCTTCGGCTTGACCATTCGCGAGGCGCGCCTGCAAGTGGTGCTGCTCTCGTTCGAGCCGGACCAAGGATCCCGCGAGCAGCCTTTCCCAAAGGACCGGCAGCGCCGCGTGATCCCGATGCTGAATGTTGTCGATGTTCTTGACCAGGACAAGATCGCCGGCGAGCCGGGCGAGGTTGGACAGCAGGGCGCCGTGACCTCCGGGCCGAAAGACAAGCCGGCCGCCGACTTCGCGAAACGGTCGGTTCCCGGCGTCGACGGCGAGCGTGTCCGTCGCGGGCGACTGTTCCGAAAACGTGACGTCATAGGAATGCCCAAGCGCGGCGTCGGACTTCAGAAACCACGCAAGCCTCGCTTCGAACGAGCTCCGATGCTCCGCGGAGACCGTGAAGTGAACACGGCACGCTCCATGGGAATCGGCGATCGTGGCGGCTGCCTCGACGAGTTGCTCCTCGAACGCGGTGCGCGTTCCACCGCCGTACCGATGAAACGGCAGGAGTGCCTTGGGAAGTGAACCGAGACCCAAGCCGTCCTCGCCGAGGAGAGCCCGGAGAATGCCAATCGGGTCGGCGGGGGCCTCTGTCGCGCGGCGCCCAAGAAGCTCCTTCTGAAGCTCGTCGTGGAACGCGAATCGTGGCAGATTCTCAAGGAAGAGCTCGACGTCGGCCTTCTGCTTTTCGCTTGCCCCACCGCCGAGAAACGCCGCGAGGCTCTCCATCATTCGACTCGCCGCGCCGGAAGCCGGGACGAGCTTTGAGAGTCGCCCCAAACCGGCGGCCTCGGCGTGGAGCGCGAGGAGGTCCGCGTGCTCGTCCTCGCCGATCGCCTGGATGCCATCTCCCAACGTGCAAGGCCGGAGAAGACGCGTGCGAATTGGGGGCGACGCGAAGAGTGTCAGCTGGCGGAGCGCCTCGGCCTCAGAGATCCCGCGCCCGGCAAGCTCCTCGCGGTCGCGGTCCGTCAGAATTGGCAAGGACATTGGTCGGAGCTTACCGCAGCCTCACCAGCTGCGCCTGACCCCAACCACGGCCCGCCGGCTGTCCGGCCTTGCGCCGAAGGGCCCGCGGCGCGAGCCATAGGGCCAGTCGAGCCCCAGCGTCACCCGCCATACATCCGTGACGTTGTAGGCGACCTCGCCCTTGGCAAGCCCGTCCCCGTGCCGGAGGGCCTGCGTGAGGACGAGCTTCCAATTCCCCCACGGCTCGGACCTTGTGAAGACGCCGATCAGCGCCGGCAAGAGCCCGCGGTCGAAGAGCAGACCTGGGTCAATTGGGGTCCCCTTGGCATTCGCGGCGAAGGTCAGGAGGATGTTGCTGTCTCCCAAGGCGCGCTCGAGGCCCAGGGTCCAGATCAACGCGTCGCCCAGCTCGCGGTCGGAAGAGAAGAGCGCCGCGCCCTCGGCCCGCACGAGAAAGGACCCAAGCACATGGGACAGCTCGAAGCCGGCGGCGCTCTCCCTGGCATAGCGGCGTCCCGCCGGGATCGCGAGAGTGTCCGGCGTGACGAGGATGCCTGTGAAGGTGAGGAGCGGCGCGGGCCGCACGCCGGCGCGGCCCCAGATTCCAAGGTCCCAATCCCCGAGGTTGGCTAGGAGCCGGACGGCCTGAAAGCCGTCCTTGGGCGGGTTGTTGGATCCGTCGGTCAGGTGGGCTTGCAGGGCGGTTCCGGTGTTGATGGGAGCGTGCCTCCCCTCTAAGACCGGTAGCCGCCAGGGCGTTGTGGTCAGTGCCGCGACCGCGTCCAGTCGAAACGCGCCGCTCCAGCCGAGGGCGCGGACGCCCCAGATTGGAAGCTTCTGGTCCGCGAACGGATCCGAGAGATCGCGCGGCAGGAACGCGTCGGCGGGGGAGTAGCCGTCGGTCTTGCCCCAGCCCAGCTCGAAGCGCCCGGCTTGTATGTCCAAAAACGGTGCGAGCGGGATGCGCAGGGAGAGCTCGGGGAGCGAGATCGGCGTCCGCCGGGCTTCCCGATCCGCGGGGTCGAAGACCAGGGGGCCGCGCTCGGCGGACGTGATCGACTCGGCGCGCAAGGCGATGGAGAGCCGGGCTGTGTGAAGGCGCGCCTCCTGGCGAACCAAGAGCGTCGACCAGCCGATCACCCAAGGCTCCCGTTCGGTGGCGCGTGAGAAGTACCCAAAGCCGCGCGCCTCGGCGTAGCCCGAGAGGCCTTGGGCAGGGGCCCGGTGGGCGCAAAGCGTTGCCAGCGCCGAGAGAGCGAGGCCTAAGAGCCGCCCCCGGGTCAATCCTCGCCGCCCTCGCGATTCAGGTTCTGAAGCGTGAAGCGATCCGCGGGCTGGGGCCGATCGAAGGCGAGCTCCTTCAAGACGACCATGGTCTTGCTGCCCTTGCGAAGGTCCGTCATTTCCATTTTCCTCGCGACCCAATGCCCGTCGATCTGTGCGAGGTCGGACAGGAGGAGCCTTTTTCCGGGCTCCTTCTCGCCCTTGCGATAGCTGTCGAGCCGGATCGAGTAGAGGATGTCCTTGCGCACATAGAGAACCCGCTTGTCATAGAGCGTCCGCCCCGCGTCCTTGCCGGGCCGCGCCTCAATGACCGTGCAGGGTTGGCCGTCCAGTATCTCTTCGCCCGCGAGAGACACGTCGAACTTGGCTTGGTCGAACTCCTCCATGTCCTCGTAGTTGAAGTCGGTCCCCACAAACGAGGCGTCGCGGTCCTGCGCCGCGATGCGCCGTTCGCGCTTCATGGACGGGAGATAGAGCCACTGGTCCGGCGTCTTGCCCGGACGACCCAACGACAGGAAGCCGACGCCCTTCACCTCCGGCGGCTCAGTGAAGCGGATGAGCGACTTGGCGTCGCCCGCGTAGCCGACCCGGTTGCTGGTCCACGACTTCTTGCGGACCTTGCCGTCCTTGCTGACCACGGTCAGGTCTCCCGCGTATCTCTGGCTCTGGGTCCGGTGCCGGGCCTCGGCCTCGCGAAGGATCGCGCGCGCGTCGTCGGCGCGTGCGTAGGGAGCTACGAGGGCCAGGCTGAGGACCATGGAGATCGCTATCGGCAATTGGGTGTTCGAGAGACGCATAGGCAAGTTGCCTCCTGGCACGATGACGTTCCTATTCGTATTCGATGGCTTCCGTCACCTTGGTCCTGGCGGCCTGGCAGGCCGGGAAGAACCCCGCGAGGGCCGAGACGATGGGCAAGGCGACGAGGAGCTGAAGGAGGAGCTCTGACGGGTAGCGATGGGGCATTCGCCAACCGGTAAGCACCTCGGCGACGGTCGTCTCCATGAAGTGCGAGACCAGGTTGCCAATTGGGATCGCGATCGCGAGGCCGGTCATGGCGAGGGCCACGGCCTCGACCACCACGCTCCTTTGGATCTGCGCGCCGAGCGCTCCGAGCGACTTCAGAATGCCGATCTCGCGGCTCCTCTCGGCGACCGAAATCAAGAGCGAGGACACGATGCCGAGGAACGCCACCATCAGCGCGATGAAGACCGTCACCTTGAGCAGTTGGTAAAACGCGTCGACCGCCCGGCCGATCTCCGCGGTGAACTCCTTGCGCGTCGAGATCAGGGCGGGCATGTGGCCCGCGAGAAGCTTGCGGACCGCGTCCCGCACGGCCCCTGTGTCGGCCCCCTTGGCGAGATTCAGATCGAACGTGTCGACCCGGTCATCCTTCCAATGCTCGAGAAACACCGCGCGGTCCAGGAAGATCACGCCCCGGTCCGATGAGAAGTCCTGAATCACGGCGGCGATGGGGGTCTTGAGCAGGCCGTTCGGGGTCGGCAGGTCGAGAACGTCTCCGACATGAAGCCCAAAGCGCCTCGCGAGGTTATCGGAGACCGCGACCTTGCGCTCGTGAACCAGGCCGCGCCGCATGGTTTCGTCGTTGCCCTCGAGGAACTCGCGCCGGGTGCGGTCCATCATGGGGCCGATCTCGATCGTGATCAGGTAGATCGAATCGCCCAGGACGTCGACGTGCGCGAGCCGGTAGCTCTCAACGGACCTCACGCCCGGCACCGCCGCGAGCTCGGCCTTCAGCTCGGCGGGAAAGCGGAAGTTTGGGCGCGCGAAATTGGTCGAGGCGCGCACATACAAATCGGACGTGAGGATGTCGTCCATCCAACGCAGGATCGTCGCGGTCGTGGCGTGCATGTAGCCGCCCAGGCCCAGAACGAACGAAAGCGAGAGCGTCATCGCGAGCACGGTTCCGGTCGTGCGGCGCGGATTCGAGAGGAGCGCGTCGGAGGCCAACTGACCCGCGACCGGGGAGACGCGTGAGACCCACGGCGTCAGTGTTCGAAGCGCGGCGCGGGCCAGGGGTCCGGTCGCGAGGAGAACCCCCAGGCCTCCGGTTCCCAACACCGCGAAGATGCGCACAAAGCCGCCATTCGGGAGGCCGTCGAAGACCCGAAAGACCGTTCCCACGATCGCCGCGATGACAAGGGCGAGCCCAATCGCGAAGCGGACTCCGGACGCGCGCGGGGCCTTCGCCTGAAACGCGCCCTTGGCGAACGCCGCGGTGGGTGGAATGCGCGAGGCCGCGAGGGCGGGGCCGAACGCGCCCACGAGCGACGCGAGGATCCCAAGCGCGATCGATTGGGCGATGACGGCCGGGTTGAGGCGCGCGGTCGAGGCGTCGGCCACGCCGAAGATGGTCTCGGTGGTGCCGGTCATGACGAGGAGCGCCTTCTGCGCCGCCAGCGAGCCCAGGAAGAGCCCAAGGACCCCGCCGAGGATCCC
>WBZQ01000726.1_pt1 | contig 24857 bp, 20 predicted proteins | sample 5204251 | NCBI WGS metagenome assembly WBZQ01 (sample SAMN12412402, study PRJNA552823) | activated sludge metagenome | isolation source: activated sludge from nitrification reactor of wastewater treatment plant... | place: USA: Virginia | collected 2017-09
TGCGCGCCGCGGCGGCCGAGGGGGAGTCGAAGACGGCGCAGATCCCGTCGCCGGTGTGCTTGAACATCGTGCCGTCGTGCCCGGTGATCGCCTGCCGCAGGGCGAGATCATGGGCGGCCAGGTCGGCGCGCATCTGCGCGGCATCGGCCTCCCACCGTCGGGTGGAGCCCTCGATGTCGGTGAAGAGGAACGTCCGGATGCCGGAGGACGCCTGCCTCGGTTCTGTCATGGAACCCCCCGAATCCCGGAGCATCCCATGGTAGGGCCAGGGCGGCCCGGTGCGGGGGGAATCACCGCGCGGGCGGTGCTCGGCAGCGCGGCCGGCCGGACCCCTCCGGTCGCTGAGGTTAGCCACAAGCAAAAGTTAGGCCCACCTGAATATCAGATAAAGGGCATGTTAACTGCGACGTTGTCGATGAACGGCGCAAAAACGGCGAATCCGCCAGGTTGCTGGCCGCGCCGGGTTGGGCTAAGGTTGCCCTCAGCGAAGGGGAGTAGTTCCGTTCCCGAAACCCGGGGACGCGGATGGTCGACATGCTGGCGGTGCCCGTACCGGAACCGCCCGGTCATCCACCGGATATTCCGGCGAGCGAGACCTTCAGGCCGACAACCCGTTGTCGACCCGAAGTCTCGCTGCGCACGTTCGAGAATCCGGGTCGCAGGACCGAAAAGGGACCGCGATGACCCCCCAGCTCCTCAACCGCCGACCCGCCGCGCCCCCCGGCCGACGGGTCCTGGTCCGGTCCCTGCTGATCACCGCCGTGCTGATCGTCCCGGCACTGGTGCTGCGGTTCGGCGGCGTGCACCCGAACCCGGTGGTCTCCCTGCTGAGCTACGGCGCGGCCGTCGTCGCGGCCAGCTTCCTGCTGGCCTGGGCCGCCGAGGCCGCCCAGATCGACGTATCCGGCGGCCTGGCGATCGCCGTCCTCGCGCTCATCGCGGTACTGCCGGAATACGCCGTCGACCTCTACTATGCCTACGTCTCCGGCTCCGACCCGGTCTATGTGCAGTACGCGGCGGCGAACATGACCGGCTCCAACCGGCTGCTCATGGGCATCGGCTGGCCGGTGGTGGTGATGGTCAGCCTGTGGACGGCGAAACGGCTGACCGGAAGGCGGACCTCGGTGCTGGAACTGGAACCCGGCAACCGCGTCGAACTCGGCTTCCTGCTGATCGCCGGCGTCGCCGCGTTCGCCATCCCGGCCACCGGCAGCATCCACCTGGTCTTCGGCGTCGCGCTGCTGGCGTGGTTCGGCTTCTACCTCTACAAGATGATGCGCGGCGACGTGGAGGAGCCCGAGCTGATCGGCACCGCCGCCGCCCTGGGCGCACTGCCGCGCCGGGCCCGTCGCACCACGGTGATCACCCTGTTCGCGGTGGCCGCCGGCGCCATCCTGGTCTGCGCCGAACCGTTCGCCGAAAGCCTCATCGGGGCCGGCGCCCAACTCGGCATCGACCAGTTCCTGCTGGTGCAGTGGCTCGCACCGCTGGCCTCGGAGGCGCCGGAATTCATCATCGCGATCATCTTCGCCTCCCGCGGCAAGGGCACCGCCGCGATCGCCACCCTGATCTCGTCGAAGGTCAACCAGTGGACGCTGCTGGTCGGGTCGCTGCCGATCGCGCACCTGGCCGGCGGCGGCGGTACCGAGCTGGTGCTCGACGGCCGCCAGGTCGAGGAGATGCTGCTGACCGCTACCCAGACAATGATGGGGGTGGCGCTGATCCTGGCGCTGCGGTTCCACCGGTACTCCGCGCTGGCGCTGCTCGGGCTGTTCCTGGTGCAGTTCCCGATCACCTCCGAGCACGGCCGGGTGCTGCTGTCGATCGTCTACGCCGTGCTGGCGGTGGCCGGCCTGGTGATCAATCGCCACCACCTGCTGGCCACCCTCCGGGCGCCGTTCACCGGCGTTCCGACCGTGCATGCGGGGGGCGGCCCGACCACGGAACGGCGGGTGCCAACAGCCTTATCGTAAAGTCCTCGGTATGCAGATCCGCGAGCACTGCGCGACACCCGAGGCAGCGGCGAAACCGGCGGTCGTCATGTACCCGTCGGGCACCGTGGTCACCTTCGGGGAGCTGGAGGCCCGCGCCAACCGGCTGGCGCACTACTTCCGGGCCAACGGGCTGCGCGAGGGCGACGTCGTGGCGATCCTGATGGAGAACAACGAGCACTACCACGCCGTCATGTGGGCGGCCCGGCGCGCCGGCCTGTACTACGTCCCGATCAACACCCACCTCGCCCCGGCCGAGGCCGCCTACATCATCGACAACAGCGGCGCCCGCGCGGTGATCGGCTCCACCGTGCTGGCCGGCACCCTCACCGCGCTACCGGATGACCTCGAGAGGACGCCCGACCTGCTGTTGGTGGTCGGCGGAACCGTGGCGGGCTGGCACAGCTACCCCGAATGCGTGGCCGATCAACCCGACACCCCGATCGACGACGAGATCGAGGGCGACCTGCTGCAGTACTCCTCGGGCACCACCGGCCGGCCCAAGGGCATCAAACGCGAACTGCTGCACGTACATCCGTCGGAAGCCCCCGGGCTGATGGCAATGCTGATCCAGTTCTGGATGCACCCCGACGCGGTCTATCTCAGCCCCGCGCCGTTGTATCACACCGCGCCGTCGGTGTGGAGTATGCAGGCCCAGGCCGGCGGCATCACCACCGTCATCCTGGAACGGTTCGACGCCGAGGGCTGCCTGGACGCCATCGCCACCCACCGGGTCACCCACGGGCAGTTCGTCCCGGTGATGTTCACTCGCATGCTGAAACTGCCTGCCGCCGTGCGGGATTCCTACGATATCTCCAGCCTGCAGCGGGTCATGCACGCCGCCGCCCCGTGCCCGGTGCCGATCAAGCAGCAGATGATCGACTGGTGGGGGCCGATCGTCGACGAGTACTACGCCTCCTCCGAGGCCATCGGATCCACCCTGATCAGCGCGCAAGAGTGGCTGGAACACCCGGGCTCGGTCGGCAAGGCCGCGTTGGCCGCCATCCACATCCTCGACGAGAACGGCGTCGAACTGCCTCCCGGGCAGGCCGGGGAGATCTACTTCGAGGGCGGCCACGACTTCGAATACCTCAACGACCAGGCGAAGACTGCGTCCTCACGGGACCGGCACGGCTGGCGCACGGTCGGCGACGTCGGCTACCTCGACGACGACGGCTATCTCTACCTGACCGACCGGCGGCACCACATGATCATCTCCGGCGGGGTGAACATCTACCCGCAGGAGACGGAGAACATGCTCGTCAGCCACCCCCGGGTGGCCGATGCCGCGGTGTTCGGCATTCCCGACGACGAGATGGGCCAGTCGGTCAAGGCCGTCGTGCAGACCGTCGACCCGGCCGACGCGACCGACGAATTCGGCGCCGAACTGCTCGGCTGGCTGCGAGATCACCTGTCGCACTACAAATGTCCGCGGTCGGTCTCCTTCGAGGCGGCCCTGCCGCGCACCGACACCGGCAAGCTCTACAAGCAGTCGCTGATCGACAAGTACTCGTGATGCGGGTCATCGACCTTGCCGCCGAACCCGAGCCCACCGACCACACCACCGCCGGGGAGATCGTCGTCGGAATCGGCGACCCCGGCGCTCCGGGCGCCGAATACTGGCTGGACACAGCGACGTTCACCCTCACCGAGGCGCACACCGCCGACCGGCGGGCGATCACCGTCGAGTCCGTCGACGACGCTGTCTCCGCGCTGCGGGCGCGGGTCGCCCGCTGGCCGCACGCCGCGACGGTGTGCGCCGACGTGCTGCGCGGCTTCGATCCCGCCGCCGGCGCGCTGGCCGGCGTGATCACCGAATCACTGGCCTACTCGACCCTGCAATCCGGCCCGGAGTTTGCCCGCTGGCTCGCCGAACGCGGGCCGGCCCGGGCTCCCGAGGACACCGGCGACCCGGTCCTGGTCGAACGCGACGGCGAGACCGTCACCATCCGGTTCAACCGGCCGGCCCGGCACAACGCGTTCTCCACCGCCGCCCGGGCCGCGCTGCTCGACGGGTTGCGGGTGGTGCTGGCCGACCCGAGCGTCGAGGCGCTGGTGTTCACCGGCAACGGGCCGTCGTTCTGCAGCGGCGGCGACCTCGCCGAATTCGGCACGCTCGCCGACCCCGCGTCGGGTCACCTGGCCCGCACCCGGCACAGCCCGGCCCTGGCCCTGGATGCCGTCACCGCCCGGCTGGGCCGCGCGGCCCGCGCCGAGATCCACGGGCGGGTGCTCGGCAGCGGATTGGAGATGGCCGCCTTCTGCGGGTGGGTGGTCTGCGACGACACCGCGGTGCTGGGCCTGCCCGAGCTGAGCCTGGGACTGCTGCCCGGCGCCGGCGGAACGGTCAGCATCACCCGGCGCATCGGGCGCTGGCGCACCGCGTACCTGGTGCTGTCCGGCACCGACATCGACGCGCCGACCGCGCTGTCCTGGGGACTGGTCGACGGACTATCGGAAGGGCGGGCATGACGCAGAACCGCGAAGGCGGACCCTATTTCGACGACCTGACCCGCGGGCAGGTGTTCGACACCGCACCGTCGATGACGCTGACCACCGGCGTCGCCGCCGTTCACCAGTCGATCCTCGGGGACCGGCTGCGACTGCCGCTGGACGCCGAGCTGTCGACGGCGGTGGCCGGCGGGCCGGTCGCCCACCCCGGTCTCGTGTGCGACGTCGCGATCGGCCAGTCCACCCTGGTCACCCAGCGGGTGAAGGCCAACCTGTTCTACCGCGGGCTGCGCTTCCACCGGTTCCCGCTCATCGGCGACACGCTGAGCACCCGAACCGAAGTCGTCGGCCTGAAACAGAACTCACTGCGCCCCGGGCGCGCGGCCACCGGGCTGGCCGCGCTGCGGATGACCACGACCGACCAGGACGGCCGGTTGGTGCTCGACTTCCACCGCTGCGCCATGCTGCCGCTGAGCGCGGAGCTGCACACCGGGCACGCCGATGACCTGTCGACCATCGGTTCCGACGACGACGGGCCGGACCCGACGGCCGGCTGGGATCTCGGCGCCTACCGCCGGCTGGTCCCCGCCGTCGCCCCGCGCGGTGCGGAGATGACCAGCACCCCCGACGTGGTCAGCAGCGCACCGGAGCTGGCCCGGCTCACCCTCAATATTGCTGCCGCGCACCATGGTTCACAGCGACTGGTGTACGGCGGGCACACCATCGGCCTGGCGCTGGCGCAGGCGGCCCGGCTGCTGCCGAATCTGGTCACCGTGCTGGATTGGGACTCCTGCGACCACACCGGTCCCGTGCACGAGGGCGACGTGCTCTTCAGCCGGGTCCGGGTGGAAGCAGCCGCCGAGTCCGGTACCGGCGGCAAGATACTGACCCTGCGTTCGCTGGTCTACGCCGAAGACGACGAACGTCAGGTGCTGGACTGGCGCTACCGGGTCCTGACCGCCTGACACGCGGGACAATGAGCGGCGTGGACGACGCGGTGACGGCATGGGCGGCCAGCGGGCTGGCCGCGCTCACCGGACCCACCGACGGGCCCCCGGACTTCAGCCGCGCCCCGATCCTGGCCGCCGCCACCGACCTCGCCCCGGACGCGGCGACGCTGCTGACCGGGCGCGCCGGACTGCTCGGGCTGCGCCGGCGCGGCCGGATCAGCGCCGGCGGCGCCACCCGGCTGCTGGCCACGCTCGACGGCTGGGTGGCACTGACCCTGTCGCGCCCCGACGACATCGCGGCCGTCCCCGCCCTGCTGGCAGCCGACGCCGTCGACGCCGACCCGTGGCCGGAGGTGACGGCCTGGGCCGCCGGACACCGCACGGGCGAGATCGTGGCACGGGCGGTGCTGCTGGACCTGCCGGCCGCGGCACTGGGGGAGACCACCGCGGCGCCACCGCGGATCCGGCAGTGCGGGCGCCGCGGGACGCCCCGGGCGGTGGCCGGGCTGCTGGTGGCCGACCTCACCTCGATGTGGGCCGGGCCGCTGTGCGCCCGCCGGCTGGCCGACGCCGGAGCGACCGTCGTCAAGGTGGAAAGCCCACGCCGGCCCGACGGCACCCGCGCCGGCGACCCGCGCTTCTTCGACTGGATGAACGCGGGAAAGATTTCCTGCACCGTCGATTTCGACACCGATGCCGACCGGCTGTGGGCACTGCTCACGGTTGCCGACGTGGTGCTGGAGGGATCCCGGCCGGCGGCGCTGGCCCGGCGCGGGCTCGGTCCCGAGGACATCCCCGGCCCGCCCGGCCGGGTATGGCTGCGCATCACCGGTCACGGAGACGGCCCCGGCGAAGGTCGCGTCGCCTTCGGCGACGGTGCAGCTCGCGTCGCCTTCGGCGACGATGCGGCCGTCGCCGGCGGGCTGGTCGGGCGGGCCCCCGACGGGTCGCCGGTGTTCTGCGGGGACGCCATCGCCGACCCGCTGACCGGTCTGGCCGCCGCGGCGGCCGTCAGCGAAGCACTGACCCGCGGCGGTGGTGAACTGATCGAGATCTCGATGGCCGCCGTCGCCGCCGAATACGCCGCACAGCCGTCCCTGCCGCAGGGCTATCCGCCGAACCCGCCGGTCGCCGCGGACCCCACCGCGCCGCCACCGGCCGCCGCCGCCTCTGCCCTGGGCGCCGACAACGCCGCGGTGGATGCCCTGGTCGCCGCCCGGAGCACCCGATGCTGATCACTCGTGCCGCCCTGCCGGACGGGCGCACCGTCGACATCCGGTGCACCGACACCCTCACCGCGGTCGCCCAGCGGCTCGACCCCCGACCGGGCGAGGACCTGCTCGACGCCGCCGGCGCCCTGGTGCTGCCCGGCCTGCACGACCACCACAGCCACCTCCGGGCGGCCATCGCCGCCACCGCATCGGTACCCGTCGGCCCACCGCGGGTGCGCAACCGTGCCGAGCTGGCCGTCGCGCTGGCCGCCGCGAAACCCGGCCCCGACGGCTGGATCCGAGCCATCGGCTACCACGACTCGGTCGCCGGCCCGCTGGACGCCGCCGCGCTCGACGCCCTGGTGCCCGATATCGCGCTGCGGGTGCAACACCGCAGCGGCGCGCTGTGGATCCTCAACACCGCCGGGCTGCGGCGCCTCGGCCGCGGCCCGCACCCCGACGGCCGGTTCCACCGAGACACCGAGGAACTGCGGCTGCCGCCCCTACCGCAGGACCCGGAACCGCTGAGCCGGCGGCTGGCCTCCTACGGCATCACCGGCATCACCGACGCCACCCCCGGCCAGAGCGCCGCCGACCTGGCGGAACTGGCGGCCCACGCCCGCACCGGCCGGCTCGTGCAGCGGCTGCACGCGATGGCACCGGCCGGCACCCCCGCGGTCGACGGAATCACCCTCGGACCGGCCAAACTCATCCTTGACGACACCGACCTGGACCTGGACCGGATCACCGACTGGATCGCCGACCAGCACCGCCACCGGCACCCGGTCGCCGTGCACTGCGTCACCGGCGCGCAGCTCGTCGTCACCCTGGCGGCGCTGCGCAGCACCGGCACCGCACCCGGCGACCGCATCGAACACGCCGCCGTCGTCCCGCAGGACTGCCTGGACCAACTCGCCGAGGCGGGCGTCACCGTGGTCACCCAACCCAACTTCGTCGGCGAACGCGGCGACCAGTACCGCGCCGAGATCCCCGACGACGACCAGTCGGACCTGTGGCGGCTGGCCAGCCTGCGCGACGCGGGCGTGCCCGTCGCCCTGTCCACCGACGCCCCGTTCGGCGACCCCGACCCGTGGGCCGCTATCCGCGCGGCGGTGCACCGGCGCACCGGCTCCGGGGCGGTGCTGGGCGCCCGGGAACGGGTGTCCGCGGCCACCGCGATCGAGCTGTTCTGCGGATACCCGCAGGCCCCAGCCCGGCCGCGGACGCTGAGTCCCGGTGAACCCGCCGACCTGTGCGTCCTGTCGCTGCCGCCGGCGGAGGCGCTGGCCGAGCTGGATTCGGCGGTGGTCGCCGCGACGGTGATCGCGGGGAAACTGTGTTATTCGGCGGGCTCGGACACCCGCCCAGGGTAGGGTCGCGCCATGTGGTCCCGCGCATCCAACCTGCTGGCCGTCGATCCCGTCGAGCTGCTGGACGCCTCGGCCAAGTTGCCCGTCGTCGGCCCGTTCTTCGGCCAGCTCAGCGGCTACACCGCTATCGGCATGTGGGCCGGCCGGCACGCTCCGGGCATCGTCGGGGCGATCAGCAAGTCCTGGACCACCCCCAACCGCGGCTTCATCCGGCAGGCCGAGCGCGCCCGCACCCGCGCGGTGTCCGACGCCGCGCTGCGCGGGCTGGTTCCCGACGCGGACCTGGACATCGAGTGGCCGCGCACCGACTCGGTGCCGCCGGTGCTGCGGGTCGGTGAACACCTGCGCAACCGCTACCGCACCTCCGTGCGCTACGGCGACGACCCCGAGCAGGTGCTCGACGTGTGGCGCCGCAGGGACCTGTCCGGGCCCGCCCCGGTGATGATCTTCGTGCCCGGCGGTGCGTGGGTGCACGGCGGACGGATCCTGCAGGGCTACGCGCTGATGTCGCACCTGGCCGAGATGGGCTGGGTGTGCCTGTCGGTGGAGTACCGGGTGGCTCCCGGCCACCCCTGGCCGCGGCACATCCGCGACGTCAAGGCCGCCATCGCCTGGGCCCGCGCAAACGTGGACCGCTTCGGTGGCGACCGCGGGTTCGTGACCATCGCCGGCGCGTCGGCGGGCGGGCATCTCGCCGCGCTGGCCGGCCTGACCCCCGGGAACCCGGTATTCGAAACGGAACTGGCCCCCGGATCGGACACCTCGGTGGATGCCGTGGTCGGCATCTACGGCCGCTACGACTGGGAGGACCGGTCCACCCCCGAGCGGGTCGGCTTCATGGACTTCCTGGAACGGGTGATCGTCAAGCAGCGGGTCGAAGTCGCTCCCGAGCTGTACCACGATTCGTCGCCGATCGCCCTGGTGCACGCCGACGCCCCGCCGTTCTTCGTGATCCACGGCAGCGGGGACAACATCATCCCGGTGCAGCAGGCCCGCGACTTCGTGGCCGCGCTGCGGTCGGTGTCGACATCGATGGTCGGCTACGCCGAATTGCCCGGCGCCGGACACGGTTTCGACATGACCGACGGTGTCCGCACCCCGGTTGTGGCCACCGCCGTCGGGCTGTTCCTGGAACAGGTACGACGGCAACCGGCGGACCTGGCGGCCCGAACGGCCATCTGGGCGGGCTGAGGCGATGAAGCGACTCACCGGCTGGGATGCGTTCCTGCTCTACAGCGAAGCGCCCAACGTGCACATGCACACCCTCAAGATCGCCATCGTGGAACTCGGCGACCTGGGTGAGCGGACCTTCGGCGTCGAGCAGTTCCGCGAGGTCATCCGCGGCCGGCTGCCCAAGCTGTACCCGCTGCGCTATCAGCTCGTCGACATCCCGTGGAAGTTCCATCACCCGATGTGGCGCGAACACGTCGAAGTGGACCTCGAATACCACATCCGGCCGCTGCGGCTGCCCGCTCCGGGCGGGCGGCGCGAGCTCGACGACGCGATCGCCGAAATCGCCGGCACCCCACTGGATCGCAGTAAACCGCTGTGGGAGATGTACTTCGTCGAGGGTCTGGAGGGCGGCCGGATCGCCATCGTCAACAAGATCCATCACGCACTGGCCGACGGGGTGGCCGCCGCGAACCTGCTGGCCCACGGGATGGACCTGCGCACCGGGCCGATCGGCGCCGAGGTCGACGACGCCATCGACCCCCCGCCGACCCGGCGGCAGCTGATCCGTTCGGCATGGTCGGACCACTTCCGCCACCTCGCCGAGGTGCCGTCCACCATCGGCTACACCGTCGCCGGCCTGAACCGGGTGCGCCGCAGCTCCCGCAAACTCGCCCCGGACCTGACCCGGCCGTTCACCCCACCGCCGAGCTTCATGAACCACGTGCTGACCCCCGAGCGGCGTTTCGCCACCGCCTCGCTGTCGCTGGCCGACATCAAGGAAACCAAGGCGCACCTGGATATTTCGATCAACGACCTGGTGCTCGCCATGTCGGCGGGGGCGCTGCGCAAACTCTCGCTGCGCTATGACGGGCACGCCGACTCTCCGCTGTTGGCGTCGGTGCCGGTCAGCTTCGACTTCTCCTCGGACCGGGTGTGCGGCAACTACTTCACCGGTGTGATGATGCCGGTGCCGATCCACCTCGACGACCCGCTGGAGCGGGTGCGCCAGACGCACGAGGATGCGCTGCTGGCCAAGGAGACCAACCTGCTGATCGGCCCGGAACTGGTCAGCCGGTGGTCGAACTACATGCCGCCGGCCGCGATGGAATCGCTGTTCGCGTGGCTGTCCAAGATCGACGGGCCCAACAAGGTCCTCAACCTCAACATCTCCAACGTGCCGGGGCCGCGGGAATACGGCCGCGTCGGTGAGGCGGTGGTCTCCGAGCTGTACAGCGTCGGCCCGGTGACCGCGGCCGCGGGCTTGAACATCACCGTGTGGAGCTACGTCGACCAGCTGAACATCTCGGTGCTGTCGGACCTGGACACCGTCGAGGACGCCCACGAAGTCACTTCGGCCATGGTCGACGAGTTCGTCGAGATCCGCAGGGCCGCCGGTCTTTCCGAGGAGCTCACTCGGGTCCCGTTGGCGATGGGGCCGGCGTAGCTAGTCCGGAACCAGGTCCTGCAGTTCGCGGCGGGCGATCTTGCCGGTGATGTTGCGGGGCAGTTCGTCGAGCACCACGATCGACCGCGGCACCTTGTAGTTGGCCAGGTTGTCCCGCACGTGCTGCTTGAGGACCGCCTCGGCACCCTCGGCATCGGCGCCGGGGTTCAGCACCACGAACGCGACCAGCCGCTGGCCGTACTCGGCGTCGTCCACGCCGAGTACCGCGGCCTCGGAGACGTCATCATGGCCGGTCAGGATCTTCTCCACCTCGATCGGGTAGACGTTCTCGCCACCGGAGACGATCATCTCGTCGTCCCGGCCGACGACGAAAAGCCTGCCCTCGGAATCGAACCGACCCAGGTCCCCGGATGCCATGAAGCCCTCGTGGAAATCCTTGGTGCTGCCCGAGGTGTAGCCGTCGAACTGGGAACCGTTGCGCACGAAGATCTGTCCGACCTCGCCGGCGGGCACCTGGTGGAAGTCGGCGTCCAGGATGCGCACCTCGGTGCCGACGGCCGGTCGCCCGGCGGTGTCCGGGGCGGCGCGCAGGTCCTCCGGCGTGGCCGTCGCGATCATCCCGGCCTCGGTGGCGTTGTAGTTGTTGTAGATCACGTCACCGAACTCGTCCATGAACCGGATCACCACATCCGGGCGCATCCGCGACCCGGAGGCGGTGGCGAACCGCAGGGTCCGGCCGGAATACCGGGCGCGCACGTCGTCGGGCAGATCCATGATCCGGTCGAACATCACCGGCACCACGCACAACCCGTAGGCGCCGTGGGTGTCGACGAGGGCCAGGGTGGCCTCCGGGTCGAACCGGCGACGGGTGACGATGGTGCACGCCATCGAGGCCGCGAACACCAACTGCGAGAAACCCCAGGCGTGGAACATCGGCGCCACGACGACGACGGTCCGGTCGGTGTGCCACGGTACCCGGTCCAGGATCGCCTTGAGCTCACCGAGGCCACCACCGGAATGCTTGGCGCCCTTGGGGGTTCCGGTGGTACCCGAGGTCAGCAGAATGGTCTTGCCGGGCGCGGCCGGAGCCTGCGGGCGCTCGCCGGCGTGATCGGCCAGCAGCTTCTCGACGGTCTCCTCGGAGGTGTCCGGGTCCTCGCACCACGCGAGGATCCGCTCGGCGTCGCGCTCGGCGGTGGCCGTCTCGACGATGCCGGCGAACTCCTCGTCGTAGATCAGCACGTCGACGTTCTCCCGGGCCACCACCTCCGCCAGCGCCGGACCGGCGAAAGAAGTGTTGAGCAGCAGCGTGTTTGCGCCGATGCGGGTGGAGGCGATCAACGCGTCGACGAATCCGCGGTGATTGCGGCACAGGATGCCGACACACGCCGCGCCGCGCTGCTGCAGTGCCGACGCCAGCGCGTCCGCGCGCCGGTCCACCTCGGCGTAGGTCAGTTCCCCGAGTTCGTCGATGAGTGCCACCCGCTCCGGTGCGCGCTGCGCCGACATGGCGAAACCGCTTGTGACCGAAAGCCCTTCGCGCTGCGCGGCGGCCATCACCTTCAGGTACTTGTCCGGGCGCATGGGGGCGATCACCCCGCCGCGGACCATGGTGTTGATCAGGCCGACGACGCCGGCCACGCGGTCGAGCCCCGGAATGGCGACCATCGGATCAGCCGATCACCGGGAACCGGCGCTCGGCCGCCAGCTCGTCGAGCGCGGCCTGCATCACCGAGCGGACATGCGCGTCCACCTCGTCGACATCGGGATCCTCGCCGAACTGCGCCACGATGTCGATCGGGTCCAGCACCCGCTGCACGATCTTGGTGGGCAGCGGCACGTTGAGCGGGACCACCGCCGAGAGCCCGAACGGGAAGCCGAAGGACACCGGCATGATCTTCGCGCGCAGCAGCTTGTCCAGCCGCAGCAACTTGGCCAGGCCGGTGCCGCGGGTCAGGTAGACCTGGGATTCCTGGCCGCCGATGCCGACCAGCGGGACGATCGGCACGCCGGCGTTCAGCGCGGCGCGGATGTAGCCGGTGCGGCCGTCGAAGTCGATGGTGTTGCGCGCGGTGGTCGGCCGGTAGGCGTCGTAGTCGCCACCGGGGAACACCACCACCAGCCCACCCGAGCGCAGCGCCTCGTCGGCGTTGTCGTGGTTGGCGTGGATGAAGCCGGTCTTGCCGAAGAACTCGCCGGTCGGCCCGGCCAGCACCAGGTCGAAGGTGAGGGTGTAGATCGGCCGGTCGTAGCCGAACTGCTGGTAGAAGTCGGTGGCGAACACCGGTACGTCCATGGCGAACATGCCGCCGGAGTGGTTGGACACCACCAGGGCCCCGCCGGTGGCGGGCACCTTCTCCAGGTCGTACACCTGCGAGCGGTGGTAGCCCTTGATCAGCGGCCGCAGCACGCTCATCACCTTGGCGGTCAGGCCCGGATCCCACTTGGTGATCTCGCCGGCCGGCAGGGTGTCGTCGGATGGTGTGGTGTCGTCACCGTCGGTGCTGCTCACCGGCCCCCCTCGCGGGTCAATTGGAACGTGTTCTAGTTATGGTATCGGACGCTCGTGCAGCAGGGTCGTGCGCAGCCAGTCGCACTGATCGTCGAACCAGCGCCGCACCAACTCGGTTCCCGGCGCCAGGCCGTCGAACCCGTGGAAGGCTCCGGGCACCACGGTGACCGCGCACGGCACGCCGGCGCGGCTCAGCGCGTCGGCGTAGGCCAGGTCCTCGTCGTGGAACAGGTCCTGGTTGCCCACGCCGATCCAGGTCGGCGGCAGTCCGGCCAGATCGGTGCGGCGGCCGGGCACCGCGATAGCGGGATCGGCGTCGCCCAGATAGCTGCGCCAGCCGAAGGCGTTGCTGCGCCGGTTCCACAGCCGTAGCCCCGGCGGCTGCGGGCAGTCATGGTGGGAACTGCGGTCGTCGAGCATCGGGTAGACCAGCAGTTGGCCGGCCAGCGCGATCTCGGCGCGGTCGCGGGTGTGCAGGGCCAGCGCGGCGGCCAGGCCGCCCCCGGCGCTGGCGCCGCCGATGGCGATCCGGCTCGGGTCGACGGCCGGCAGCCTCGTCAGCCAGCCCAGACCCGAGTAGCAGTCGTCGAGACCGGCCGGGTACGGGTGCTCGGGGGCCAGCCGGTAGTCCACCGCGGCCACCACGATCCCCAGCCGCTCGGCGAACCGCCGGCACAGTTCGTCGTCCATGGCGGCCGTGCCGATCACGTAGCCGCCGCCGTGGATCCACAGCAGCGCCGGCGCGGGTGCCGTCTGGTTCGGCGGGCGGTGCAACCGGACGCCGATGCCATCGGTCGTGGTCAGCACGGTGACGCCGCGCGGACGCCGGCGGCTCATCCGCTCGGTGGCCGCCCGCACGATCGGGATGGTCCACGGCCGGACCGGGGCCTTCGGGGCCAGTCGGGCGGCGCGGCGCAGTTCGGGGTGGATATCGGTGACGGACATCGTCCTACACGCTAACCGGCGGCTTCGGCTTCGGAATCCAGCGGCGCCTCGGTGACGTCGCGGCCGGTGACCGCCATGCCCCGCACCCAGTCCAGGAACCGGGCGATCGCGACCGCGCTGTAGTGCCCGTGCGAGGACCCGAAGATGTCGAAGGCGTGCTGGGCGCCGGGGATCTCGGCGTACACCACCGGGGCCTGCGACACCGGTTCCAGCGCGGCGACGAAATCGCGGGCCTCCTCGACCGCGATCAGCGAATCGTTGGTGCCGTGCAGCACGAAGAACGGGGGCGCGTCGGGCCGGATGTGGTTGATCGGGGAGGCGTCGCGGTAGATCTCCGGGTGCGTGCGCCAGTCCTTCTTCATCACCAGCCAGCGCAGCAGCACCTTGACGAACGGGCCGCGGCCCACACCCTCGGTGCTGACCATGTCGTAGCGGCCGTAGACCGGGACCGCGGCGACGACGGAGGTGTCGGCGTCCTCGAAGCCGGGCTGCCACTGCGGGTCGTTGGGGGTCAGCGCGGCCAGTGCGGTCATGTGGCCGCCGGCCGAACCACCGGACAGCGCGATGAAGTCCGGGTCGCCGCCGTAGTCGGCGATGTTCTCCTTCACCCAGGCCAGCGCGCGTTTGACGTCGACGATCTGGTCCGGCCAGGTGTGCATCGGCGACACCCGGTAGCCGATCGACACGCACACCCAGCCCTCGTCGGCCAGGTGGCCCATCAGCGGGTAGGCCTGCGGGCGGCGCATGCCGATCACCCAGGCGCCGCCGGGGATGTTGACCAGCACCGGCGCCTTGGCATCCGGGCGCAGGTCGCGGCGGTGCCAGATGTCGGCGCGGTTGGCGCGGTGCGGCCCGTAGTGCACGGTGCCGGCCTTCTCCACGTAGCGGCGCCGCGCCGAACCGGCACGGAACAGTCCGGCCGCCAGCCGGATCCGGCTGGGCCGGAGCACCGCTTTGTAGTTCTCGCCGAGGGCGTCGCGCAGCGGTTCCTCGTAGTAGGGCATCGAGCGCAGGTTGCGCTGGTGGATGAAGGCCAGTAGCAGCCAGGACACCGCGGTCAGCGCGATGGCCAGCGGACCGGTGCGCCCGTTGAAGTCGCCGCGGCGCCAGCGGCGCAGGGTGTCGATGATCGACGCGGTACCCAGCCAGGGGGCGAGTTCGCTGGCCGGCCAGCCCAGGAAGAACACCGGCACCGCGTTCCAGGTGTCGCGGGTGAAGGGGTGAACGGCGTTGGCGGCGTTGGCCAGTTCGACGACGGCCCGCAGCAGCGGGCGAGGCCGGTTGCGTTTGCGCACGGAGGGCCTTCCTTTGGTTCGTCCCGATGCTACTGAGTCGGTGTCGCGCGCGAACGGGTCGGTGACCGGCGCAATGGGACCCGCTTAACTTTACGAACATTGCCTATTCCGTAACGGGTTGAGTATCCTCTATTGTCGAGTCCGTGAGCGAAGAAGCTACCGAGAAACCCGCAGTCCTGGTCGAGCAGCGCGATCGCGTCCTGCTCATCACCATCAACCGGCCGGAGGCCAAAAACGCCGTCAACCTGGCCGTCAGCCAGGGCCTGGCGGACGCCATGGACCGGCTCGACGCCGATCCCGGCCTGTCGGTCGGCGTGCTGACCGGCGCCGGCGGCTCGTTCTGCGCCGGCATGGACCTCAAGGCGTTCGCCCGCGGCGAGCGCTGTGACATCGACGGCCGCGGACTGGGCTTCACCCAGAGCCCGCCGGCCAAGCCGCTGATCGCCGCGGTGGAGGGCTACGCGCTGGCCGGCGGCACCGAGGTGGCGTTGTCCTGCGACCTGATCGTCGCGGCGAACAACTCCGCCTTCGGCATCCCCGAGGTCAAGCGCGGCCTGGTTGCCGGCGGCGGCGGCCTGCTGCGGCTGCCGCAGCGCATTCCGTACGCCGTCGCCATGGAACTCGCGCTGACCGGTGACAACCTGTCCGCCGAGCGGGCGCACGAGCTGGGCCTGGTCACCGCGCTGACCGAGCCGGGCGGCGCGCTCGACGGCGCCCTGGCGCTGGCCGCCAAGATCACCGCCAACGGCCCGCTGGCGGTGGCCGCGACCAAGAAGATCATCGTCGAATCCCGCTACTGGGGCGATGAGGAGCAGTGGACCGAGCAGATGAAGATCCTCGCCCCGGTGTTCCTGTCCAAGGACGCCCGCGAGGGTGCCGTGGCGTTCGCCGAGAAGCGCGCGCCGCAGTGGACCGGTAGCTGACGACGTGGCGGCGCCGGGCCGGGTGGGTGCTGCCCCTCGGCGCGGCGCCGTCGTCGTCGCCGGGCATTGAGTGCCCTGAATTTCCTGTGGTTTAATCTGAGAATCATGTTCTTCCATTTGGGTAATGACGCTCCGCGCTCGATCGGGTGTGACCAGACCAGGCGGTTTCGATGAGCATTTCGCTGCTGTTGGAGATGGCGGTCTCGGCGAACCCGGACCGGGTGGCGGTGGTCGACGGTGACCTGCGGCTGAGCACCCGGGAGCTGTCCGATCTGGCCGACGGCGGCGCTGGCGTCATCGCCGACACCGGCGCGGGCCACGTCGTCTACGTCGGCGTCGGCGGCGCCATGCTGCCGCTGCTGCTGTTCGCCTCCGCGCGCGCCGGCCTGGCCCTGACGCCGATCAACTACCGGCTCTCCGCCGAGGGCATCCGCACCCTCATCGACCGGCTGCCCGACCCGGTCGTCATCGTCGACGAGCGGTACCGGGAGATGGTCGGCGACGCCGGCATCGCGGTCAGCGACTCGGCCGCCTTCCTGGCCGACGCGCGCACCCACGAGCCCGCCGCCGAGTTCGCCGACCCGGATGCCGTCGGGGTGGTGCTGTTCACCTCCGGAACCACCAGCGCGCCCAAGGCCGTCGAACTCACCCACAACAACCTGACCAGCTACATCACCGGCACCGTGGAATTCGACTCCGCAGATCCCGGTGACGCGGCCCTGATCTCGGTACCGCCGTACCACATCGCCGGGGTCAGCGCCGCGCTGTCGAACCTCTATGCCGGCCGGAAACTGGTGTACCTGCCCGGCTTCGACGCCGACGAGTGGGTGCGACTGGTCGCCGAGGAGTCGGTCACCTCGGCGACGCTGGTGCCCACCATGCTGGACCGGGTGGTCGCCGTGCTGGAGGCCGGAGGTCACCGGTTGCCGTCGTTGCGGACCCTGGCCTACGGCGGGTCCAAGGTCGGCCTGCCGCTGGTCCGCAAGGCGCTGGCACTGCTGCCCGACGTCGGTTTCGTCAACGCCTACGGGCTCACCGAGACCAGCTCCACCATCGCCGTGCTGGGCCCCGACGATCACCGCGAGGCGCACGGGCACGACGACGAGACGGTGGCCCGCCGGCTGGGGTCGGTCGGCCGCCCGGTGCCCGGCATCGAGGTGCAGATCCGCGACGAAGCCGGAAACGTGTTGGGCCCCGGTGAAACCGGCGAACTCTATGTGCGCGGCGAGCAGGTGTCCGGGCGCTACACCGGCATCGGATCGGTGCTCGACGACGAGGGCTGGTTCCCGACCCGCGACATCGCCTCGCTCGACGCCGACGGCTACCTGTTCATCGGCGGGCGCTCCGACGACACCATCATCCGCGGCGGCGAGAACATCGCCCCGGCCGAGCTCGAGGACGTGCTCATCGAGCACCCGGACGTGCACCAGGTGGCCGTCGTCGGCCCCGAGGACCCGCAGTGGGGGCAGAGCATCGTCGCCGTCGTCGTCCCGGTCGCCGGAATCACCCCGGATGCCGAGGAATTGCGCGAACATGTCCGCAAGAGCCTGCGTGGATCACGCACCCCGGACCGGGTGGTGTTCCGCGACGAACTGCCCACCAATGCCACCGGCAAGGTACTGCGGCGCGAGATTCTCGCCGACCTGGCCACCGACTGACCACACCGATAGCGAAGGGACCATCCGATGGTGAAGAACGGCACCCGCCTGCAGAGCCAGGTCGACGACACCCAGGTGATCGTCGTCAGAACCGCCGACAGCCTCGACGACCTGCGCTGCGGCGGCGCCCCCATGGTGGCGCTGGACGCCGAGCGCTCCGGCGGCGCCCTGGACCCGGCGTTCGCCGGCGGCACGCTGATGGGCAAGCGCTACGTCGACGACGGCAACGCCGAGGTGCTGGTCACCAAGGCCGGCCAGGGCACGCTGTCGGTCGGTGACACCCCGCTGAGCATCAAGGAGGCCAAGCCGCTGCCCGCCAGCGACTGACCGCCGACGCAACGGGCCCGGGACTCTCGCGAGTCCCGGGCCCGTTGCGTCGTGGAATTCGCCGACCGTGGGTCCTACTCGCCCCGCCTGGCCAGTAGGGCTCACGGTCGTCGGTAGGCCAGGATGCCATGGCACGCGACCGTGGGCCTCCCTCAACCCGCCGGCGCAGTAAAGCCCACGGTCGACGGGTTGAGGGTGCGGTGGCGGGTTGAGAGGCCGCTACGGCTGGGGCTCAGGCGACCTCGATGACCATCGCCGCACCCATGCCGCCGCCGGCGCACATCGACAGCACACCGATGCCGCCGCCGCGGCGACGCAGCTCGTAGATGGCCGAGGTGACCATCCGGGCGCCGGTGGCCGCAATCGGGTGGCCCAGGCTGATACCGGAGCCGTAGACGTTGACCAGCTCCTCGTCCAGGCCGAGCTGGCGGGTGCAGGCCACGGCCTGGGCGGCGAACGCCTCGTTGATCTCGAACAGCGCGACGTCGGAGATCTTCAGCCCGGCCAGCTCCAGCGCCTTCGGGATGGCGTAGATCGGGCCGCTGCCGGTGCGCTTGGCCGGGATGCCGACCTGCGACCAGCTCAGGACGTTGGCCAGCACGTTCTCCTGGGTCTGCGGGGGGGCCAGGGCGACGATGGCCGCCGCGTCGTTGGTGCCCGAGGAGTTGCCGGCGGTCACCGAGAAGCCCTCGATCTCCGGGTGCAGCACCTTCAGGCCGGCCAGGGTCTCCATCGAGGTCTCCCGGCGCGGGTGCTCGTCGACGGCGAAGGTGGCGGTGGACCCGTCGGCCTGGGGCACCTCGATCGGCACGATCTCGTCGACGAAGGAGCCCGCGTCGACGGCCTTGACGGCCCGCTGGTGGCTGCGCAGCGACCAGGCGTCCTGGTCCTCGCGGGTCAGTCCGTACTCGACCGCACAGTTGTGCGCGACGGTGATGGACATGTCGTACGGCGGAGCGCCGGGGGTGTCCAGCGGGTTGGCGGCCGGGGCGAAGCGCTCCCAGTCGCCTGCCTCCTTGCCGGTGGTGAAGGCCTTGCGCTTGAGGAACTGCGGCATGGTCGACAGCGACTCCATGCCGCCGGCCAGCAGGTGCCGGCTCATGCCCGAGGCGATCTGGCCGGCGCCGAACGCGATGGCGGCCAGGCTGGAGGCGCACTGCCGGTTGACGGCCGCACCCGGGATCGAGTCGTAGCCGAGGTCGACGGCGATGTAGCGGGCGCTGTCGCCGCCGCCCTGCAGGCTCTCGGCCAGGATCAGGTCCTCGAAGTCGGACGGGTCCAGCCCGGAGCGTTCGACGGCGGCGACGACGATCGGCTTGGCCACCTCGATGGCGGGCATGTTGGCCAGCGTGCCCTTGCGGGCGGTGCCGATTGCGCTGCGGGCCGCCGCGATGATCGCGGCCTTACTCTGTGCGGTCATGGGGTCTCCGGGGCTCAGGTTGGTTTACGGATAATGAGATTACCGTAACGGGATGGTTCGGCGGTAGACCGGTGTCCGCGGCGCCGGAACAGCGCCGCTCGCGGAGACAGCCGAGGTGCAGGCAGCGTCAGCCCGCGTTCTCCGGGGCCACCAGCGCCTTGGCGATGGCGAAGAACTTGTTGGCGCCCAGCTGGCGGACGGTCGTGATGTTGAACGCCTGCTGCAGCAGTTCGGCGTCCTTGTCGGTCACTCCGGCCAGCGCGGCCGGGGAAGCGTCCAGGATCTCCTTGAGCGACTTCTCCTCGTAGGCCTTGTCCAGGGACTTGGTCAGATCGACCGATACAGCCATGCGAACTCCTTACAGGTACTGGCGCACGTGTGACGTGCATCGCCGGGCGGCGAGCGGGCCCAAGCTAGTGGAACTCGCTGTCAATCTGCTGCGAAGAACTACTCCGCGGGTGTGTAGCCGAAGGGCAGCAGCACGCTCTTGGCCTCGCAGTACGCGTCGATGCCCTCGGGACCGTTCTCCCGGCCGATGCCGGAGTTCTTGTAGCCGCCGAACGGCGCACCCGGGTCGAAGGCGTACATGTTCACCGCGTAGGTGCCGGTGCGGATCTTGCGGGCGATCTCGATGGCCTTGTCGTTGTCCGTGGTCCACACCGAACCGGCCAGCCCGTACACCGAGTCGTTGGCGATGCGCACCGCGTCGTCCTCGTCCTCGTAGGGGATCACCACGAGCACCGGCCCGAAGATCTCCTCCTGCGCGATGGCCATCGAGTTGTCGACGTCGGCGAACACCGTCGGCTCCACGAACCAGCCGCCGTCGAGGCCCTTCGGGCGCTGGCCGCCGGTGACGATGCGGGCACCCTCCTCGACGCCGGTGAGGATGTAGCGCTCCACCCGGTCGCGCTGCTTCTCGCTGATCAGCGGCCCGATCGCGGCCGCCGGGTCATCCGGCCGGCCGACCGGCATGGCGGCGACGGCGGCGGCGACCTTCTCCACCACCTCGTCGTAGCGCGAAACCGGGGCCAGGATCCGGGTCTGGCCCACGCACGCCTGCCCGCAGTTCATCAACCCGGAGAAGACCAGCATCGGCAGGGTGGAGTCTAGGTCGGCGTCCTCCAGGATGATCGCCGCGGATTTCCCGCCGAGCTCCAGCGTGCACGGCTTGAGCCGCTCGGCGGCGATCTTGCCGACCTCCTTGCCGACGGCCGAGGACCCGGTGAAGGTCAACTTGTCGATCTGCGGGTGCGCGGTCAGCGCGCGGCCGGTCTCCGGGCCGCCGGGGACCACCGACAGCACACCCTCGGGCAGCCCGGCCTCGGCGAACACCTCGGCCAGCAGGTTGGTCGACAGCGGGGTCTCCGCGGCCGGCTTGAGCACGACGGTGCAGCCGGCCAGCAGCGCCGGGCCGAGCTTGTTGCAGGCCAGGAAGAACGGCACGTTCCACGCCACCACCGCGCCGACCACGCCGATCGGTTCGCGCAGCACCAGCGTCTGTCCGTACACGCCGTCGCGGATGTCGCGCCAGGTGTACTTGTCGGCCGCCCCGGCGTAGTACTGCAGTCCGGTCACCCCGGCGCCGAACTGCATGATGTCGACGATGGTCCCCGGCTGTCCGGTCTCGCACGTCAGCAGGTGCTTGAACTCGTCGGCGCGCGCGGTGATCAGCTCGACCGCCTTGGCGATGACGGCTTGCCGCTCGTGCGGCGTCATCCGGGGCCACGGGCCCTCGTCGAAGGCCTTGCGCGCCGCGGCGCAGGCGGCGTCGACGTCGGCGGCGGTGGCCAGCGGCGTCTGGCCCACCTTCTCGCCGGTCGCCGGGGAGAACACCTCGATGACCTCGGAGCCGGCGGGTTCGACCCACCGTCCGCCGATGAACAGCTTGTCGAAATCGGTGCGGTAGCCGGGGGTGGCGGTCTGTGTCATGAAACACACCCTACCCACTGCGCGGCAAAACGAGAACCTGTTTCAGTCCGGTGCCGAACCGGGCCGCAGCACCAGCACCAGATTGCTCACCAGGAACTCCCGCAGCACCGGAACAGCCGTCAATCCCCAGGCCCATCGTGGGTGGTAGCGGGGAAAAGCGGCCACCAGCATCCCGGTGCTGCGCGCCCAGTCCAGCCCGTCGGCCACCGACACCGCGAACAGCGACGACCCGTAGTTGTTCTTCGGCGGATGGCCGTGCCTGCGGGTGTACCGGGCCGCCGCCCGCGCCCCGCCGAGATAGTGCGTCAACCCCATCTCGTGACCGCCGAACGGCCCCAGCCACACCGTGTAGGACAGGATCGCCAGCCCACCCGGCCGGGTCACCCGCAGCATCTCGTTGCCCAGACGCCACGGGTCCGGCACGTGCTCGGCGACATTCGACGACAGCGTGACGTCCACGGTGGCGTCGGCGAACGGCAGCGCCAGCCCGGACGCCCGCACCAGGGTCCCGGAGCTGCCCGACGGCGGCGTCGGGCCGGCGTGCATCGCGGCCGGATCGGGCTCCACCCCGATGTAGGCCGCGCCGCAGGCGGCGAACGCGTCGGCGAAATAACCCGGGCCGCCGCCGACGTCGAGCACCGTCCGCCCGTCCAGCGCAGTCCCGGTCGCCCCGCGCCACAACTCGTCGACCATCGCCGCGGTATCGGCGGCCAGCGCACCGTAGAACCGGTCCGGCGCGGACTGCTCGAACCGGAATTCCCCCAGCAGCCGCACCGACCGGCGCAGGTCCGCGCGGCGCGCCAGGAACCGGGTCGGCGCAGGTGACGCGGGGCGGCGCATCGGTCCACCCTATGGGTTGCCGTCTTTGGGCGACCCGCGCCGCCCGCTATAGGCTGTCCGGAATGCCCGAGGTCCCGATCCGCTCCGTGCTGCTCTTGTGCTGGCGCGACACCGGGCACCCCCAGGGCGGCGGCAGCGAGGCGTACCTGCAGCGCATCGGGGCGCAGCTGGCCGCCTCCGGGGTCGCGGTCACCCTGCGCACCGCCCGTTATCCGGGCGCGGCGCCCCGCGGGCAGGTCGACGGCGTGACCATCAGCCGCGGTGGCGGCCGCTACACCGTCTACATCCGGGCCGGGCTGGCCATGGTCGCCGCCCGCGCCGGTCTCGGCCCGCTGCGGCGCGTCAAACCCGACGTGGTGATCGACGCGCAGAACGGGCTGCCGTTCCTGGCCCGGCTGGCCTACGGACGCCGGTCGGTGCTGCTGGTGCACCACTGCCACCGCGAACAGTGGCCGGTCGCCGGGGAGCGGCTGGCCCGCGTCGGCTGGTTCGTCGAGTCGAAACTGTCGCCCTGGCTGCACCGGCGCAACCAGTACGTCACGGTGTCGCTGCCCTCGGCCCGCGAACTGACCGAGCTGGGTGTCGGGTCCGACCGGATCGCGGTGGTCCGCAACGGGGTCGACGAGGCGCCGCCGGGGACCCTGGACGCCCCGCGGTCGGCGACGCCGCGGGTGGTGGTGCTGTCCCGGCTGGTGCCGCACAAGCAGATCGAGGACGCACTGTCGGCCGTCGCCGCCCTGGCGCCCCGGTTCCCGGGCCTGCATCTGGACGTCATCGGGGGCGGCTGGTGGTCGGACCGGCTGGCTGAGCAGGCCGCCGCGCTGGGCATCGCCGACGCCGTCACCTTCCACGGCCACGTCGACGACATGACCAAACATGAACTGGTGCAACGAGCCTGGGTGCAGGTGCTGCCGTCGCGCAAGGAAGGCTGGGGACTCGCGGTGATCGAGGCCGCCCAGCACCAGGTGCCGACCATCGGCTACCGGCACGCCGGCGGCCTGACCGACTCCATCGTCGACGGCGTGACCGGCCTCCTGGTGTCCGACCACCGAGAACTGGTGGACAGCCTCGCCGACCTGCTCGACGACGAGGTGGCCCGCACCGAACTGGGCCGCAAGGCCGCCGCCCGGGCCGCCGAATTCTCCTGGCCGCAGAGCGCCGAGGCGATGAGCACCGTGCTGGCGACCGTCGCCGCCGGCGGCTACGTCAGCGGCGTGCTCTGACGACGGCTCCCACCGCGCCGGCGACCAGAAGTGCCAGCCAGCACAGGTGCGCCGCGATCAGCACCGCCCGCCGCGGCGAGTGTGTCTGGCCCGCGTCGGAGACCCGGTACAGCCGGATCTGATCGTCGGCGTACACCGGCGTCAGTGCCGCCAAAGTCGTTGCCGCCGAACCCATCTCCCCGGCGGAGGTCTCCACCACCAGCCAGCCGACCCCGGCCCGGGCCAGCGCCTCCGGGGCAGCGCCGTCCAGCGCCAACCACTGCACCGCGCGGGCGTGGTTCCCCTCGCCGGGAACCGGTACACCGGCGATGAGCAGATCCCCGGTGGTCAGCACCTCGGCCGACACCCAGCGCGGCAGCGGGTCGAGCACCGGAGCCCCCGGTGCCCAGGAGAACTCCCGCATGGAGTCGGCGGGCAGTACCGCCACCGGGGCCGGATCGGCATTGATCCGCAGCGCGACGGCGGCGTACCCGCCGGGATAGCGCACCGAATGCACCGCACCGCCCACCCCGAACGCCAGATCCGGCAGCGCCGCCAGCAGCGCCGCGCAGCCCACGGCGGCGACGACAGCCGGCCGCAGGACCGGCACTCGGCGCGCGATCACCGGCACCGCGGCGGCCGCGCACACCGCGTAGCCGGGCAGCGCCAGGCCCACCCACTTCTGCGTATCGCGCAGCACCCCGAGCCCGGGTGCGAACTCGGCGGCGGCCTGCAGGACGGCCAGGCCGGACGCGGTGGCGGCCAGCGCCGGACCCACCACCGCGATCAGCGCCAGTACCAGCAGCGGCCGGGCCCGAGTATGCCAGGCGGCGTGCACCCCGGCGGCCACCAACGCCACCAGCGCCAGCGTTCCGACCACCGCGAACCACGTCGTCCGTGACTCCGGTACGGAATCGGCGTTCCAGATGCCGCCGAGGCCGGCCAGTGTCCCGAGGGTGCCGAGCCCGGGCTCGGCACGCGACGCGAAGACGTCGAAACCCGGTGCGCCGGCCGCCCCGTAGGTCCGCAGCGACCCGCCGGCGGAGGCCACCAGCCACGGCAGCGCCGCCACCGTCGCCAGCCCGGTCACCCCGAGCACGTCACGCCACCGGGCCCCGGCTCCCGGCGACACGCAGCACACCAGCGCCACGACCGCGGCCATCAACCCGCCCGTCGGCGTCAACCCGGCCAGCGCCAGCCAGAAGCCGAGTGCCCACCAGCGGACCCGCCCGGTGTTTCTGCGGGCGGTCCCGGT
>WBZQ01000692.1_pt1 | contig 24842 bp, 14 predicted proteins | sample 5204251 | NCBI WGS metagenome assembly WBZQ01 (sample SAMN12412402, study PRJNA552823) | activated sludge metagenome | isolation source: activated sludge from nitrification reactor of wastewater treatment plant... | place: USA: Virginia | collected 2017-09
GTCACTACTCCTTTGCTCAAATCCTTACTCAAAGGTATAAGCCCCAGCACCCTGACCTAATTCAATAATTGATGCACCGGCAGCATTTTTGGTAAGTTTAAAGAGCAACCCGGCAATCGGCGCAGCGGTGGCGACACGGTAAATCTGCTGCACGGTTCGATATTCCTCCGCTGGCAAGTTGATTTTGTTGGGCAGTGCCAATGCATGGGCCATCCCTGGTCCCAACCCCAGCGCTGTGAAAAGCAGGCTTAGAAAGCGTACTACTTTCAAACGCATGGTTTACCTCCTTGTCGACAGACCGCCGACATTCGCCTACTATAAGTCCAGCATCTAGGTCGTGCAACCCATCAAGGTAGGCCGTAGGGTACTAGATTACGGTATAGATAGGGTTCTATACCCATTTTCTCTATATCGCTCTATTTTGCGACTGCAAAGCCATAAATTTTCTCATGGCTGATCCAGAAAATTCATGGCCTTTCAGAGCACAAAGGGTATAATTAGCCTGTGGTAAACTAGTAGCTTTGTTCAATCACGCAGTCAATGTTTGAAAAGGAAAAGTACGTGGCGCCTTTGCAGTCAGCAGCCTTTCGGCGGCTTTGGTACTCGAGCCTCACTTCGGCCGGCGCGCTGGCCATGGAGCGTACGACAACGGCCTGGCTTATGCTGGAGACAGGGGGCGGCGCAGTTGCCATCGGCTTGTCCTTTGCAGCCCGCATGCTACCGTCGCTGCTGTTGGGGCTGGCAGCAGGGACTATCGCCGATCGCAACGACCGTTCCCGGCAACTGCTGGCGGTCGCTGCGGCCTCACTCCTGCTGACAGCCGCCTTTGGCGCGTGGCTTGGCCTGGCGACCATTCGCAGTTGGCAGGTCATTGTCTTCTCATTCGTTATAGGTTGTGTACAAGTGTTCGATACGCCAGCCCGGCAGGCGCTTGTCCTGGATATTGTTAGCCGGGAGACGGCACCGCGCGCCTTAGCCCTCAATGCCTTGGGGACGCGTGTGATGTTTGCATTGGGGGCTTTGGGTGCTGGGCTGCTGCTCCCGCGCATCGGCGTAGCGCGCTGCTACCTGCTTGCTGCGCTCATGTATGGTCTGGTTGCAGGACTGGCAGCGACGTTGCGTGTCACCCAAGCTCATCACACCCTGACCCAACCACTCCCCTTCTCCCAAGCCTTGCGGGATGCTGGCCGGCTGATCTTTGTGGTCCCGGCTCTCCGTGTCCTGGTTGTCGCTGGTCTTGTTTGTGAAGTCTTCGCCTTCTCGCACCAGAGTGCCTTACCGCTCTTGGCGCAAAATGTCCTCACAGCCGGAGCCCAAGGACTGGGTACGCTCAACGCCGCTGCCTCGGTCGGTGGAGCCATTTCCGTGCTGTTACTGGCCTTGCTGGCTGGCCAACGGCGCCACCAACCGCTGCTCAGCGCGATCTTTCTCGGCTATGGACTCTCGATTGTGGGCCTGGCCGCAACGCGTGACCTGGTGTCGGCGACAATGGTCATGGTCGTCATCGGCATGTGTGCAGCGGCTTTTGATGTCCTTCAGCAGACCCTGATGCAGATGGCAGTGCCGACTGAGCAACGGGGGCGGGCGGTAGGGTTGTGGGTGCTCAGTATTGGCTCTGCCCCAGTCGGGCATTTGGAGATGGGGATGTTGGTGGCGGCGCTGGGGGTGCCGCGCGCGCTGTTGATCAACGGTGCGTTGACAGTTGCCGCTGCCGTGACGCTCCTTGCCCGCGCCCCAGAGTATCGCTGGTCACTCAGGCCAAGCCCCAAGCCCAACGAATCGCCCAACGAATCGCCCGACGAATCTCTGCGCGACTCGTAACGCTAAAACCAAACGACAGTTACTCTGAAAACGCACTTGGGAACCAGCCCAAACCAACAAGAGGCTGAGCGGCTGCTGGAGCGGGTCAAAAATCTGCCCAAAACAGAAAAGCAAGCAATGCAAAAAAGCTGTTTGACTTCTGGGATTGAAAATGGTAGAGTAGCAGTTGCAAAGGTTGAATCAATTCTCTCTTCCAGCAAATTTTCTTACCTCAAGTAAATTTTCTTATTTCCGTAGTACAAACAGCAGTGAAACGATAAGGAGGGTACAGATGACACAAAAGCCCATTACCCGGCGCAACTTTCTCAAAGGGGTAACGGTGGTTGGCCTAGGCGCGGCCAGCGCACAGTTGATGGCCGCTTGTGCAATGCCAGCGGCGCCAGGCGGTCAAGCGCCCAGCACAACGGGGTCGACCAGCAATGCACCAGCGGCCACGGATGTCACCCTGCGCGTGCAGGTGCCGCCGGAAGCCGGTCAAAGCGTGATGCCGACCAAGTTGGCCGAAAAATTCACAGCCGACACCGGCATTAAGGTCACCATTGAAGAGACGATCTACGGCGAAATTGAAACCAAGACGCAAACCGGCTTCATTTCCGGCACGCTGCAAGACCTGGTCTATGGTCACCATCGCTGGCTTTTCCTCAATTTTGCCAAAGGGATCTACTTAGTGATCGACGACCTGCTGGCCCGGGATGCGCCCAAGGATTGGAGTGACATCTATCCCAGCATCATCGCGGGCAACGCGCTGGACGGCAAAAACTTCAGCGTCCCCGGTGTGGTTCACCCAGGTGGCAACATTGCCGTCAACTACAACAAGACGTTGTTGGCAGCCAAAGGTCTGTCCGAGCCCAAGGCGGGCTGGACGCTCAGCGATTGGACCGAATTGGCCACCGCTGCCGCTGAACCCGACAAAAATATCTTTGGTATGGGCTTTGACGCGATGAATGCCCTACACTATTACAGCAATGTGGCACGTTCGTTTGGCCCCAAGGATTCCAAAGATTGCTGGGTGATGAACGAAGAGGGCACCAAATTGCAGTTTGACAATGACCAACACAAGGAGATTGGCGCCTGGCATCTGGGTTTGTTGGAGAAAAAGATTGTTCCGCGCAAGCCGGATTATATTGACAATAGCGCGGCAGGCATCTTCCTGGCCGGGCAAAGCGCCACCCATGCTAGCACCGTCGGCACCCTGACCAGTTTCCTGAGCCAGGTGGGGGATAAGTTCGAGATGGATGCGGTGCTGTTGCCGGTTGGCTCCGAAGGCCGTCAAGGCACCTGCTATTCGGGCAACATGCACATGATCAATGCCAAGAGCGCCCATCCTGAAGAAGCCTGGGAATTGCTCAAGGTCTATTCATCCACCGAAGCCGGTGTTTCCATGGTGGTCGATGGCAAACTCCAGCCCAATGGTCACAAGTCGGCCTGGACGCACCCGGATGTGGTGAAGATCAACAAGATGTTTGGCATCGCCGACAGCTTGATCTCGGCTGGCATTGAACGCTTCCCCATGCCCAAGAACACGCGCTTCACCGAAGCCAACAACATCTTTGGCAACGAGGTTGATCGCATCTGGGAAGGCGAGGTCAAGTGGGAAGAGCACGCGCCAGAAATCGTCAAGAAGGTGCAAGCTGTGCTCGATATGCCCCGCCCATAGGTAGTCGGTCAGCGAATACGCGCTTTGTTTTTTGACAAGGTGACAAGGTGACAAGGTGACAAGGTGACTTGTTGCGTTCACCTTGTCACCTTGTCTTTTACTAGGAGAAGCCACCATGCCCACGGATCTTGCCCAGCATATCCAAACCACGCCGCTCTGTGATACGCATGAACATCTGCGCAAAGAAGCGGAATATGTGGAAAATGGCCCTGACCTGCTGCAAAATCTCTTCAGCAGCTATGTACCAGCCGATCTAGTTGTCGCAGGGGCGAGCCAGGCCGCAGTCGATGCACTGCTGGACGGCAAAAATCCCGATCTGCGATCTCGCTTTAACGCCATCCGCCCGGCCTGGGAGGCGGTGCAGCATACCGGCTATGGGGAAGCGGTGCGCATCATTGCCCGCCAACTCTATGAAATGGACGAGATCACCCCCGCTGCCCTAGAAAGGGCGCAGGCCAGTCATGACGCCCTGCGCCAGCCAGGGCAGCGGCTGCACTTGTTGCGTGACAAAGCCAATCTGGATCATGTGCAGGTCGATGATTTTATTCGGCCCTGCCGGGTGGATCTATCTGGCCCTGATTTTTTCTTTTATGACATTTCCTGGGTGGCCTTTGTCAATGGTCAGCCGGATCCGCCCCAGTTGGCGCGTGAAACAGGGATCGAAGTGCGTGATCTCGCCACGCTGCGCCAGGCCATGCGCGAAGTGTTTGTGCGCAACGCCGAGGTGGCCATTGCCGTCAAGTCGCAACATGCCTACAACCGCACCTTACAATGGCGCCCACGCACGGATCGCGAAGCCGCCCTGGCCCTGGCCTCCTATTTGTACGATCCCGCCAGCATGAGCGAAGCAGAAATGCTCTGCCTGGGGGATTGGTCATTGGCCCAAGGGGTGGAGTTGAGCATTGAGTATGATTTACCGTTCAAAATTCACACGGGCTATTATGCTGGCCATAGCCGGATGCCGGTGGAACGGATTCCCGCTGGCCATTTATGTGCGTTGTTGCACCACTATCCCCAGGCACGCTTTGTACTGATGCACATTGCCTATCCCTACAGTGATGAGATGGTGGCGCTGGCCAAACATTATCCCAACGTCTATGTGGATCTCTGCTGGGCCTGGAGCATCGATCCCTTTAGCACAGCTCATTTTGTGCGCCAATGTATTCATGCGGTGCCAGCCAACAAACTTTTTATCTTTGGCGGTGACACCAGTTGGGCCGCTGGCAGTTTTTCTCATGCGGTTCAAACTCGGCGCTGGCTCAACTACACCTTGCAAGCCGAAATCAACGATGGTTTTCTCAGCGAAGCCGAAGCCATTGCCCTCGCCACACGCTACATGCACGACAACCAATATGCCTGTTTCCATGTGGCCGAGAAAAAGGCAAAGTTGCGGGCCTTGAGTGCGAAATAACTTGTATACAAAACAACTGGTGTACGAAATAAGTAGCATGATTATCCGGTAAATAACTAGTCTTTTTGCCTGCTTAATGCTATGCTTGGTTGCGTTGCGACCATCCCCCCGGCGGATCATTAGAAAGGAGATGAGACAAATGATCCTAGCAAGCCGCTTTACCAAGCAATTTCACAGGGGGGTGCTACGTCTAGCACCTCTTACCACCACGTGGCGTATGGCGCCCAGAAGCAAGCTTTTGCTCTGTGGAGGGTTGCTGATGTTGATAAGTGTCACGATCGCCCTATTCCTTCCCCCTCCGGTGGCAGCCAAGCAGGCTCCAAATCAAGCAGCCACCATCAAGGCCGTTGCCTTGCAACTGGAAAAATTCGCCGAGGGCTTTACCCAGCCAGTCAAGATTGCCCGTGCTGAGGATGATCGGCTCTTTGTCATCGAACGCAAAGGCTACATCTATGTGGTCCAGAGCAATGGTGTCAAGGTTGCCACCCCGTTTCTCAACATTGTCAGTCGGGTTGGCTCGGATAACAGCGAACAAGGATTGCTGGGCCTGGCTTTTGACCCGACAGATGCCAACATCTTTTATGTGAACTATACGAACCTAAGCGGTGATACCGTAGTTGCCCGTTACAAAGTTGCCGCCAACAATCCCAACCTGGCCGACCCGAACAGCGAACAGATTGTGTTGACGGTGGATCAACCGGCGGCCAACCATAACGGCGGCGATCTGGCCTTTGGTTCAGACGGTGAACTCTACATTCCCCTGGGTGACGGCGGTGGCGGTGGTGATCCATCTGGCAATGGGCAGAATCTCAGCCGTCTGCTGGGGAAAATTTTGCGCATCCATGTCAGTGGTGTCACCACCTATACGATTCCGGCGGGCAATCCATTTGCCAACGATAGCAATCCCAACACCCGCGCTGAAATCTGGTCGTACGGCTGGCGCAACCCCTGGCGCTTTAGCTTTGATCGGAGCACCGGGGACATGTTTGTCGGCGATGTCGGCCAGAGTGCGCATGAAGAGGTAGATTTTGAACCAGTGAATACAGCTGGGCGCAACTACGGTTGGAATCGCTGTGAAGGCACCTATGTCTATCCGGCCAAAAATCCGCCCCAAGCCTGCCCAACCAATGCCGGCTTCACCATGCCCATCTTCGATTATGGGCGTAGCGATGGCTGTGCCGTCACCGGTGGCTATCTCTACCGGGGGGCAACCTATCCGAATTTGGTCGGGCACTATCTTTTTGCCGACTTTTGCACCGGCAATTTCTGGGACCTCACGCCCAACGGCAGCGGCGGGTGGAACAATACAAAATTAGGAAAGTTAGGGGCAAATTCGCCCAGCAGCTTTGGCGAGGATCACAACGGTGAACTCTATGTGGCCGACTACGGCAGTGGGATCATCTATCACATCAAGGATACCGCCCAAACCACGACGCCAACGCCCACCAGCACCCCGACGCCGACAGCCACCCCGACCGTTGTGGCCACTGTGCCGACTGTCCCACCGCCCCGAACGCCGTGGATCTACATGTCGGAGATTCACAAAGCACAATAAAGCATGATCCACAGATTGCACAGATTCTCACAGATTTTTCGTAGACGGTATTATTGGGTCAACGAGATGGTGAAACGTAGAGGCGCGTCTCTACAAATCTGTGCAATCTGTGGGTCAACCAAAACCTTGCACAAAAAGGATAAGCACGGATGAGTATCTATGACGAACTGGGCGTACGCCCGCTGATCAACGCCAGCGCTACCTTAACCCGGCTGGGCGGCTCAATCATGCCGCCAGAAGTAGTCCAGGCGATGTTGGACGCTTCCCGCCACTTTGTCAACCTGGACGAGTTGCAGCGAGCCGTGGGTGAGAAGTTGGCCGAAATAACCCACAACGAAGCGGCCTATGTCAGCACCGGGGCCGCCGCCGGGTTGGTGTTGGCCACGGCAGCTTGTGTGGCAGGCAACGATCCAGCCGCCATTGCCCGCCTACCTGACACCAGCGGTTTAAAAAACGAGGTGATCATCCACAAATCGCACCGCAACGGTTATGACCACGCCGTACGCCAGGTAGGCGTAAAGATTGTGGAGATTGGCATGGCCCTGCATACCGCGCCATGGGAACTGGAAGCGGCCATCAACGAAAAGACGGCGGCCATCTTCTGGTTTCAAGGCGCCATGAGTGGTCACGGGGATCTGCCGCTAGAGCAGGTGATCGAAATTGCCAATCGCCACCAGGTGCCGGTGGTGGTGGATGCCGCAGCGCAGTTGCCACCCGTGGAAAATCTGTGGCGCTTTACAAAGATGGGGGTGGCGTTGGCGGTCTTCAGCGGCGGCAAAGATCTACGTGGGCCACAGACCACCGGCTTGGTGGTGGGGCGTAAAGATCTGGTCGAAGCCATGCGCATCAACGGCAGCCCCAACCACAGCATCGGGCGGCCCATGAAGGTAGGCAAAGAGGAGATGGTTGGGCTGCTCGCTGCGGTCAAACGCTACCTGGCCTTGGATCACGAAGCACGCGCCTCGCAGGATGACGAGGTGGTCTCTGGCTGGTGCGCAGCCCTCAATCAGTTTGTGGGTGTTCATGCCGAGCGTTCGTTTCCGAATGAAGCAGGGCAACCCTTGCCCCGCGCCAAGGTGACGATTGATCCGACCAAAGCACGCCACAGCCGCGACGCCGTGGTGCGCCAGTTAGAACAAGGATCCCCGGCCATTACCGTCTCCCAAGCGGGCAGTGATGCCTTTTACCTCAACCCCATGACGCTGGCCGATGGGGAAGAACAGGTGGTGCTGGATCGCCTGGTAGAAATTTTACGCCAGTAGTTTATCCGCCAATTACGAATTGCGAATTGCGAGGCTGAGTATCGCAATTCGCAATTCGCCGAGTTCCCTCGCTTCAATCCCTATGACCGAATTGATTGAAAAGCGCGAACGCCTGGCCGATCCAGTCGCGACAACGGGTGATCGGGTCTATATCATCTGCTCGCAAAATGGTCTCTTCCCCGATCCCTGGCAGGGGCATGTGCCGCATGAAATGTGGGGCATCTGGGATCATCCGATCAAGCTGTTGGACGGTTGCTGGTTTGCCGTGCGTTCACCCCGCACCCAGGTGACCCGCTGGTTGACCGAGGCGGATTGCTGTCGCGTGGGCCTGGGTTATACAGAATTTGTCTATCAGTTGGATGCCCTGCAAGTTACCCGGCGTGATTTTGTGCCAGATGGATTGGAGGGTTGCTGCATCACCGTGACCCTCAGCGCACCGGCAGATTGGCACGAAGCCCTGGAACTGGTGGTAGTCGTGCGTTCGGATCTGCGCCCGGCCTGGCTGGGCGAACAGGTGGGACTGCATGATGCACCAGATCAGGTGACGTTGGCCGTAGATCGACGCCAGGTTACCTTTGCAGATGTCCAAAATCCCTGGTTTGCCCTGGTGGGGGCTGATCTGCCGGCGACCACCCTCCAAACTGACGCACCCGCCCCTGGCTTCACCCAAACCCATGGTCAGGGTTGCCAGGTGCAATTGACCTTGCCCTTTACGCCCGAATTAGCCGGTTCGGTTACCCGGCATCTATTGATTGCCGGGTCCAGCCAGAGTCTTACCCAGGCGCAAAGCACCTTTGCCCGCTTACAGGCCGAGCAGACAGCACTGGTCCAGGCCAAGCAAGCGCACTACCAACAGATTAGCCAGACCAGCCAGTTGTGTTCGCCGGATGAAATGATCAACACCGCCTTTCAATGGGTCAAACTCAATTGCCAGATGTTGGCCCGCTTCACCCCGACCCATGGCTTGGGGGTTGGGGCTGGCTTGCCGACCTATCCCTGGTGGTTTGGCATTGATACCCTCTACGCCGTATTGCCGATGCTGCAAGCCGGCCTGTTTGATTTGACCAAAGCCTCGTTGCGGCTGCTCAAGCAGGTGAGCATGGCGACCAATCCCAACGAGATCGGCCGGGTCATCCACGAACTGAGCACGACCGGTGTCGTGTACAATGCGGGCAACCTGGTGGAGACGCCACTTTTTACCCGCGCCGTCCATCAAACCTGGTTGTGGACCGGTGATGACGCCTTTCTGCATGAGATGTATCCCTTTTGCAAACAGGGCTTGCTCGACTATACACTGGGGTCATGTGACCCAGATGGCGATCTGTGCCCATCCGGACGCAGCATTATTGAGACGTTGGAGATGCACGCTGGTTTTGAATGTCTCGATGTGGCGGCTTACACCTGGGAAGCGCTGGGTTGCCTGGCCGAGATGGCCCAGGCGGTGGGTGAAGCTGATTTGATCCCTGAACTTCAGGCCAAGGCGCAGCTATTGGGGCAACGCTTGCAGAATGAATGGTGGGTGGCGGACGAAAATCTCTTTGCCGATGTGCGCGCCTCCATTACCGAAGTGCGCCAGCGCTTAGGCGAACTGGATGTATTGGCCCAACAACAACCTACTGATGTGGGCGTTCAGCAGCAGGTCACCCAGGCGCATCATCTCTTTGATCCGTTGTTGACCAAGCATGCCAGCGCCGACCCAGATGTGGATCTGCCCTGGCTCTTGCGCCATTGGGTGGTGTTCTGCCCAGTGGAAGTCGGTCTGGCCACTCCAACCCAGGCAACGGCTCTCTTACAACGGCTGGCCACCCCAGAATTTTGTAATCAGTGGGGCATGTATCTTCATCCCGACCGCCACGATGTCATGAGCATCAACAGCGGCTTGCTGGCCCTGGCGCAGATGCGTTACGGACAAGTGGACACGGCGCTAACCCGCATCCAGGCTATGGCGCAAACCCTCGATCTCCACATGCCGGGCGCCATTAGCGAAGCCTTGCCGGATCAATGGTGCTTTCTGCAACTCTGGTCGGCGATGGGGATTATCTCGCCGGTCGTGGAAGGTATCTTTGGCCTGGAACCCCGTGCGAGTGAGCACCGCTTGCGGGTGGTGGTTCATCTGCCCACCGATTGGGAGGAGGCTGAATTGCGCCAGGTGTGCGTCGGCACGGCCCAGTTTCGCATCCACGCCAGCCGCCAATCACAGCGCTATACGCTCACCGTCACCACCGACGCACCCGACTATCAGGTAGAGGTCGGATTTGTCCTGCCGAGCACCGCCCAGGTGGCGAGCGTCACCCTCAACGGACAGCCAGCCGATTGGCGTTGGCAACAAGGCAATGCGGGACGAGCCCTGGTTTGCGCTGCGCAAGGGAATGTTACATTGGTGATCGAGTGATGAGTGAGTACCTTCACTCATCACTCATCGATACTCAGTAACGATCCCCCGCTCGGCGGGCGAGAGCACCTCTAGCACCTGGCAGGCCAGTTCGTAGCGGCCAAAGCTTGGCATGAGGTAGACACCCTGGACATGCGGCAATTCTTTTAGCTCCAGCAGCAACTCTTGCGCCATCTTCACCCCTTCTTCACGCCCGTTGGGGCCGGCTTTGCGCATCCGTTCCAGGGCTGCCTCGCTCAAAGTAATGCCGGGGACTTCGTTGTGCAAAAACGAAGCGTGCTTATGGCCTTGCAAGGGCAAGACGCCAATCAATACCGGCACGGGGAAATCTCCATAGCGCTCTTCATAGAGATCCAGAAAGGTGCGCCAGAGCTGAGCATCGAAGATGGGCTGGGTCATGGTGAAATGAGCGCCGCCGCTGACCTTCTGGTAAAAGCGATCCACTTCTTCGCTTAAGTTGGCGCGGGTTGGGTCGCAGGCCACGGCAATGGTGAAACCACCCCGTTCACCCAGTTCGCGACCAGAGAGATCGACCCCCTGGTTGTATTTGTCAATAATACGCACCAGCCCAATGCTATCCACATCATAGACCGGCTTGCTCTGTTTCATATCGCCCAGGCTCGGCGGATCGCCGGTGAGGGCCAGGATGTTGCGTACACCCAGTGCGCGAGCGCCGATTAAATCGGCCTGTAAGCCCATCAAAGAACGGTCACGCGTGGTAAAGTGCAAGATCGTTTCAATGGCGGCCTGCTGCTGAATCTGTACACAGAGGGCCAACGCCCCCATGCGCACACGGGCCATGGGGCTATCGGCCACATTGACCGCATCGGCCCCCATCTGCTTGGCGTGGAGCGCCCCTTCGATCTGCTTCTGTGCATTAAAGGCCCGTGGTGGATCCACTTCTACACTGATCACAAAATGACCATCCTGCAATTTGCGCAACAGGCCAGTGGGCGGGATCTCCTGCTCCTCGTGAGCTGTCACACGCAGATCAGGCGCTTCTTCGCTGACTGTCACCAGGTGAATGGCGGTTGTCGGTTGGGCAATCTGTTGGGCGAGGGCGCTGTTGAGGGCGTTGCGCATGGCCCGCACATGCATCGGCGTAGTGCCGCAGCAACCACCGATCAAGCGCGCATTGTGACGCAGATAATCAGGCACATGGCGGGCAAAATATTCAGGGCTGGAAGGATAATAGAAGCGCCCACTGACCCGCTCTGGAAAACCAGCGTTGGGCATGACGCTAAAGTGCATGGCCGGTGCGGATTCGTGCATCACCTGGAGCGTTTCCAAGGTTTGTGCTGGACCAACGGTGCAGTTGACGCCAACCAGATCCGCCCCGGCGGCCAGCAGCCGTTCCGTTACCAACACAGGCGATTGTCCGCTAAGGGTCAGGCCATCCTGGGCATAGGTCATAGAGGCCACCAAAGGCAGGTCGCAGGTCTCTTTGGCCACTTGTAGGGCAATCTCCAGTTCGGCCAGGTTGCTAAAGGTTTCAAAAAGCAAGAAATCGGCCCCGGCTTCCCACAGTACCGAGATCTGTTCACGAAAGACCTCTCGCGCTTCCGTCGGGCTGATCAATCCCTGTGGCTGCAAGCGTTTGCCCAACGGACCAATATCCCCAGCGACGAAGATGGCACGGCCGGCCACCTCACGCACATCGCGCACCAGACGCACCGCCTTAAAGTTAAATTCACGGACATGATCAGCCAGCCCATGATCGGCTAAGCGGATGCGGTTGGCGCCAAAGCTGTGGCTCTTGATCACATCGGCCCCAGCGGCGGCATAGGCCTGGTGAATTTCCGTCACCCACCCAGGACGAGTCACGACCAATTGCTCCAGACACTGCTCGCTGCTGGCCCCGCGTGCATAGAGCATGGTGCCCATGCCGCCATCACAGAGCAGCGGTTGGGTTTGTACTTTTGCTAAAAAAGGATGCATGTTGATTAACTCTCGTAACAATTTTCACAGACGACCGCCATTTTATACCACTAAAGCGCTTTTTAGGGTAAAATCTGTAGCAAGCCGTACAGCATCTAGGCAACCTTGCCTCTACGCTGACGGAGCAAGATTGTAGACAGGCTGATGAATGACGAGTGATAAGTGATGGCATTCACTCATCACTTGTCACTCATTCATTATAGGACAAAATTTCATGGCTCAACGCCCATTGTTATTTCGTTATTTACGTTTTCCCGAAATTTCGGCCAGCGACGCGCAACGCCTGGCCGATGAAGTGCGGGCCTTGGTTGCGCCGGATCTGGCCATTGAATCGGTGCAAATCGTACGTGACCAGCAAAACGAAGGTGCGGTGATCTTGCGCGGACGCTTGCTTGGCCCAAGTGACCAAATTTTCACTCACTGGCTACACGAATTAAATTCACGCGGCTACACGCCCATTTTGCGGCCAGACCCCAGCAGCAGCGATGCCAACCAGGTGGTTTTGCACGTGTTGGCTGGGGCCGTGCCGCGCACTTCCACCAATTTTCGCACCAATCTGATCCTCTTTCTCTTAACTGTGCTCAGTACGCTGTTTGTGGGTTCGCTTTATGCTTCGACCGATGTACCGATCAACAGTTGGCTGGATCTGATCAGCCCAGGGAACCTGCTGCGCGGCTGGCCTTATGCCGCCACCCTCTTGGGCATTCTAACCGCCCATGAATTTGGTCACTATTTTGCAGCCCGCTATCATCGGGTGGCGGTCACCCTGCCCTATTTTTTGCCCTTGCCCATCCCGCTTGGGATCGGCGGCGGCACACTCGGCGCCTTTATCCAACTGCGTGAGCCGGTGCCGGATCGGCGCAAACTTTTTGATATTGGGGTAGCTGGCCCGCTGGCTGGGTTGGTCTTGGCCGTGCCGTTGCTCTTACTCGGTTTGCGGGGCGCACCGGTGGGCGGTTTACCATCAGGCCAAGAATTGCTGCTGGAAGGCAACAGCCTGCTTTATTACTTTGCCAAGTTTTTGGTCTTTGGCCGCTTTTTACCAGACTGGATAGCCCGCCAAGACGTCATGTTGGATGCTGCGCCGGTTGTGACCGCAGCCTGGACTGGGCTGCTGGTTACAGCCATCAACCTGTTACCTCTAGGTCAGTTGGATGGTGGGCATGTGGTGTTTGCCCTCTTTGGTGACAAGGCGCGCTACGTCAACCGCATCATCCTGGGTGTGATGTTTGTGCTAGCCGTAGCCGGGTTGGGGCCGATCCAACGGATCTTTCCTTTTTTGGAGGCAGTTGGCTATACGGGCTGGTTTCTCTGGTTAGGGCTTACTTATTTTCTGGTTGGACCGTATCATCCTCCTGCGCTGGATGACGTTACCCAACTGGACAATCGCCGCCGTTGGCTCGGCTATTTTGTAATTTTCGTCTTTGTCATTACCTTTACACCTGTTCCGGTGCGGCTCTTGCAATTGTAAAGGCCAGACGGTATCCAGACAAGCTTCTCTAACAAAGAACATGATGAATGAAGAGTGATGAGTGAGTTCATTCACTCATCACTCTTCATTCATCACACATTCGCAATTAAGAAAGAACCATCTATGTCCAAAGCTCCTTCCATGCAAGAAGTCATCCAGCGTCTGCACACCTACTGGGCGGCGCGCGGCTGCCTGATCTGGCAACCCTACAGTGAAAAAGTCGGCGCCGGCACCATGAATCCAGGCACGGTCTTACGCGTCCTCGGCCCTGAACCGTGGAATGTGGCCTATGTGGAGCCCTCGTTCCGGGCCGATGATGGACGCTATGCCGAAAACCCCAATCGGATGCAGATGCATCACCAATACCAGGTCATCCTCAAACCAGACCCCGGCAATCCTCAGGAACTCTATTTGGGCAGCCTGGAAGCCATTGGCCTGGACCGCACACGCCATGACATTCGCTTTGTGGAAGACAACTGGAAATCGCCTGCGCTCGGCGCCTGGGGGCTGGGCTGGGAGGTCTGGCTGGATGGGCAGGAGATTACCCAGTTCACCTATTTCCAACAATCAGGTAGCCTCACACTCGACCCAGTCAGCGTAGAAATTACCTACGGGCTGGATCGCATTGTCATGTACCTGCAACACAAAACCCAAGTCTGGGATATTGATGTGGATGGCCAGCACAGCTTTGCGGAAATCTACCGTGACCCGGAGATCGAACATTGTGTCTACAACTACGAACTGGCCGATGTGACCCACCTCAAGCAGTTGTACGAGATCTACCGCGCCGAGGCCGATGCCTGCCTCAAACGCGGGCTGGTGATCCCGGCGCATGATTTTGTCCTACGCCAGAGCCACACCTTCAACCTGCTTGATGCGCGTGGCGCCATCGGCGTCACCGAACGGGCCAAGTTCTTTGCCGCCATGCGCAACCAAGCCCGCGCCGTCTCTGAACTTTATGTCAAACAGCGCGAACAGGCTGGCTTTCCCTGGATCAAGTCAGTGCCCAATGCAGAATTCGGAATGCGGAATGTAGAAACGCATACCACTCCGCATTCCGAATTCCACACTCCGAACTCGTTTCTCTTGGAGTTGGGTGCCGAAGAGTTGCCGCCAGGGGATGTGAGCAGTGGCCTGGCCCAGATTGAGAAAAATCTGGCTGCCTTGCTCAAAGAACAACGCCTGACCTATGGCACGTTGCGGGTGACTGGCACAACGCGCCGGCTGGTGGCGTATGTCACCGATCTGGCGCCCAGCCAGACCGATGAGGTCGTGGAGAAGCGTGGTCCAGGCCAGGATCGCGCCTTTGACAGCGCCGGCCAGCCGACCAAAGCTGCCGAAGGCTTTGCCCGCGGCCAGGGCCTTGAAGTCAGTGCATTGGAAGTGCGCGACAGCTATGTCTATGCCGTCAAGCGAGTCAGCGGGCGCCCAACGCCCGCGGTGTTGCCCGAACTTTGCACCAAGTTGTTGGATAGCCTGCGCTTTGAGATGACCATGCGCTGGAACAGCAGCAATGTGGCCTTTCCTCGCCCCTTGCGCTGGATCGTAGCGCTCTATGGCGACGCTGTGGTGCCTTTTACCTGGGCAGGAGTCACAAGTGGTAGCGCCAGCCGTGGGCCGCGCTTTGCCGACGCCGTGGCGCAACTGGCGCCGGGTGGCTTTACTACCTTTATTGTCACTGATGCAGACAGTTACTTCACCAGCGTTGTCCAAACCGGTGTGGTCCTCGACCGCACTGTTCGTCGCCAGCAGATTGCCGCACAGGTGACGCAGGTAGCCGCCAGCGTGGATGGTTACGCCCCGGATGATCCCGACCTGTTGGATGAAGTTACCGATCTGGTGGAAGCGCCGCAAGCCCTGTTGGGTAGTTTTGAAGAAAAATATCTCGAACTCCCCACGCCAATTCTGATCGGGGTGATGAAAAAACATCAACGCTACTTCCCGATCTTCCGCCAAGCGGAAGAGGCTGGTCAAAGAGCCGTCATGTTGCCCTATTTTATCACCATTGCCAATGCCAATGCGCTACGCCATCCCGATGTCGTGGTAGAGGGCAACGCTGGGGTGATTCGCGCCCGCTATGCCGACGCGGCCTTTTTCTTCCGCCATGACACCGAACGACCATTGGAGAGCTATACGCCCCGCCTGAGCACCCTTACCTTCCACGAGAAGTTGGGGTCAATGTTGGATAAGGCGCAGCGCTTGCAACAATTGGCGCCGGCACTGGCCCAAATGCTTCAGTCCACCCCAGCCGAGATAGCGGCCGTCAGCCGCGCTGCTAGCCTGGCCAAATCGGATCTCGTCACCACCATGGTGGTGGAGATGACCAGCTTGCAGGGCATTATGGGTGAAATCTACGCGCTCAAGAGTGGCGAAGAGGCTGCGGTGGCCCAGGCAATTCGTGAGCACTACCTGCCCCGCGCTGCGGGGGATGCCAACCCGGCCTCGCGACCAGGGTTGGCCCTAAGCCTGGCCGACAAACTGGACAGTCTGGCCGGTCTCTTTGCTGTGGGCGCCATCCCAACCGGCAGTGCGGATCCCTTTGGGCTGCGCCGCGCCGCGTTGGGCGTGGTCTATAATTTGTTGACAGCCCAGCAAGACTTCAGTGTACGTGCAGGTCTGGCCACGGCGGCACAACTTCAGCCGGTCACCGTCAGTGCCGAGGCGCTGGGTGAGACCAGTACCTTTGTCGAGCGCCGCCTGCAAGGTGTGTTGGCCGAAATGGGCTTTGCCTTTGACATTGTGGAAGCAGTCTTGGCCGTGCGCGGGGATAATCCCTATGCGGCCCAGCGGGCTTGTGAAGCCCTCAAGGATCTGGTGCGTCAACCCTGGTGGGGTGATGGCTTTACTGCCTATGCGCGTTGTGCCCGCATTACCCGCAACCTGGAAGCAACTTTACCCCTCAATCCAGCAGCCTATGTGGAAGAGGTAGAACAGCAATTGCACACAGCGTATATGGCCACAGCCAACGCGCTGGCCCAGTCTGCTGAACCAGCGACAGTGCTTGGTGCGGAATTGCACAAGTTGCAGGGGCCAATCAACGCCTATTTTGAAAAAGTGCTTGTCAATGCCCAAGATGAAGGGCTGCGCCAGGCCCGCCTGGCCTTGGTACAAGCCATTGCCCGCCTGCCCGAACAAGTAGCGGACCTGAGTAAGTTGCAGGGATTTTAGGTGAAGGAGCTAAGGCAGTGAGACAGTAGAACAGTGAGACAGTAGAACAGTGAGACAGTAGAACAGTGAGACAGTAGAACAGTGAGACAGTAGAGCATTACTGACTCACTGACTCACTGATTTACTGGTTAGGGCAAACTCTCACTCACTGCCTCGGTCGAGAGCAGACCGGCTTCGGTGCTGAGCAAATATTCGGCGGGTATATCGCTGTTGTTGTAAACAATCACGGTGTATTGGCCGTGGGCCGAGGCATTAAAGACCGCACGCAACTTGCCTTTGTCGTCGCCATCATTGACCAGGCTACCGGCGGCCAAATCATAATCCTCTGGGCGACCGCCATTGACTACGCGTCGCATGCCATCTTCATCCAAAATCATAAAGTTAAGATTGTCACGCAAAGTTTGATTGTCACGCGGACTGAAATCCAGAGTGACAACCACCAACCCATCGCGCAAATTGGCAGTTAACCCGTAATAGTGGTGTTGATACGATTGGGTAAACTTGCCACTCAGTTGCGGCACACCCACCACAACTGGGGCAGGGATTGGGGTTGCAGCAACGGTCGGTTGCGGGTTGGCTGCCGCCGCCTTGGCTTCATTGGTCTGACCATATTGATCGATCAGCATCCCCCCATTCACCGCAAAGGTATAGGTGATGGGGATCTCACCGTTGTTAAAGAGCATAACCGTGTAGGGGTTTTTGCCCGATGCGTTGAAGTTGGCCTGGAGTTTGTTAGGGGAAGGCTGATAAGGAATTGGAAACCCGGTCCCCAAGTTGATGTCGTCAGGACGCACGCCGCTGATCACTCGCCGCATGCCATCATCATCCAAAACCCAGAAGTTAACCTTGCCCACTAAATCAGGCTGGTCGAGGGGGTCATATTGCATATAGAAGACCAGCGAGCCATCGATCTCATCTGGCTTGACGCTAAGGTAATGACGGTCGGCGTGGCGTACCAACGCGCCGGTAAAACGCCGTTCAGTCACAGAACCCGCCATAAGTTTGGCTGGCTCGGCGGTATCCTCGGCTTTTTGTAGTGGGGTCGGGCCTTGTTCACCGCTGTCGACCAGGAGGATGGGCAGCCAGGGTTTGGCCTGGTTGGCGTTGTCCAGCAGCACCCCACCCTCTACCGTGAGATAGTAGGTCACCGGCACGGCTGAGTTGTTGTAAACGATCAGCGTATATTTGCCGCGGCCCGAATCCTGCAATGTCACCGCCATCTTGTTACCTACTCGATCAAAGGGCACAGGGCTACCGGTGGCGATACTGAGGGTGTCAGGGTCTTCGCCAGCCTGAAAACGGCGCAGGCCATCTTCGGTCAGCACCAGAAAGTTGACATACCCACGCACGAAGGGGTTGTTTTGTGGGTCATAGGCCAACGTGACCTTCATAATCCCATCGCGCGTTGTAGATTCTAGCCCCAGCACATGGGCGTTATATTGATTGGGAAGAGAACCGGTGAGCGCGGGTTCGCGCAAGGCAATAATTTGGGCGGATGGCGCGGCCCAGAGTCCCTGTACGCCAATAGAGCCAATCAGCGCTACACCTACCACCAGGCTGATCACCCCTAGCAGCGATTGCCAGACCACCTGCCGAAAGAGAACTTGCATACCACCTTCCTATTTTAAGTTTTAGGTTCATCTGATCAAACCGCGCTAAAAAATAACACAGAGAATGCAGGTTGTCCAGATGAAGGCATTCGAATAATCTGCGTATTATGCTTGATTGATTTTTTATTTTACGCTAAAATAAGTTGATCGTCATCTGACGATTGACTGATTTTTGGTGACTATACGGCGGTTGCAAAGAAAACCAGGGTTCTTCAGATGAACTTAGTCGGGAGAGTAGCTCTGGTTTTTAATCAGAGCAGAGTGTATACGCCTACGTTTGTTCAATGTCTAAACTGCAAATCTACACCTTTGGCACCCTCCAGGTTGTGCGGGAAGCACATATTGTCACCGAAGGTGATTGGCATACGCGCCAGGCACGTCAACTTTTAAAAATTCTGATCACCGAACGTCCGCGTCCAGTCTCCACCGACCGGCTGATTGAAATTTTGTGGCCCAACAGCACCCTTCATGCTGCGGCCACGACCTTGCGCAGCGCCATCAATGCCCTGCGCAACGCACTAGAGCCAAACCGCCGCAACCGTGCCCCATCTGCCTATATCATTACCGAGACGCCGGGGTATGCCTTTCAGGAGCATCCTGATATTTGGCTGGATGTGGCCAACTTTGAACAAACCATCAATCAGGCCGAGGCCACCCTTGATCTTCAGCGCCGCCAGCAGCTCTGGGAACAGGCCATTGCCCTTTACAAAGACGACTATCTGACCAGCGATCCGTATGCCGATTGGGTACTGCATGAGCGGGAGCGCTTACGCGAACGCTATTTTACAGCCTTGTTGCAATTGGCCGAAATTCAAGCCAGCCAGGGCAATTATACAACTGCCATTGCGGCCTGTCGGCGCATTCTGGCCCGGGATGAAGTGCGCGAAAATGCCTATCAATTGCTGATGCGCTATCAGGCCGAGACTGGGGACAGTGCCGGTGCGCTGGTAACCTACGAACGTTGCCGCACCATTCTGGCTGAAGAATTAGGCGCTGATCCCAGCCCGCTTACCCAGGCCCTGCATCAGCGGATTCTCAACGGCGAAGTGGCACCGCGTTTGCTCAGTGCGCAGTCTACGGTGGTCGAACCAGTGCCCACTGCGCTACCTGCCGCGCTACCGCTCAACCAACCGAGTGCTGCGCCCTTGATTCTGCCGCAACAAACTGTTTTGCCGCTGCTGGACGCCCATTTTGCCGATCAATTGGTGGGGCGTGAGGTTGAGTTGCAGCAATTGCGTCAGGCCCTCCACGCGGTGCTCAATGGGCCAGGTCGCCTACTGTTGCTCGAGGGCGAAGCCGGCGTCGGCAAAACTCGTCTCGCCTATCATCTCCTCCAAGAGGCGATTCAGGCCGAGGCAACTGTAATCAGCGGCACCTGTCAACCCCTGGAACGTCAATTGCCTTTTGCACCGCTAGCCGACTGTATTGGGCGCTATTTATACAGCCTGCCGGACGCCACGCTGCACCGGTTGCCCATGGCCAGCCTGGCCCAGTTGGCCCAAATTGTCCCTTCGCTCCAAGACCGCCTGCCAGATCTCCCTGGCGCCCCGCATGAGAACAGCGGCCACAGTGATGAAAATCGCCAACGCTTGATCGATGGCATTGTGGTGTTTCTGATCACACTGGCCCGTGCTCGCCCGTTGCTTTTGTTGCTCGATGATCTCCATTGGGCAGATCCCGACACGCTGGCGGTTTTGAGCCGGTTGAGCCAACGCTTGATCGATGCACCACTGCTCCTCCTGCTTGCCTATCGCAGCGATGATCTGGCCGAAAACGAAGCGCTGACCACCCTACTGCACAGCTTTACGCGCGTCGGTTTGCAGAAACGCCTCAACTTGCAACGCTTGACGCAATCCCAGGTACGGCAATTGGTGGCTCTGATTACTGGGCGACAGAACCACAGCAATGCCGAACTGGCTGCATCGCTCTACGACGCCACCGGCGGCAATGCCTTGTTTGTCACCGAAGCGCTGCGGGATCTCCATGAACGTGCCCAAGCAGCCAATGGCGAAAATCCGTTGAAACCCTTAGCAGCAGTCTGGGTGAGCGAATATCAACAGGTGCCTGCACTGGGGCGCAATCCACGGGTACAGAGCGTTATTCTAGAGCGCATCAGTCGTCTAACAGAAGCAGCCAGAAGTGTACTCCAAACCAGCGCCGTGATTGGACGTGACTTTAGCGCTGAACTTCTGGAGCAGGCGGCCCCCTATGATCCTGGTGCCGGCTTAGAAATTTTGTTGCGACGCAAATTTTTGCTGGAGCGCCCGGATGAACGCTTTGATTTCAGTCACCAGGTGGTACGTCAGGTGGCCTATGAGAGCCTCAACGCGCTGCAGCGCCGACGTCTGCATCAACGTGTAGCCGATGCGTTGGTGGCCTTGGGCCGCGAGCAAAAAAACCCCAGCGAAATTGCTTTTCATTACGAGCAAGCCGGCGCCAACAGCCGCCAACAATTTGCCCATTACAGTCTCCTGGCCGGTGAAAAACTCTTGCGCACCTATGGCTTTCGTCAGGCGGTGGCCTGCTTTGACCAGACGCTGGCCGTGTTAGAAAATCAGCCAAGCGCCCAGGCAGATCTCATCCGCCGCGCGCTCCAGGGGCGGGGGCTGGCCTATGAAAGTCTCTACGATCCCGATGGCGTTACCGACACCTATCGGCGCCTGCAACAATGGGCACGCCAACAGGGTAATCAGCCCCTGCTATTGTTGGCGCATGGGCGCTTAACAGCCATGTTGGAACTGTTAGGCCAACAGCATGAAAGCAATGAGCTACTCAGTGAATTGATCGAAGAATTGGCTACAGGCGACAACCAGCCTCCGACTGGACTCGTCGTTCAGGACCTCTTTGAGCGCCGACTTTGTATTTACAGCCCTGACCAGCCAAGCGGTGCTGTATGGGCGGATTACGTCCCGCCACCTGCCCCGGTGCCCAATCCGGTGCAGGATATTTTACAAACCATGGACCAGGTTCATGCGGTCTTGCCCTTGCTAGATTACGGCTGGACGCTCTTGGTGCAAGGGCAACTGGCGGCCGCCACCGATTGCCTAGAGGCCGTCGTAGAACTGGCCAAGACTACAGCGCAACCTTTGATTGCCAGCACGGCCTATCATCAACTGGCTGCGCTGGCCCGGCTCCAAGGGGATCTGCCGCGCAGCCATGCGTTGAATGAACAGAGCCTGGCCCTAAATCGACAGGTACAAGGCATTGCCGCTGAATTGGCAAGTCTGTGGCCACGCATTGGCAGCGCCTTGCGTTCGCTAGATGCCAACCGACTGGACGAAGCGGAGCGGCGCTTGCGCTGGGTGACCGAATTTTTGGGTGAGCGCGACACCTTTCGCAATCATCGCCACAGCGCCAACATTGGGTTGGGGTTGGTGGCGCTGGCCCGTGGAAATCACGAGCGAGCGCGTCATTTGCTGGAAGGCGCCCTGGCCGATGCGACCAACCTCTATCCTTACACCCACGTGCGCGCACTCCTGGGTTTGGCGCGACTGGCCCAACAGGAAAACAACCCGCAACAAAGCAATGCCTTGCTTCAGCAAGCGCTCCGTTTTGCCGGCCAGCGCAGTCTGCTCGAAGAATATATTGAAGTCATCTTGGAGATTTATCGTCTGCAACCACCAGAAGCCCCGCACGAAGCGTTGCTGCGCAATATTCTGCAATATACACAGGCCGCTGGGATACCATCGAGTGGCACGCGGCTCCAGAACGAGCTAGCCCAACACCCCCGACCCTAATTGTAAAGCCAAGATCGACCAGAGAAATCCTTGGACCGGGTGCTGGTAGACGGCCAAATCTCAGTTTTCACCGCAAAGATTTACGCCCAGCAACAGCATGAAACGGCCACAGCCTATAAACGGTAGGTCACGTCTGAGACGTGACATAGAGCGGTTGTCGGCCTTTTCTTTGCGTTCTTCGTGCTCTCTACAGTTCGATGGGTTTTATCAGGCACCAGGTGACACTTTTACCAGCGGATAAAAGTGTCACCTGGTGGCAACCGCTTGTGCAAACGGTTCGTCTAGAAGAGGAACAAAGAGGTTTGTGTAGTGAGAATTATTCCCGGTACTGCGCTTATAAACGCGACCAGGTCACCCCAACGGAAGCCTCGCCGCCGCCTTCATAATACTCCACACGCACTGTGTGATTGCCGGCAGGCAGGTAGATGTCGCCAAAGTAACTCGTCGCCGGTTGCTCACGCCAGGCATCGATCACCAGCGTATTGTCCACATAAAGGCGGACGCCATCATCCACCGAGACCAGGAAGCGATAATTGCCGGCATTCCAGTAGCCGCTGCGTGTCCAGACCACGCTAAAATTATCTTCCGGCACGCCATTGCCTGGTCCGCCCCAACCCCAATTAAAGTTGATATCGGTGTCATCGCGAACAAAAGCCGGCGCACCGCTTAACGTACTGTTGTTGTAATAGGTGCCCAACCATCTGCCCGGTGTCGGCTGGGGCACAGGTGGCGGGTAGGGTTGCTGACCACAACAAGCCTGCGGGCGTTGACCACAGCAAGGCTTGGGCGGCGGTTGGACACAGCAATTCCCCGGCACCTTGATCACTTGACCGACATAGATACAATTGGCATTCGGTAAGCCATTCAGTTGCACCAATTGCCAAACCGTGGTGCCATAACGCCAGGCAATGGCACTCAGCGTGTCACCGGGTTGCACGGTATAATAGTTTAGGCCGCTGTTCCCATAGTTACAACAATTTGACGGTGGCGGCTGAGGTGGAGGTTGCGGTGGTGGCGGCGGTGGTGCATAGCCACCCGGGATACAGAGTTGCTGACCGCTGTAGATCTGATTGGGGTTCCAGATGTTGTTGACCTGCGCCAATGTCCACACATTGACCCCATAATACTGGGCAATCCAGGCCAGGGTTTGCCCAGCCTGCACTGTGTGGTAATAGGCACAGCCAGAACCATAGGCCGATTGGGCCGGCGCTGCCGTGGCGACTTCCGGCGACACCAATCCTACCAACCCTACAATCAGCACGAGCGCCAACAAAAGGCGGCGGGCCAGCCGACTCCATTGTTGAACATTCTGCATAGAAAGCTCCTTTTTTAATGTCTGGTTGTGAAATAAGAAAAAAAGACATGGTTCATTTTAGACAGATTTTGCTTTACACATTTTGGCGCTGGCTATGCTTAGCTACAGGAGTAAATAAACAGACCTGTACGTCATTGACGCAGTGAAAGTGTAAAGGTGATCTGAACAGTTCTGAACCATGTCGAAAAAAACATAAGACCGTGTTATCCATTTAGGACGGCAAAATGCGCAAAAAGTTATCGTATGGGATTAGGGATAAAGAATTAGGCCAGCCGCTCACTTTATCCCTAATCCTTTATCCCTAATCCCTAAAAGGTAAACTGCTGACCACGGGTGGGCAAATTCACATTCTTAACCCCGTTCGCCCGCAGCTTTTCGGCCAGGGTGGCCGAAGGCTCTGGTTCACCATGGACCAGAAAGAATTGTTGCAAGCGCTGGCGATCAAACGCGCTGGCCCAATGCAACAGCCCGGCTTGATCGGCGTGGGCGCTGTAGCCGTCAATCGATTCAACACGTGCGCGTACTTTGTGCTCTTCACCAAAAATGCGCACGGGGCTAACGCCATCTTTGATGCGCCGACCCAAGGTATTCTCGGCTTGAAAGCTGACAAAGAGGATCGTGTTGTCAGAATCTTCAATGTTGTTCTTCAGGTGATGCAAAATGCGCCCGGCTTCGGCCATGCCACTGGCGGCAATGATCACCGCTGATTGGCCCAGGTGGTTGAGTTGTTTGCTCTCGCGCACTTCACGAATGTATTCCACACGGCTGTAATCAAAGGGATTGCGGCGTCCATCCTCGGTAAGAAAACGTTTGACCTCAGCATTCCACTCTTCCGGGTGCATACGGAAAACATCGGTGGCGCTCAGTGCCAGTGGACTGTCCACAAAGACCGGAATGGGCGGAATATCTCCTTCGGCATCCAATTGATTGAGGTTGTAGACCAGTTCTTGGGTGCGCCCCACCGCAAAGGCTGGGATAATGACCTTGCCGCGGCGGCGAGCCGTCGCGCAGATGACATCTCGCAGTTCTTTGCGCGCCGATTCTAGCGGGCCATGCAACTTATTGCCGTAGGTGCTCTCCATGATCACAATATCGGCGGGCACCGGCATTTCTGGCGGGTTAAGAATCTCAACCTCTGGGCGACCGAGATCACCGCTGAAGACCAGGCTCCATGTTTTGCCGGTGGCCTGTTCCTGAATCTCTACATGGACAAAGGTAGAGCCCAGGATATGACCGGCATTGTAGAAAGTCACCGTCACGCCGTCAGCCACAGGGACGTTGCGATGCAACCCCACCCCGATAAAATGGGTCAGGCACGCTTCGACATCGCGCTGAGTATAAATCGGTTCAACGGGTTCTTCACCGTTGCGGATTTTTTGCTTGTTGAGGTATTCAATATCCTGCTCTTGAATATGCCCGCTGTCCATGAGCATATAGGTGCAAAGATTGCGCGTGGCGGCAGTACACCAAATATTGCCAGTAAAACCTTGTTTGACCAGGTTGGG
>WBZQ01000707.1_pt1 | contig 24777 bp, 12 predicted proteins | sample 5204251 | NCBI WGS metagenome assembly WBZQ01 (sample SAMN12412402, study PRJNA552823) | activated sludge metagenome | isolation source: activated sludge from nitrification reactor of wastewater treatment plant... | place: USA: Virginia | collected 2017-09
CTACCGCGCCTCGGGCGCCGGCGGCCAGCACGTGAACCGGACCGAATCGGGCGTGCGCTTCACCCACCTCCCCACCGGCGTGGTGGCGGAAAGTACGGAAAGCCGCTCCCAGCACAAAAACCGCGAGATCGCCATGGGCCGCCTGGTCCAGCAGATCCGCGAGGCCCAGATCCAGAAAGAAGCCTCCGCCCTCGCCTCGGCCCGCAAAAGCCTGGTCGGCTCCGGCGACCGCTCCGAAAAGATCCGCACCTACAACTGGCCGCAAAACCGCGTCACCGACCATCGCCTCGAAGGCGACAACAAGAACTTCAACCTCGACAAGGTCATCGAAGGCGACCTCGGCCCGCTCATCGAAGCCCTGACCATCGCGGACAACGCGGCGAAGTTGCAGGAAACGTAGTCTGGTGATTGGTTGAGCGGTGCCTTGCCACTCAACCGACCGCCAATACACCAAATCCGCCGGGTTTTCGTTTTTTTGCCCAAAATCCGGATCATGAAACGTGCCCTTTCCCTTTGCTTCGCCCTGTTCGCCGGCGCAACCCTGGCCTTTTCCCAAACCCCGCAGTACGTGACCGAGCAAACCGCCGGCAGCAAGGCCAAATCGGCTTACAAGGAAGGCCGGATGCACGTCGATGCCCGTGAGTTCGATATTGCCCTGGGGTATTTTGAAAAAGCGCTGAAAGCCGAGCCGCAGTTCATCGACGCCAAAATTCAGTTGGGACTTACCTACATCGACCTGCGCGACTTTTTCAAGGCCAAGACTTTACTGGAAGAAGTGATCGCCCTCGATCCGAACTACTGGCCGGGCGCCTACTTCGAACTCGCCCGGATCGCCTGGGACATGGACCAGTACGAGGGAACGGCCCGCCACGCCGCCGCGTACCTGAAAAGCAACCCGCAAAAACCAGAGAGCCGGCGCGAAGCCGGGCAACTGCTGGCCAACGGCACCTTCGCCGCACAGGCCGTAAAAAACCCGGTTCCCTTCAATCCCCAGCCGGTCGGCAACGGCATCAACACCGAACTGGACGAGTACTTCCCCTGCCTGACCGCCGACGGCGAAACGATGGTGTTTACGCGCAACATGCTGCCGCCCAACATGTTCGGCCAGCGCGCCGAGGATTTTTACACCAGCAAAAAAGTGAACGGCGTGTGGGAAACCGCCAAGCCCATGGAGGGCGTGAATACCAACCTGAACGAAGGCGCGCAGTCCATCAGCCCCGACGGCTCCTGGCTGGTATTCACCGCCTGCAACCGCGAAGACGACGGCGCACAGGGCAAATGCGACCTGTACTGGTCGCAACTGAAAAGCACGGGCTGGACCAAGCCGGTACCGTTCAGCAGCGCCATCAACTCCAGCGAGTGGGACGCCCAGCCGACCATCGGCGCCGACAACAAAACTTTGATCTTTACCAGCAGCCGCCCGGGTACGCTCGGCAAACTGGATCTCTGGGAATCGGTGCGCCAGCCCGACGGCAAATGGAGCAAACCCAAAAACCTGGGCCCCGGAATCAACACCGAGGGCAATGAGCACATGCCCTTCCTGCACCCCGACGGCCAGACGCTGTATTTCTCCTCCGACAACCTGCCGGGCATGGGCGGCAACGACCTTCACTTCGTGCGCCGGCAGCCCGACGGCTCCTGGGGCAAGCCGCAGAACCTGGGTTTCCCGATCAATACCAAGGGAGAAGAGGGCATGCTGGTGGTCAGCCTCGACGGCAGCACGGCTTACTTCGCCTCCAACCGGCCCGGCGGCCAGGGCGGCATCGACATTTACCAGTTCGCTCTGCCGGCCGACGCCCGCCCGCAGCCGGTCACCTATGCCAAAGCCCGCGTGCGCGACGCCGTGACCGGCAAGCCGGTGGTGGCCAAGGTGGAGTTCACCGACCTGAAGACCGGCCATTCCTTCGTGTCGGCCAACACCAAAGCGGACGGCACCTTCCTGGTGTGCCTGCCCGCCGGCAAGGACTACGCCCTGAACGTGAACAAGGAAAAATACCTGTTTTACTCCGAAAACTTCAACCTCACCGAGACGGCTACCTTCGATAAACCTTTCCTGCTGACCATCGAACTCCAACCCATCCCGGCCGGCGCCGACGCTACGGCCTCCAAACCCGTGGTGCTGCGCAACGTTTTTTTCGAAACCGGCTCCGCCGCCCTGCGCCCCGAATCGTCGGCCGAACTCGACCGGCTGGCCAATCTGCTGACCGAGGCGCCGACCCTCCGCATCCAGATCAACGGCCATACCGACAACGTGGGCGACGATGCCTACAACCGGAAACTGTCGGAAGACCGCGCCAAAGCCGTGTACGACTACCTGGCCGGCAAAAACATTGCGGCCGAGCGGCTGCGCTACAAGGGTTTCGGGGAAACGCAACCCGTCGAAACGAACGACACGCCGGAGGGGCGGGGAAGGAACCGGAGGACGGAGTTTGTGGTGTGGTAAGCGGGCCGACGATGGACGATCTTAGAATTACGACCGGGGGGTCAGGCGGGTGATTTCCTGTTGGATTTCAGGAAAGCAGCCATAAGTCTTTTTACATTTGTTCCCTGTTGCCAATCCGGCTTCAAAAAGCCCGGCTCATCTTCCATGCAAAACCCATGAAAAAACTATTTTTTCTGCTTACCACCTGCCTGTTTTTACAGATTCCGGCTTTCTGTATCGATACTTATAAATCCGGCGACACCCTGTACGTCTGGGCGCGACATGGTCTGTCGTTGCGTACCGCCGCCTCGGCCGGAGCACCGCGGCAGGTCATCATCCCCTACGGTTCGAAGGTGGTGGTGCTGGACTCCCTGCGGGTCAAACCTTTCCAGTTGAAAGAATACCCGGGGGTAGCCCTGCGCGGCCATTGGTCGAAAGTCCGATTCGGCACGACGGAAGGGTTTGTTTTCGATGCGTATTTATCCCGTTATCCGGCACGCAGAATACTCGATAGCAAGCACCAGGAGTTGGAAGACTTCACTGTTTATGCCGCGCGGGAATTCGGATTGGTAAAAAAAGAGAAACTGGAACTGGAATCCAACAAGGCTTGTACCGATTGCCGGGATTATAGGGAGATTTACACGTTCCGTAAAGGCGTGGTGTATGAGTTGCAACATGGCAGCAACGACGGGGGCTGGGAAGTGCCGAATTACCTGTTACCGGGTCTGTCTTTTGAAGAGGCTTTTATCGGATTTATGTACAACGTCGACGTTTATCTGTTTGCTCCCCGGCAAAACAAACCGGGGGCGTCGACGGAGGCGACCGGTTTTATTCTGCGGGAATCGGCCGGGCGTAAGGAATTGATCTGGGACACGTGCACGTATACTTTTGAAAAAAAAGAAAAGAAAATGCGGATCTGGGTTTTGTGTTCGTGTTAGATCCGCAAATCGACCCGGTTTGGCTCCCGGCAAAATCATAAAGTCCGTAATTTTGTTTCCTGAATCGGGCATTGTTGTAAACCTGCTCTTCTACAACTCGACAAATATGACCACCACCACTTCCCCCGCGCAGCACCTCGACCGCCTGGGCTATCTCGACATCGACGTTGACCCCCAGCTGGACCTGGTGGCCGAGATCAACCGGCTGAAAAAAGAGAAAAACGCCGTCATCCTGGCCCACTACTACCAGGAATCGGAGATCCAGGACGTGGCCGACTTCATCGGCGACTCGCTGGGGCTGTCGCAAAAAGCCGCCGCCACCGATGCCGACATCATCGTGTTCGCCGGGGTGCACTTCATGGCCGAGACGGCTAAAATGCTGTCGCCCAACAAAAAAGTACTGCTGCCCGACCTCAAGGCCGGCTGCTCGCTGGCGGACTCCTGTCCGCCCTCCGTGTTCAGAAAATTCCGGGAAAAATACCCTGACCACATCGTGGTCAGTTACATCAACTGCACCGCCGAACTGAAGACGCTGACCGACATCTGCTGCACCAGCACCAACGCGGTGGCTATCATCGAGAGCATCCCGAAGGACCAGCCGGTCATCTTCGCGCCGGACAAAAACCTCGGCGCCTACCTGGTGAAAAAGACCGGCCGCGACATGGTGCTCTGGAACGGCGCCTGCATGGTGCACGAGATCTTCAGCCACGAACGCATCGCCAAACTGCGCCACCGCCACCCGGACGCCAAGTTCATCGCCCACCCGGAATGCGAAGCCCACATCCTCGAAATGGCCGACTACATCGGCAGCACCACCGGCCTGCTGAAATACACCATGAACGACCCGGCCCGGGAATTTATCGTGGCCACGGAAGCCGGCATCCTGCACCAGATGCAGAAAGCCAGCCCGGACAAGGTGTTCATTCCCGCGCCGCCGGAAAACAACTGCGCCTGCAACGACTGCCCGCACATGAAGCGCAACACCATGGAAAAACTGTACGTGTGCATGGAGTACGAACAGCCGGAGATCATCCTGCCGCAGTGGGTCATCGAACAGGGCGTCAGATCCATCGACCGGATGCTGGAGATCTCGGAAAAGGCGGGGTTGGGGTTGAAAGGATGATTCCCGGGTTTTGTTAATGCACTAATATCGTTTTACTTGCTGTATATTTTTTATTTACCAGATGACAATGGTAAATACCGGCAGGCATGTGGTCAACTGAAATGCTAAACACCCCTTTATTGGCGATGTTCTTTCCGAGAATGGAAGGTTTGGAAACAAGACGTCCAAGTGCGTCGTATATGTTCAACTGAAAAACGTCATCTTCTTCCGAAGCGATACTAATGTTAAAATCACCATTACTGGGATTTGGAAAGACCTGAAAGTCAAAACCTTCTTTTCCTTTAGCCTGAAACGGAACTTCATTATCAACTGAAGTTGTACTATCCAACAAATTATATACAACAAAAAATATGGTGTCCGTTTTCCCCTTGTAATTCAAAACAACATACGTCGAGCCGGTATCGGTTGCCATAAAGGTATTTCCAGCCGGTTCGTATTGCAATATTGAGCCGTCTTCAATAGTAGCCGTCAGGAGGGAAGACTTACCCAACTCTCCGATGAAGCTTTGAAAAGTCGCTGTATAGGTGGGGCGAAAATCCTGCTGAATCTCTACATAGTTCACCTTGGGCATAACCATAAAGCGAACTATTGCGTCGTCAGTAATGACGTTCACGCTTATTTTTTCAACAAATTTTTCTATATCACCATTATTGTTTTTATAATATGCCACCAGGATCAGGTCTTGCGCTTCAATAAAATTGCCATTAACCTGAAGGTCGAATATCAACGAAGGAGACGGGGTAACCGACGTGTAGATTTCATCCTGAAAAAGGATATTGATTTTCTGGAAGCCGGTTGTATCCAGGAAAGAAATTCTTAACTGGAAAGGCTTGTCTACGACCAGGTTCTGGCCAATAAGCGGGCTTGTTACTTTAAACTTATCATTACTCCGGGTCGATATGCCCGGGCGGCCGGTTGAAGGGCGTTCACTAACGCTACTACCTTCAGGATGCGGCGTGAATCCATTGGTGGCCGGCAACTGGGCAAAAAATGGGCTTTCAATATCCTGATTAAGCAGGAACAACAACCTGTCCGCGACCAAAGGAGTATTCGTGATGGCAGGCCCGAGAAAGTCCGAGTGGGCCAAGCCGCCAAATACGGATCTGCTGTCACCGGTCATAAAATTATTGTCGCCGGCCAGTTGGCTTTTTGCCGAAACGATTAAATCGTTGGCATTTACGAATTCAGGTTCATAATTTATCGTAGAAAGCATGTCGAGCCGGTGGTCACAATCGGGGACATATACATCATCATCAAACAAGCCGGTGCCGTTTTCGCTTTGGAATGCGTCGTATAAAGCCCACCAAATCGAAGAATAAGGATACGACTCATTATAGTTATCACAATCGATCAACCCTGCTATCTTATGGAAATGTGATCCGGACGGGGTTGCCGCAAAATTTACACCGCCTTCATGCTCTCCATTAGGGTCTATCTGAAGGTTTCTCACGGCGGGAGCCGGGCTGCCGTTTTTGAAAAGGTTCGCGAAACTGGATACCTGTTTGACAATATCGTCATTTCTGTATCTGAAGAGCAGGTCGGCAAAAATGGACCCGTCATGAGGAGTATTAAGGGTTATAACTTTATGTACAAAACCTTTCCCATAGGTCCGGTTTCCATAAAAGTCATTATATATTGCATTGCCGGTGCCATTGATTTGCGGCGACATGCAATATCGCATAATGCTTCCGCCCATGCTGTGGCAAATATAGTCAACCTGATTGCATGCATACCCGGCCTTCCGGGCAGAAGATATGATATTGGGAATAGAGTTTTCCAACCCAATAAAATCATACGTCAATATTTTAGCATTGGTCAGAAAGGCCGCCGTATTCTGCAAGGTTATTATGTGCGGTCTAATGGCAAATATCGGGTCTGACTGCAGGAGCAGCGAACTTGAGGTTTTTAAGTCCTTCCAGGTTTCCGGGCTGCTATTCAAACCATGAGCAAGTATCAGGGGCGGGCGGATAATTTTTATCTTTTTTAGAATTTTTCCGCTTGTTCCGTCAAGGTAGGTTGCAGTAATCGTCACGTTTACTTCCCGTTCATTGGTTTTTTCTTCAGTTGGCTGGGTGACAAAGTCGTCCGGGGCAACATACCAGAACCATATACTTCCTGTATTATCTTGCTGCGAGCCGGTTGCTAAAACCGCAGTCGCCAGGTTCGCTTCATTTGAATAAGCGTTGATTACCTGAGCGCTCATTACTTTCCCTAAATACCTGGGCGAAACGTTCCCAGCCCCGTCGCTTAAAGCGACTTCTACACTATTAATGTTTTTCCCGGGTTGGTACACTTTAATGTACATTCGGCCGACGCCATCGGCAACTACCCCAACGGGGGGCTCGGCAGGCGTGGATGAGAAAGAATAATCCCATTTGAAGTCTGCTTTGAGGCCGGCATCCTGCTTTTTAATGATAAATGAGTTACTTATCTTGTACCGCGCCGGGTTGTATAAATCGGTAACGCGAACGCGGCATGTACCTTCCTGAATTAACGGAAGCGGGTTTTGAATAACGTATTGAAGAGTCAGCGGACTGTTCACCAGGTGCTTTCCTGACTGCTGCCCCCCGGAAAGCCAGGATAAATTGTTAAAAGAGTATTCGATTTTATAGTTGTAAAGGCGGTAAGCGCCGCTTAGCGGGTAAGTATTGCCGGCAATAAAAGCCTTGTCGGTGTAAAGCACGGAGATGGGCGGCAATGCCGTCCCTTGGGTATAGAAGGTATCTTTTTCAGTAGGGAAAACAATTTGCAGATAATCCTCGGGGAAGGGATCGGCAAGGACATTAAATGTTTTGGCAATTGTTATTCTGCCGGTTTTTACGTCCTTTGCTTTTACCGTATACTTTCCGGGCAAATTTGTGTCAGCATAATCGAACACCTGTTTGCCGGCTGCATCTGCGGAGATGCCTAATTTCTGTAACACGCCAAGTGGGTTGGTAATATATAAATCAATGCCACCTCCAGGTGAAAAATCAGTGCAATGGATGGTCTGTTTTTGGCCCGGGTTCAATTGTGACGAGGCAATGGCTAGTTTGGGGTTGACCAGCACCATTGCCGCCTCCGTTTTAATTTTTGCAATAACTAATGCATTCAAATTGTTGGAACTGCTATCCGTAACGCCATTCCCATTAATAAGTAAAAATTGATTCGACAAGGGTACAATATAAGATCCTTGTCTAAACCCTCCGGCATTCAGAATGTCCCTGCCTTCCGGCGCAAAAGACTCGTCAAGGGCGCCTTCCGGCGTCAATCTGAATATCAGTGCGCCCTGGTATTCGCTAAAAGCACTTTTTTTCGACCCGGTCAATAATATTTTATGGTCGTTTTGTATCGCCAAGGATGAAATTTCCCATGTGCCGCTAAAATTTACCGTTACAAAACCATTTAAGCCAAATGACTGGTCTAAAATACCATCGGGGTCGGTTTTAAAAACCTTCACCTTGCCGCCTGATTTATATAAAACGATGATGTCATTATTGGCAGTCAGTTTAAAATCGATACAACTCTCATCAAATTTAATAATATTGTCGATACCATTTTCTCCAAAAGTATTGTCCAGCGAACCATCCGGGTTCAGTCTGAGCAAGCCTAACTTTTCTTTAGTTTCAGTATCGTTATGTACTCCGACCCTGCACAGTATTTTTCCGTCAGGCTGCAAAAGTATTTTGGCACTGTTAGAAAACAGTAACGGACCGAAATCGTAAGTGAATTTTACGATCCCGTTGGTTCCAAAGGTTGAGTCCACCTTTCCGGTTTCATCTAACCTGGCCACTCCAAGATAAGTGTATCCGCTCCATACTCCGCCGCCCAACAGAATTTTACCATCATTCTGAACGGCGATACAGGTAGGGTAAACCGCATTTATTAAAACCGGGTCGGTCGGCATTTGTACTACGCCATTATCGCCGAACAGATTGTCGGGATTGCCATTCGGCAAAAACCTGTATATTTTAAATCCGTCGACAAAAACAATTTTCCCGTCATTTTGAAGGAAAATACTATTTATAAATGTAGATCCGCAAAGCGGTATGGAAAGCACTCCGTTTGTTCCAAAATCTGATGAAACGGAGCCGTTTATTTGAAATTTATGGATATTGCATCCGTCTAAAAAAAACAATTCATCGGATGCCGATTTTTTAAAGTCACATCCGACGCATCCGTAAAAGTCCGGTTTTAATACCACTCCATTGACACCGAAAGAAGGGTCGAGCACGATTTGGCTCTTGATCGGGCTTGAGAAGTAGCCGATAAGCAATAGACAGTAGAAATAACACCTCCAATAACGGCTTCTATGAAATACTAACCTGGAGTCGGTCAACATGCCTGGAAAAAGTAAATTATTCATATGCAATATTCAGTTATTTGGCCGCATACCATCAACCCATTCCAGTTGACAGGACAACCTGAATGAAAGATAATTTTGCTTCTCTAACAGGCTTTTTTCAGGGTCGCCGATCTGCCTGGCATTTCTGGAAAGACAATCCTTGCCTGGCAACTCCCCGGATACCAGAGGCTGTATCAAAAGGTTGATTAGAGTTGATAAGGGTTGATAAGGGTTGATAAGGGTTGATATTTTGACCCGAACAAAGGATAAAAACTACCTTTCTTCGGATCGATTATCAACCTTCATCAACTTGAATCAACCCTTATCAACCTTTTGAGACAACCACTTTCTCTCAAATTAATTCTATTTTACTGTGGCAGGCCCTGTGAACCCGGCAGCGGCGGCGCCGCCGGCCGGTTGGGCATATAAGCGCCGAAAAGATCCTGAAGGTCTTTTTTCAGCGCCGCGTCTTTGAGGTCGTCGGCCATGCGCATCAGGGTCTGGGCCGTGCCGAGGGTAAAGTCCTGTTCCTGCTTATAGCCTTTCTGGAAATCCGGCGAAAGCGATTGATAGAAGTGCAGTTGCTTTTCGAGCGTTTTGGCGATCTCGCGGATCTTTGCTGCCGCTTTCTCGCTGGCGCCGGCCCGGAAATAAACGTCGGCCAGGAAAGCGGAGAACTGGTCGTAGGGGAAGTTGTACTCTGGAAACACCTCGAAATACTTGTCCACCAGGGCAATGGCCTTGTCTTTTTTGCCTTCCACCACCAGTTGGCGGGCCAGGCGGATGAACACGACGCGCATCGTCTGGAGGCTCGGCATGTAGGAGCGGTCGACGAACATCTGCTTTTTGTCGAAGTCGCCCCAGCGCCATTTTTCCATGATGTTCTGATAGGCCGTTTCCGTGTCGAGGCCGCCGCTGCCGATAATACCGTAGGCATCCGAATTGCTCTGTACCCGCCGGGGCACCAGGCGCAGGCTCAGTCCTTCGAGCTGGAGATAGTCTTCCAGGCCCAGCAGTTTGTCTTCCCGGCAGGTCACCGCCCAGTAGATCGGGCGTTTGTTCACATTGGAATTGATGATGTCGAGAATGGCCAATTCGTCCTTGATGAGGTATTCCTTCTTGCCCAGGTTGAAGTGGATGGTATCCACCAGGTTGCTGTCGGCCGGCGTAATGATCTTGTTGGCCAGCATTTCGGCCTTGTTGACCGGAATGGCGAGGTTGCGCGTAGGCAAATAGGAGTCGAAATCACGCCCGCCGTTGGTGGGCAGTTTGTGGTCTTCCTTGATAAAGTTCAGCACCTGGGTGAGGTTCATCTCCGGTTCGCCGCCCTGCGGGTTATAGAACGGGATCTGCACCCGTTTGTAGCCCCGGATCTTGTCCTGCGGGATGCTCATTTCGATGGCCGGCGAATTGTTGATGGCCCGGCGCAACTGGTTGATGTACCAGTCGACCGCGATGAGCGACAGGTTTACCACCCGCACGTCGGTGCGGATGCCCTCCACCTCCTGGCAGTACCAGAGCGGGTAGGTATCGTTGTCGCCATAGGTAAAAATGATGGCGTTCGGGGCGCAGGAATTGAGGAAGTTGCTGGCGTAGTCGCGGCTGGCGTAGTGCTCCGAGCGGTTGTGGTCGTCCCAGTTCTGGGTCACCATCAGCAGCGGAGCACTCAGGGCGATAAGGGTACCGGTAGCGGCACCCAGCGTTCCGGAGAGGCGCAGGCGGTTGGCCAGCAGGTCATAGATGGCCAGCACGCCGAAGCCGATCCAGATGGCGTAGGTAAAGAACGAAGCGGCCAGTACGTAGTCGCGCTCGCGGGGCTCGTTGGGCGGCTGGTTGGAGTAGACGATGATGCCGATGCCGGTGATGATGAACAGCGACATGATGGCCGCAAAGTCGCGGGGGCGGCGCTGGTAGTGGAAGAACATACCGAACAAGCCGAGCAGGAAGGGAATCAGGTAGTACTTGTTCCGGGCCTGGTTGTTTTTCTGAAAATCGGGCAGTTCTTGCTGATTGCCGATCCGGCCTTCATCGATGAAGTCGAAGCCCGAGATCCAGTTACCCGAACTCGGGTCCCAGGAGAAATAACCCTGCTCCCCGTTCTGGCGGCCGGCGAAGTTCCACATGAAGTAGCGGAAGTACATCCAGCCCAACTGGTATTTCCAGAAAAACTCGATGTTGTCGCCCAGGGTCGGTTCGCCCGAGGGCTTGTCGATCCAGCGGCGGTACAGCGCCGGGCGGCCCTGCGAGTAGTCGCCCATCCGCGGGAACAGGGTCTCGTCGGCCGAAGAATATTCGTAATCGACCTTTTCGTCGACCACCTCGTACTTGTCGCCTACCCGGCCGTAGCGTTCTTCGGATTTGATGCCGGTCGGCCGGGCGTCGAAATGCGGTCCGCGCAGCAACGGCCGCTCGCCGTACTGTTCGCGGTTGAGGTACGGCAGCAGGCGCAGGGGATCCGAAGGATCGTTCATGTTGATCGGCGTATTGGCGTTGGCCCGGATGATCACCGTACCGTAGCACATATAGGCGATGACGATCAGGCCCATGGCCACCACCAGCCGTTGCAGCAGGCCGTTGCCCGTACGCCGGGCGCGGCGCAGGCCGTACCAGATGGCGCCGCCGAAGATCAGGAGCACCGGAATGATGCCCGAGTAGAACGGCAGGCCGAAGGAATTGACCATCATCTTGTCGAAGAACGCCCAGAAGCTCGGAATACCGGCAATGATGAGTTTCTGGATGGCGACGATGAACACTACGCCCACGCCGGCCGCCAGGAGCGTACCCCAGGGGGTCGGTTTCCTGGCCTTTTTAAAGTAGTAGAACATGGCCAGCGCCGGAAAGGTCAGCAGGCTGAGCAGGTGCACGCCGATGGACAGAGCCGTGGAATAAAAGGCGAACACCAGCCAGCGGTCGGCGTCGGCCGTGTCGGGCAGGTTGTACCACTTGAGGGTGGCCCACAGCGTCATGGCGGTAAAAAAGGTCGACATGGCGTACACCTCGCCTTCCACCGCCGAAAACCAGATGGAGCTGGTGAACGCGGTGACCAGACCGGCTACCAGGCCGGCGCCCAGTACGGCAACTGCCTGTCCGCCTTCGGGTTCGGCTTCACGCCCGACCAGGGCCAGCCGGGCCAGAATGGTCGTACTCCAGCAGACGAACAGGGCCGCGCCCGCGGTGCACAACGCCGAGAGCAGGTTGACGGAAAAAGCGATGTTGGAAGGATTGTCCGAAAAAACAGAACCCACCCAGGCAAAAAGGCGCCCGACGAGCAGAAAGATCGGCGCACCCGGCGGGTGTACCACCTGAAGTTTGTAGGCTCCGGAAATAAACTCACCACAGTCCCACAGACTGCCCGTACGCTCGGCGGCCATGCCCAAAACCAGCGCCGCGATAACAAATACCGTCCAGCCGGCAATGTTGTTCAGAGTTCTAAAGGAAAAATCCATATTGTTGTGCGTATGTGTAAGTGTTTTGTTTTCAACAGCGCACCGCCTTTTTTTCTTCGTTTCCGCGTGAAACGGTGCGGCGCGGTACTGAAACGAAGCGCAAAACTAACAAAGTCCGCTCAACGGGAAGATTTTTCGTCATTTATCGTCATTTATCCCGGCCAACGGCCCAAAAGCAAGCGGTCCGGCGGACAATAGCCGCCGGACCGCAGGTCGTAATTCGCAGGTCGCAGGTCGTTAGATCCCCAGCTTCTTCTTCACCAGGGCTGTTACGTCGTCCGCTTCGTTGGCGAACAGGAAGGCGCCCGAACTGGTATCGAAGATCATCAGGTAGTTGCTTTCGGTAGCCACGGCTTTTACCGCGTCTTCCACCCGGGTCAGGATCGGCTTCAGCAGGGCTTCACGCCGGGCGGTCACCGACTGCTGGGCCTGCTGCTCGAACTTCTGGATGTCTTCCTGCTGTTTTTGCAGTTCCGCCTGGCGCTGCTGGGCCTGTACGGGCGTCAGTTGGCCGGCATTGTATTCCTGTTCCAGTTTGGAATAAGCCTCCTGAAAAGACTTGGTCATTTTTTCGTCAATAGCGGTCAGGGAGTCGGTGTAAACCTTCAGGGCATCGTTGGCCTTTTTGGTTTCAGGCATGGATTCCAGCAGGTTGCCGAGGTTCATGTGGCCGTATTTGGGCGTATTTTGAGCGGAAAGCGCCACTGCTCCCGTCATAAGAGCCAGCAAAAAGCAAATAGGTGTCTTGCGAAACATTTGTTTAGAAAGTATTTTTTTGAAAGGGAAACGAAAAACGGCGGCAAAAGTAACAATTTACGGAATACGGTACACGGTGCGCCAGGTGACGTCTACCGTACACCGTCAACGAAATGGCTTTTTAATACGTTCAGGCAACGTACCTTTGTAAAATCTCGTTTCAAAGGAAAAAATGATCCTCATGACGCTTAAGGCCGCTTATGGCAATTTGTTCCCGAGCATGAAATATCTCGTCTCACTTACCGCACTTTTTCTGGCTGGTTTCGCCGTTTACGGACAGGATAACCCGGCCGCCGTTCCGGAAAAACCCAAGCCGCTGCTCATCCAGTTTTCCGGGATGCTGCTTACCGAAGACAATGGCCAACTCCGGCCCGTACCCTACGCCACGGTATTTCTGCCGCAGAAAAACCGCGGCACCTATTCCGACTACCGGGGCTTTTTTACGCTGGTGGTAGAGCGGGGCGACAAAGTGCGCTTCAACTGCATCGGCCTGGAATCGGTGACCATCACCGTGCCCGATACCCTGACCCAGGACCAGTACTCCATCGTGCAACTGATGACCGAGGATACCATCAACCTGCCGACTACCGTCATTTTCCCCTGGCCTTCGCGGGAACACTTCAAGATCGAGTTCCTGAAAATGGACGTCACGCCCGAACTTCAGCGGCGGGCCACCGAAAACCTGGCCAACGAATACCTGGCCGAAGCGCGCAAAAACCCCGACATCGTGCCGCACGGCGGCAAGGAAAGCGCCAACTTCTACCTGCGCCAACAAGCCCGCGAATACGTCTACATCGGCCAGACGCCGCCCATGAACATCTTCAGTCCGCTGGCCTGGGGGCAGTTCTTCAAGGCCTGGAAGGACGGGAAGTTTAAGAAGGAGAAGAAGAAGGAGTAGGCAGTGGCGGTAAGCAGTAACAGACCCGTCCTGCGGCTTGGAGCCGCAGGACGGTTTTTTTTGTGTGCAGCCAAACGCAAAAGATTTTCAAACGGGCAACTTTTACCAAACCCTCGCGTCTGAATGCCGTTTCACCGGCTTTCCGTACCTTTGCGGCAAAACCGGCACCGGGCTTTTCTCAACTTATTCCTCTTCGATGAGCGACCAGATCAAGCATGAATGTGGCATCGCAGTAGTGCGACTGCTTAAACCGCTCGACTTTTACCACAAAAAATACGGCACCGCTTTCTACGGCCTGCAGAAACTGCAACTGCTGATGCTGAAAATGCGGAACCGCGGCCAGGACGGCGCCGGCCTGGCCACCATCAAACTCCACCCCACGCCCGGTACCCGCTATATCAGCCGCAAACGCTCCAACGCCACCAACTACCTCGACGACCTTTTTCAGATGGTCTGGGCCCGCCTCAATGCCGTCACCCCCGAACAACGCAACGACCCCGCCTGGCTCAAAGCCAACATGCCCTACATGGGCGAAGTGATGATGGGCCACCTTCGCTACGGAACCCACGGCGACAACAGCATCGAACGCGTCCACCCCTTCCACCGCCAGAACAACTGGATCAACCGCAACCTGCTGCTGGCCGGCAACTTCAACATGACCAACGTCGACGAACTGTTCCAGGAACTGGTCGACCTGGGCCAGTACCCCAAGGAAAAAAGCGATACGGTAACGGTGCTGGAAAAGATCGGTCACTTCCTCGACGACGAGGTGCAACGCCTGCACACCTGGTTCAAACCCGACGGCTACCGCAACCAGGACATCAACCAACTCATCTTCGACAACCTCGACATCCAGCGCCTGCTGCGGCGTGCTACCAAGAAATTCGACGGCGGCTACGTGCTCGGCGGCCTGCTGGGCCACGGCGATGCCTTCCTCATGCGCGACCCCAACGGCATCCGGCCGGCCTACTGGTACATGGACGACGAGATCGCCGTCGGTGCTTCGGAGCGACCGGCCATCCAGTCGGTGTTCAATGTCCGCTATAAAGACGTCCGGGAACTCAAGCCCGGCCACGCGCTCGTCCTGAAATACAGCGGCAAGGTGGAAGAACTGCCGTTCAGCGAGCCGCGCGAAAAACGCGCCTGCTCTTTCGAACGCATCTACTTCAGCCGCGGCAACGACCGGGAGATTTACCAGGAACGCAAAAAACTCGGCGAACAACTGGCCCGCCCGGTGCTGGAAGCCGTGAATTTCGACCTGAAACACACCGTTTTTTCCTACATCCCCAACACCGCCGAAGCCGCCTTCTACGGCCTGATGGAAGGCGTGGAAAAAGAACTGAACGCCTGGAAAAAAGAACAGATCCTCCAGGCCGGCGGCAAAAAACTGACCCCGGAAAAACTCTCCTCCATCCTCGACGTACGCCCCCGTTTTGAAAAACTGGTGCACAAGGACGAAAAACAACGCACTTTCATCGCCGATACCAAGGCCCGGCACAACATGGTCGGCTACGTGTACGACGTGACCTACGGACTGGTGCAGGACGACAAGGATACGCTCGTGCTGCTCGACGACTCCATCGTGCGCGGCACCACCCTGCGCGACAGCATCGTGAGCATTACTGCCCGCCTCCGCCCGAAAAAGATCATCATCCTGTCCAGCGCCCCGCAGATCCGCTTCCCCGACTGCTACGGCATCGACATGAGCAAGATGAAGGACTTCGCCGCCTTCAGCGCCCTGGTGGAACTGCTCCGCGAGAGCGGCCGGGAACACCTGCTCCAGGAAGCCTACGAGCGTTGTAAGGCCTCCGAAAACCTGCCGGTGGAAATGGTGAAAAACGAAGCCGCGCCGCTGTACGACCTCTTCGAATACTGCCAGATCAGCAAGAAGATCGCCGAGATCGTCACGCCCAAAGACATCAAACCCGAGGTCCAGGTGATGTTCCAGACCCTCGACGGGCTGCACTCCGCCTGCCCGGCCAATTCCGGCGACTGGTACTTCTCCGGCCGCTACCCCACCCCCGGCGGCAACCGCGTAGCCAACCGGGCCTTCATGAATTTTATGGAAAACCGCGACGAAAGGGCGTATTGAGATTTTCGCCAAAAAGACTAACTTGCGGGCCGTATGGATAATGTCGCCACCAACTTTCCTACCTTCCACGTCGAACTGCCGCTCGACAGTGATGTGCAGATTGTCCCTTCCCGCAAATTCACCGATGCGGCGTTTGAGGCTTTTTGCCGGGAAAATCCCGAATTGCGCGTGGAACTTGAACCAGATGGAACGCTCACGATTATACCCCCCGCCCACTTCGATTCAGGCCATTTTGAATTAACAATTGGCAGCATATTGTTCAATTATACGAAAAAACAAAAAAACGGCCTGGCCTTCGGCCCCTCTACCGGCTTCAAACTGCCTGATGGCTCCACCCGTGCCGCTGACGCCGCCTGGGTTTCCAATGAGCAGGTGGAACAACTCTCCCCCAAAGAGCGTAAAAGTTTTGCCCGGGTCGTGCCGGAGTTTGTGGTCGAACTGCGCTCCGACTCCGACCGCCTAGTCCATTTGAAAGGGAAAATGACCAATGCCTGGATCGCCAACGGCGTCCGCCTGGCCTGGCTGATCGATCCCGTGGAACGTAAGGCTTACGTCTACCGCGCCGACGGCAGCATCCAGGTGGTCACGGACTTTACAGCGAAACTGAGCGGCGAAGACGTGCTGCCGGGTTTCGAGTTCGACCTCGGGCTGCTGCAATAAGGGTCATTGCCCGGAAAACAGCACCTTTCCGCCCACCACCGTCTTCAGCACCTGCGCCTGCAATATCTCCTCCGGCGTACATTTCAGCAGATCTTCGGACAACACCACGATGTCGGCGTATTTGCCCGGCGTCAGCGAGCCTTTTTCCTTTTCTTCAAAGGCGGCATAGGCGTTCCACAGGGTGTACGACAACAGGGCTTCTTCCCGGGTCATTTTTTGTCCGGGGAAAAACTCCAGCCCCGTGTCTGCCCGCTTACGGGTAACACTGGCGTATAAACACGGCAAGGGGTTCACATCCTCCACCGGTGTGTCGGTGCCGTTGGCCAGGCGAGCGCCGGAATCGAGCAGGCTGCGCCAGGCGTAGGCGCCGGCCCGGGCCCGCTCGGCGCCCAGGCGTTTCACCACGAACGGCGCATCACTGGTGCAGTGGATCGCCTGCATGGAAGCGATCACGCCCAGTTGCCGGAAACGCGGAATGTCCTGCGGGTCGAGGTGCTGGGCATGCTCGACGCGCCACCGGAGGCCGGTTACTGCCAACTGCCCACTGCTACTGCCACTGCCACTGCCCATTGCCAACTCAAAAACATTCAACACCTCCCGGTTCGCCCGGTCGCCGATGGCGTGTACGCAGCACTGGAGGCCGTACTGCCGGCAGGCGGCAGCCACGGCAGCGATGGTGTCGACGGGCGTGGTGTTTTGTCCGTAGGAGTCGGGTTTGTCGGTATAGGGTGCCAGCAACCAGGCGCCGTAGGAGCCCAGCGCGCCGTCGAAATAGGCTTTCACGGCGCGTACGGTGAAGTGGCCGTTGCCCAGGCCGACCCGGGGGAATCCGGCCAGTTTGGGCAGGTCGGACGGCTTCGGCTGGGCGATCATGGCCCACAGGCGCAGGCCGAGGCGGCCGGCTTCGGCCAGGCGGCGGTACTGGGCGATCTCCCAGAAGTCGCTGCCGGCATCCTGGAAGGAAGTGATGCCCCGCGACAGGCATTCCTGCGTAGCCAATTGTACGATTTTTTCAAAGGCCGCCGTTTTTTCGGCTTCGGAGCGCCGGTTTTTCCAGTCGCCGAAGGGTTTTTCGATCAGGTTCATGGCGTTTTCCTCGAATACGCCCACCGCGTTGCCCCTGGCGTCGCGCACGATGCGACCACCCACCGGGTCGCCGGTTTCGCGGGAAATACCGGCCAGTTGCATGGCCTTTTCGTTGGCGACCAGCCCGTGTCCGCTGGCGTGGTACAGGACCACCGGGTTGTCCGGCGCTGCCGCACTGAGGGCATCGTGATAAGGGTAGCCGTTCACGGTGGGGCCGGGCGAGGTGGTCCATTTTTCCTGGTGCCAGCCGCGGCCTTCGATCCAGTCGCCCGGCGGCGCATTTTTGGCTTTTTCGGCCACCAGAGCGGTAATTTCCTGCCAACTCCGGGTATGCAGCAGGTTCAGGTTTTGCAGGCTTTGCCCCAGACCGGAGAAGTGCCCGTGCCCCTCGATAAAACCCGGCATGGCGAAAGCGCCCTGCAGGTCGATGACCCGGATGCTGTCGCCGGCCAGTTTTTTTATGTCGGCGTCCGAGCCGACGGCCAGGATCCGGTCGTCCAGAATGGCGACGGCGGTCACGTGGGGGTGCAGCGAGTCGGCGGTGAAGAAGTTGCCGTTGACGAGGAGGAGCGTAGGAACGGGGGAATGGGAGTTGGGAAGTTGTGAGCAAGTAACCAGAAAGCCAGCAGAAAAAAGCAGCGGGAGCAAGCGGTGGGCGTATTTCATAAAAAGCGATTTGAGGGCAAAGAAACGCAAAACGCCGCTTCAATCACTGGTAAGCGCCAGCATCACCGGATCGCTTTTATCTTTGTCATCGTCCCAAAATCGGATTTCTTCGAAAGACACGGGAGCAAGCATAAGCGGGTCGCCGACCGGTCTGCCGGTTCCGATGTGTAAAGATTTTAACCCGCCCCGGCAGGAATTCAATGCAGCGCAGTCGGTGCAAGTGTCCGGCAGGTAGTTGCGGTAAAAAACGGCTTTGTCCGACTGCCAGATACTTTGGATAGACTGGTCGAAGATATTGCCAAAGGAAAAATGCGTGAAATTGTCGGGACGAACTTTACCGGAGGGCGAAATATGGCAAAGTTCATAACCGGCTGGGGCAGGATAGGCGTTGTGCGGAGAAAAGCACTTGGGCAGGGAATTGCCGATGCGGCACTTTCGGCCGCTTTTTCGCAGGTAATTTACGGTTTCAACGGCAAAACTTAATTCTTTTCCGGCAGGCAGGAGCGGGTGTGCGGCTGCCACGAACCGGTTGAAGACCGCGTGACCGGCTCCTAATGCTTCCGATAGGGCGACTATTTTTTCGACATTGTTGTAATTCAGGCAGGTTATGACCGTGTTGGTAAACACCCGGAGGCCGGCCTGGGCAGCGGTCCGGATATTGCGGCAGGTTTCGTCAAATACCTTTGGCGGGCTTTCCACAAACGCACAGTGCGTACCGGCATCGCTGCCGTGCAGGCTGACCAAAAATCCGAGAAAGTTGGGGCGGTTGCGCAGTGCGGTGATGAGTGCCGGCGGACGCAATTTGGTCCAGCGCCCCGTGCTGAGCACGGCAAAGGGGATGCCCTTTCCATCGGCATACTCTATGATCCGGGCAAATGCAGGATGCAGTGTCGGTTCGCCTCCGGAAAAACGCACAATGGTATTTGCGGTCTTTGATGCGGCAATTTTGTCTAGCACCTCCTGCCAGCGGGTCATATAAGCCAGCGTATTTTTACGCCCTGCACGCGAGCGGGACAGTTCGACGTTTGCACAGCCGGAGCAGAAGTTGTTGCAGGCGGTGGTCAGTTCGACTGTAAATACGGAGGGCAAGGTGGGGCCCCGTAGGGTGTAATGAGGTGCCACGAGCCGGGCATCTGATTTACACTGGGTCTTCATGGCTTTCAATTTTACGATGAGGACAATAAAATCTCTTTTACTTTTAACGACACTTCGTGAAGCGCCAATTCAGTCTCGATCGACTTCAACGATTCAGTTCTTGTTTGCAGTTCCCGGAAAATATCCCAAGCGGCAGAAAGCCCTTCCCGCAGCATCTTTATCATGGTGCGGTCAGGAATCAGAAGAATGCGCCGGTTAATCTCAAGGAGCATATTATCGAAGTGGAAATTTTGATATACTTTATTAGGATCGGAAAGCAGGCTGAGCGCGGAAAGGTAAGACCACATCATCCGGTGCAGCATGGCCTTCGTCTTACGCGGATCGGCAACCTCTTCCCGCACCTTCGCCTTGATTGATCCATCGTCCTGACAAGATACGTCAAACAACTCACTGAAACAAACATCACCTTCTACCAGATGCATCCTGGCCGCGACTACGGGATAGCGGCAACTGCCTTCCTGTCTCTCGTCTTTACACTTTTGAATGACCTTGCTCTTTATTTTTTTTACAATCCTTTCTTTTCCGTCTTTTCCACGCGACGTTCCAGCAAAATAAAGCGCGTTGGCAATGCTCTGCAGTGCGTCTGCGTCGCGGTGAGTATCTCCAATCAGGCGCGCGTAAAGATAAGCGATATTGAAGGTATAAATTGCCGGCGACAGTTTCCCGTCGACCAAAGATCTTTCCCCTGCTTTCTTTACATCCTCCTGTCGCAAAAGTTTTTTTACGGGGGTTAGTTTCGGTTCAAATCGCTGCAGAAAAGTCCTTTCTTTTTCGCCTGATAAAACATACAGTTCTCCTAAACGAAGAAGTGCTTCCGCAAGCAGTTTTTGGTCCGGTTTGCGCAGGTTTTTCAGATACTCCGACATCTTTTCGATGGTATTTTCCAAAAGATTTTGCGGCTCTTCAAAGAATGCAGGAGTCGTTTTGTTGTTTTGAGTATTTGCCCGCAGACATTCCAATTCACCCAAAAGGAACTGCTCCAGATTCCAGATATCAGCGGTGCGGTATAAATGAATGGCTCTGGCAATGTCATGGGTAATGAATACCGGATGATTCGGTTTTAATATTGATTTATTCATTTCAATTAATGCATTCATCCGATGCAACAACTCTTTGACCCGGCTATGTTTATGCGCTCCCTGATAGATATACACCTGTTGATAAAGCCGGTAAGCAAGCTGAGCAGTTTGATCTTCCCGTTTGTAATGTTTTTCATAATGTTCGATTAGGAGCTCGTTAATAGTGGCCGCTTTAATAAATTCGCCCCGTTGCATTAATCGCCTGATCCCCTTTTTGATGTCAATCAGTACTTCTTCTTCTACATGCTCCAAATTAGAATGCAAGGTGACGGCCTGCAGCAACCAACCAATGTAATTCATAAAGCGTTTATCTTTCTGAATCAGTTCAGAAGTCTGTACGGCACTCAGAATGGCGCGTTTAAAGAACATGATATCCGAATCATACATTCGGCTAAAAATCACCTTTAACCTGGAAGCAAAAATTTCAAGAACAAGATGATAAAGAAACTGATTGTGTTGTACAGCATATAAAAGCATTTCTACGTATGCATTTATTGCTGTTGGTTTTCCGTTGGAATCAAGGTGTTGTCCATCCAGTATTTGAAGCGCCTGGTCGGCCCTAGTGAGCCAATACTTGCTTAACAAATCATAATAAGGAGTGTAGCCCTTTTCCTCCAGTTCCTTCCTTTTTTTATCGAATGCCTGAATATTCTTTTCCAGTTCTATCGTATTGCCCGTAAGATAGTGAAGCCTGCAACTTGATTCGAGTGCTTGCATCACCAAAAATTCAAAGCCGGATTCCTGAGCCACCGTCAGCGCATTTTCATAGGCGATACGGGCCACATCGAAATAAGATTGTTGTCCGTCAGGGCTGTATTTCGCGGAGAGCACCACCCGGCCGCCAAATTGATAGTAAAGTTCGGCATTTTCGCGGTTAGCAAGAATAACGTTACTTACTTCTTCATAGGGTTGTGTAATCTCTACTTTCTTTAATTTAGGGTATAGTGGTGGAGCGACCGGTGCAAATTCTCTTTGCAGCCCTTTTAATGCAGTCATCACCGGTAATAGTGTTTCATTCATTCTTGACATGGATTCTTTCATGTCAAATTCCTGATTAGTCATTCGGTAGTACCGGTCTTCCCGCCCGACCTGCCGCAATTCGTAAATCAGTTTTGCAAAGGTCAATCTCCGCAACAGGAGGGCATCCTGAAAATGAGAGGCTTGTTTGTCTTCAAAATCGAAGTTCAGTATTTTCCATTGAAGCGCGTCCAACTGTTTCTGATTAATGCTTAACCGAAGTTCTTCCCGCCCACCCGTAATTTTGGCCATGATACGGAAACTTTGAAGCGCTTTAATTCCATCTACAACCCTCCCTCTGTAGCGGTGATTGACGGCAGTATTACTGCCTGCCCGGCTGAGCACCTTAACCAATCGGCGGAGACGATAGTGATTGGAATAATAATCCTCATGACCTCTTTTCGTCTCGGGTTCGTCGCAAAGGTTGGATAGGCTGACGATGGCGCTGTCTATGGTGGTCTGATGTCGCTTTAGGGCTCTGGTAAAATCAGCCCGGCGTTGCAGTTCAAAACCGAGCAGATGTACGCACCAATCCTGCGCATGAGAATCTCCGGTGAGATAAAACAGTTTTTTGGCTTCCTGGATTTTGGCCTCTCCTTTTTTCCAATCGTTTTTCCAAAGCAACATTTCGCCTTCAGAAGAAAGAATACGCGCCTCAAGGGCTTCTTTCTGTTCGGAAGAAAGAGATAAGAGGTCCATATATTTCCTTAATTCCCCAAGATGCTGCTTCAGGATTTCGCTCCAATCGCTCGATGTACGCTCCGTGAGGAGATACTCTACTGTACGCATGGGAATTTTGGCCAACAGGGGGAAGTCGTTGTCGAAATTCAGGGTATTGGCGGGCGGAGGCTCCGGCGGATCTTTTTCTCTCCTTTTGTCGAAATCGGACCTTTTCAGGGTATAGTAGTAACGGGCTTTAGCATTGATACGGGAACAAAGATCGGGGAAGCTATCGAGATAAAGTGAAAACTCGTAGAGGTACCGGTTGATGGCATCGGTTTCTTCTTTGCGGCCGTGAAAAGAAAAGCGGTATTCTATGTATTCCAGAAGGCGGCTATATCGCGTTTCATCATCAGCAAGCAACAGTTTTTCTTCATAGAGTTGGGTAATTTGTGATAGGCGTTTGTTGTATTCTTTTCGCTCAGGGTCTACTTCGTTCCAATGGTACTGCTGGAGGAGTTCCATGATTTCATCGTGCAGCAGACGGACATGGCCACGATTTTTGACATAGGGAAGCCCTTCGCTTCTTTTTCCTTTTTTACCAAAAGTGGCGGTAAACGTATTTTCAAAATAATGTCTGACCTCTTCCGTTTTTTTCTCGTTGGCAAAGCCTTCGTCCCGCACCTGTTGGTATTGTTCGGGCGTAAGTCCATGCCTGGCTACGGAAAGGATACGGATAACCTCGGCCCGGAAGTAAATATCACGATCTTTTTCATCCAACTTATCTTTTCGCGGATCACGTAGGTGGAGACGGTTTATGAGATAAGTTTTAAAGGTCTTCTGCTGAGCCTTCAAAGGGGCTTCTGCGCCGGCTCCGGCAACCATTCTGTCCAGCAGCTGCGTCAAATTTTGATTTCCCGCTTTAAAGTCTTTATCCTTTTTGGCAAGGTCACAAAAAAAGTCAATGAAAATGGGTTTCCCATCGGTCAGATCGGTTATTTTCTTCCAGACTGCATCTTTTTTGTCTGGCAACTGCGGATGTGGTTCCTTGGATTCATCTGGATTTTTACTATAAAAATATCTATCAAAATACTCTTTAACCTGATTTTCTTCAAAACGGTGCAGTTCAACCCGTTTGATTAATCTGGCAACTTCCGTTTTAAACTTATCGTCTTTGCTCATTTCCAGCCGTTCCCGCCCGGCGATGACCAGACTTATTTTCATTACACCCGCCAGCCAGGGGAAGAGTATATTGACCAGCCAACGGAACAGCGCGACTTCAGATGAACCTACGTATTGTTCGTCGAAGCTGTCAAAAAATAAAAATAGTTTTCCCGATTCTTTTTCTTCAAAGTATTGCTTAAAAAGGTCTTGCGTCAATTCTTCGAACAGCAGGGCCGCGACATGGGAAGGATCATCTTCATCAGAGTTATTATACCTTTTTCCTCCGGTAATTTCCGGAAATCGGGTAGATATATTATTCCAGGCCCCGGCCTTGTGTTGTTTGAAATATTTTTCCAGGTCGGAATCGAGTGTCAGTAGGGCCTTTATTATGTTTATCAAAATGCCGCTGCGGGTGTTGAAGTTGGTGGAAGAGAAATCTATGACCGGGATGTCCTCCATGTCCTGTACCCGGTACGATTTATCTCCACTCTGTTTACGCCACTGATGAAACTCTTCCACACTCAATTTCAACAGTACGCTTTTGCCGATACCTGCCCGGCGGTTGTATTCGCTATTGGGGGCAGTATCCTCATCTCGGTCGGCAAAATCTTCCGGAAAAATATTGATGATGCTGCACTTTCCACTTGTAATAAGTGTATTCAAGTCAATGCCGGCACGGCCATTGACGATATAATTGGGAACGTATTTACCGAAAAGAGGGTTGGTGTCGGATTTTGTCATGATTCGGACTGTTTTGGTTGTGGATGGGTTGTCATCTCAAATAATACAGAATAGGTCTTCTTCTATGTTTTTTAAAAGTTCATTCCATTCAGGAGTAAGGTCTAAGCCGGTTCTGATATCCTCAGGTATGGCCAATTCCTGAAAAGCCAGAGCCAAGTCAATGTGCCGTCTGCGGCATTGTTCTTCTTCGTCAGGATAATGTTCGTCTATCAGGTTACCAAGGGCATGCTTGTTTTTTGCGTTTAAAAGACCACGCAATTTCAACCCAAAATGGTCATTTTTTAATTCTATTTGCATAAAAGAGTTATGCCAGTCATTCTCAAAAGAAAGTTTTTCTTCCTGAACACTGCGAATAAATTGAATCAAATGGATTGTATCTTGATCGAAATTGCGGCGATCATGATAGTACAGAGGAAAATCATCCAGCAAAACATTTGACGGCGGGCTGTAGAGACTGGCTAATTCATGGGCGTGAGATTGATTGGAAGCGCTCGAAAGCAGACCCAACAAAACGAGCCGGGCCAATGAAGTCTTCCCAATCTTGTGCAGG
>WBZQ01000541.1_pt1 | contig 24763 bp, 7 predicted proteins | sample 5204251 | NCBI WGS metagenome assembly WBZQ01 (sample SAMN12412402, study PRJNA552823) | activated sludge metagenome | isolation source: activated sludge from nitrification reactor of wastewater treatment plant... | place: USA: Virginia | collected 2017-09
GTTCTTGTCCAGCCACACCAGGTCGCCCACGCTCGCCGGCTCGTAGAAACCGGCGTCGTAGTTCGGGTTGTCTTCGCCCGAGGTCAGCGTCTCCACCGCAGTCATGCCGCCCATCGCTTCGATGGCGTCGCTGTCCTGCGTGTCGTCGCCGCCAGCCTGGTCGACTTGCGTCATCTCGTACTGGCTGCCCGTCGGCGAGGCGAATTTCAGTTTGTAGTCGCCCGGTACCAGGTTCGTGAACTGGTAGTAGCCGTTCACGTCCGTGTACAGGGTCTGGTTGACCGGGTTGCCCAGGCCGTCGGTGCCGATGAGCATCACCTGCACCCCTTCCAGGCCCGGTTCGTCCGGATCCTGGTCGCCGTCGGCGTTTTTATCCACCCAGGCATAGTTGCCGATCGAGGCCGGGATGTAGTAGCCGGCGTCGAAGGTCGGGTTGTTGTCACCGCTGTTCACGGTGAATACCGGGGTCATGCCGCTGGTTTCGTCGGCATCGCTGTCGTCGTCATCGGGGCCTTCGTCGTTGGAGGTGGTGACGAAGCCGCCGGTGGGCGTAACGAAGGAAATTTTATACGATCCGGGCTGGAGGCCGCCGAACATGTACATGCCGTTGGCGTCGGTGACCGTGGTCAGGCTGACCGGCGTGCCGGAGTTCGTAGTGCCTTCCAGCACCACGGCTACGTCGCCGATGCCGGGTTCGCCGCCATCCTGGAGACCGTTGCCGTTGATGTCGTGCCAGACCAGGTCGCCGACTTTGGCCGGCTGGTAGTAGCCCTGGTCGAAGGTCAGGTTGTCCTGTCCGTCGGGGAATACGTCGCCCGGGTTATCGCCGGGGCTGTTTTCGCCGATGGCCAGGCTGATCGGATCGTTGATGGTAAAGTTCACGCCGGAGGGCAGGCCGTCGCTGTCGTCCACGTCGCCGTTGGGGCTGACGTTGGAAGGCGTGCTCTGGTAGCCGGCCGGGTCGGAGGGAATACCGACGATGTAGTTACCGGAGATAAGGCCGCAGAAGGCGTAAAGACCCTCGTCGGAGCCTACCGTTGCCGTGGTGGCGGTGTAGGTCTGGTCGGCGTTGGGGCCGATACCGCCGGCTGCGCCGTCCTGGCCCAGGTAGGTCAGTTGCACGGTCACGCCGTCGATGCCTTCGGCGGTGGTTTCGTCCTGTACGCCGTTGCCGTTCAGGTCCTCCCACACGAAGTTGCCCACTTTGGCGAGGGGCAGTTTGTAGTCTTCCACCTCACCGTCGAGGGCCGGGCCGTTGAAGCCCAGGCCACCGGCACTGCTGAGTCGGAAACGCATGTATGCCGCACCGCCCTGGAACGTAGCGGTAGCCGGTACGGTGAAGCAGAACAATTGGTCAGTAACGCCGCCGACCGGGATGGAGGCTGCGCCGCCGGCGAAATCGCCGGTATTGAGTTGTTCACCGGGATCGAACTGGCCGTTGCCGTTGAAGTCGATCCAGGCTTGCAGTTTGGCGGCAGCCGTCAGGTTGTTCAGCGCCGTCACCTCGATGCAGGACTGGAAGCCCGGGATCATGGGTGCGGGGAACGAAATGCCGTTCTCGTCGTCGTTGCCGGAGCAGGAGCCGAGCGTAACGGTGCCGGTGTTGTTGTCGTCGCCACCGGTCATCAGCCCGGCCATGGGGTCGGGTTGACCGTCGGTTTCGGAGTCGACGCAGGTACCGAGGTAGAGTTTTTCGCTCAGCACGTGAGTCGGTCCGGAGGAACCGAGGTTGGTGGTGTAGGAGTTGGGCAGGTCACCGAAGTCGAAGCCGACTTCGATGAGGCCGGCGTCGAGGGTATGATCCACGAAACCGGCATCGCCGACGGTGATGCCGATGGCCGGGTAGCCGTCGAAAGGCTTGCCGGGATTGCTGGTCGTCGGGTCGCTGTCGTTCAGGTCGGGGTTGGTACCCTCGCCCGAATCGGCGGTAGTCAGTTGGTAGTAGGTACCCCCGATCAGCATGAGGCCGCTGGCGGGGTTGTACTGGCCGTCTTCACCGAGCGTCACGAAGTACATGGCGCCGGTCATCAGGGTATCGTAACCGCCGAACTGGTCGTGGTCTTTGAAATACCATTCACCCTGGGCGTTGGAGGTCGTGGTGGCCACCAAGGTAGTATTGGCGCCGTCCATTTTGTACAGTTTGACCTTCACGCCGGCCACTGCGGTTTCGCAGGGATCCTGTACGCCGTCGTTGTCGGCGTCGATCCAGATAAAGTTACCGATCTCCTTGGGAGCCAGGGAGCACAGCGATTCGAAGTCGCCGAGGCTGGCGCCTTTCTGGAAGGCCAGGCCACCCGGAACGATCTCGTAAGCCGAGGTTTTCTGACCGGTGGTGTTGCTGAGTTTATAGTTACCGTTGGAAAAAACAGCATACGGGTCGAGTACGCCGGTCACCAGTTCGCCGGAACCGGGCAGTACGGCCATGCCGCCAAGCGCCGTTTCCCAGTGGTAGGGAGAGAAGAACTCGCCGCAATAGTATTCGGCGATGGCCGGTGTTTCGCCGCCGTTGTTGCCGGCGGTGCCGCAACCGTTGGCGCCGCATTTACCGTTCACTTCCCGCGAATAGACGGGCGTTTGCAGGTTGCCGAGATTACAGATGCGCACGATGTCGCCACCGATGCGCAGGCAACCCAGCGGAGAGCCGTTGGCATAGGATTCCAGGCCGCCGGGGGCGTGCTGGTGTCCGAGGCGGTCGGCATAACCAAGGATAAGGCTGCCGTCGTCGTCGAACACGATGTCGGTCAGCATGGGCTGGGGAAGTACCCAGCAACCGCAAACATCGAAGTCGGCGGCCGTCGGGTTGTCTTTCCAGGGATTCCACTCGTCGGAGCTCGTACAGTTGCCATTCAGGCCGCCGCGCTCGTAGTTCATATTAAAGTCCGTAACCGGCGAAGCGAGGAACGCTTCGGAAGTCACGTCGAATTCGTACACGTAGGTCCACAAGTCGGCGGTGGTACCGGTAGCGGCATCGCAGATGATGCCGACGAATACGTTGCCGGTAGTGGGATTGATGCCCAGACCGAAGGGACGCGACTGACCGTTCGAGCAGCCCGGGTCGGGGATATCGAATCCGGTCACGTCGGCCGCCGTGGGATTGGTGGCCAGGTTGTCATCGGCGTCCCACTCGATGCGGTACAGACGTTTGTCGTTCAGGCTGACCACGTACAGGTAACGCCCGTCGGAGGAAATATCCATGTCACCCAAAGCGATCTTGCCGACGGCGCCGAAGGGGTTGCCGTTGGCGTTGATGGCGTCGCTGTTGTAGTTGGACGTTTGGTGCGGGTTTGCACCGGTGTTGATCGCGCCGGTATTAACCACCAGTCCGTTCAGGTCGATCAGCAGCGAATAGGCGGAAATGCCCGGGGTATTCGCGTTGTCGACGGTGTAGATGGCGCCGGTTCCCGTGGGGCCGAAAGCCGTGTGGCGTTTCATGAAGGCCGAGGAAAAGAGGCGGCGGGATTCATGATCGTAAGCCATCCCCCACATCGCGCCCACTTCATTGTTGGGCGAGTTGATGTGTTTGTTGTTGATGCCGGAAGTTTGTCCGGTAGCCGCATAGGGGAATCCGACGATGTTGTCGGAAGTGCCGGCGCCGCCGATGACGTAGCAGTTGGCGGAGATCAGCGGGTTGGATTCGCAGTATGCAGCGGGACTGATCACCCCGAAGTCGACTTCGCAGCCGGCTGCGGAAACGAACTGAACGTCCGTCTGCATGTCCGTACCGTGGGTGGAGGGTTTGTAGCCGGCGGCCTGGAGGGCCGGCGGTATTTTGAATTCCACGCGGTACTTGTCGTCGGCGCCGCCGAAGGTAAGGCCGTCGATGGACCAGTTACCGTTCTGGTCGGTCACGTCGGTGCCTACCAGAGCGCCGGTACAGTCATACACTTCCACCAGGATGCCACCGAGGCCCTGGGCTTCGTTCTGGGCGCCGTTGTCGTTGAGGTCCAGGAAGGCCACGCCGCCGATCTTGTCGGGAGCGAAGGTGCAGGGCTGGATCACGCAGTCGCCGTCGGGAGCCGTGAAGTCTTCGGTAGCCGAGCAGGAAGTAGTGACAAAGAATTGTGCGGCCACACCGCCGGCGTGCAGATTGCCGTCGGCGGGTACGGTAAAGGTGAGTACGGCCGGGCTGGAAACCAGGGAAGGATCGATCGTTTGCGGCACTGCGCCGTCCACGTTGACGATAATGTCTTCGCCCGGGGGTTCGTTCGACCAGGACACCGTTACCTGTACGTCGGCGACGCTGCTACCACCCGCGGCGGAGCCGTTGGAGTCGTAGCAGCCGGTAACCGACACGTCGAGGGTGACCTCGCAGGGATTGGTTTTGAACCCGAAGTCGTACTTGTGGTCGTTCTCGCCGGCGTCGCCGGTGGAAAAGGGAGCCACTGCCGCGTTGGAAATCAGGGTGCCGTCGTTGTCGTGGGCATCCCCGTTGGCGGAAGGATCGGCGTCCGTCTGGCCCAGGTATTTCCCGGCCAGTGCGGACTGCTGACCGCCGCCTTCGGCGTTCAGGATACGGATCTCGTAATCCATGTTCGGCAGCAGCAGGCTTACGTTGTATTTATAGCCGGGGGCCGAACCGGTCGGTTTGCTGGAGAAACCGTAATTGCCCCCACCCGCGGTAGTGGTGGAAGCGATCTGGCTAAAGTTGCCGTTGCCGTCGTCTTTCCAGAGCGTGACGGTCACGTTGTCGATGCCCGGTTCGCCGGGATCCTGGATGCCGTCGTCGTCGGTGTCAGCCCAGACGAGGTTGCCCACTTCGAGGGGCGTAGCATCGCAGACCAGTTCGATCTCGCCGAGACCGGCGGATTTTCCGAAGGGGCTGCTCGCGCCGGTCAGCACCTCATACGCGCGTACAAAGGCGCCGGAGGAAGCCGAATGCCAGTCGATACCGCTGGAGAAGGCATTCTGCAGCGGGTCCATCGAGACAAACGCGACTTCGTTGGTATTCAGCAGGACGGCCAGGCCGCCCATTCCCGTTTCTTCGTGGAGATAACCGTCGGCATTGTAACAATCGCCGCCAAATACGGATTCTCCGTTGACACAGGCGTGGATACCCCCGCCTGAGGTGGCAACAGAAAGTGAATTGTCGGTAAAATCGGCAATATCGACCGTCCAGCCGCCGCCGCTGGGCGTGGCGAGCAGGATGTCGCCAAAAGCGTCGTTGCTGGTCAGGTTGTTGTTAGCCGGGTTGTTGCGGGCATTGTTACCGCCCTGCTCTCCCCAACGGTCGCGCAGACCGATCAGCATGTTGCCATTCACGTCGAACTCGATGTCGGCAAAAATTGGTTGGGGATGGCCGAACTCACCTAATCCTCCGGAATTCATCGCCGGCGAAGCCGGATAGGAGGAAACCCAGTTGTTCCACGCCGCGGGGCCGTAACAGGCACTGGTGCTGGCGAAAGCGCAGCCGCGGGCATAGGTCAGGTCGAACTCCAGCACTTTGGCAAAAGTGCCGCCCGCCGGGTCGTAGGAATAGGCGAAAGCCTTACGGTCTCCGCCGGCCTGCCCGTTGGCGACAAAGCCGATGTACAGCAGTCCGTTCTTGTATTTAAGCGCAAAGGGAATGATCTCGCTGTTGTTGATGCCCGAAGGCAGGTCGGGCAGCGGATTGCCGGCATCGGCCAGCGGCACTACCGTTACCTGAGCAGGCAAGGTCGGCGCCACCGGGCTGGCCGGATCGGTTCCCAGGGGGATGATGTACAAACTTCGGTCGTTCAGGTTGACGGCGAACAGGGTCAGTTCGTCGTCGGAAATATCGAGGTCGCCAAAGCCGACCCGTCCCACTTTATCGAAAGAAGGGTTGTCTTCCAGTTCGCCGCCCACCAGGACAAAATCGTGCGGGTCGGTGCCGGCGACCGGAGAGCCGAACAGTGTGTTCAGGTCCACGAAGACCGAGCCGTTGGTCACGCCGTCACTGGGGTTGGTAATTTTATAAATGGCGCCGGGGCCTCCGGGGCCGAAACCGGAAAAGCGTTTCATGAACGCTCCGGCAAACATGGTCTTGGAAGTACGCTGGTAAGCCAGGCCATAGGTGGCTCCAATCTGGCTGCCCACCGACTCGTGCTGAATGGGAGTAACCGGAGTGTTGAACCCCATCGAGATCAGCACATCGGTCGAACTGCCGATGTTGTTGCCCTCGGCGAAGCAACTGGTCACCATCTTGGGATTGTCCTGGCAATACTCCGCCGGGGAATTGATCCCCATGTTGATGTTGCAACTACCGGCGGTGGCTACCTGGACAGCCGTGCCGCCGGAAGCGCCGGGTTTGAACAGGGGGTTCGACCAGATGAACTCGAGGCGATACTTGGCGCCCGAGGTCAGGCCGGTGAGCAGGTAGGTGCCGTCGGACGCGGTGGTCGTGGTGGCACTCGGGCTGGTTGGATCGTCGTCGTCGTCGTAAGCATTGACGGTGACGCCCGAAAATCCCGGCTCCGCGGTATTCTTGGTACCGCTGGCGTTGTAGTCGCGAAAAACGGTGCCGCCTATCTCGGTCGGCTGCGACGTACAGGGGGGAAGTTTGTAGTCGTCCAGCGGGAATGCGGGAGCCGGAGCGGTTGCTTCCGTACGCTTGAACGTATGGAAGTCCCAGTCCGACGTCGCATCCTCGAAGGAGGATCCGGCTCCGAACAGGGAACCGGCAGAAACCAGGCATGCCAGGGAAAGAATTCCCTTGATCACACTTCTGGCCCAGGGAGTACAAAAACCTTTCATGAGGAGTGTTTTTATTAGTATAAATGATTGATGTATGAATGCAGGAAAAGGAAAAATGGGGGGTGATGATTAGGGAACCACAGGATGTGTTCCGAAGCGTGCATCTCATGGTTGATTCGGACAGGATGACCGGTTGGCGTTCTGTCATGTATTAAAGCGTGGTTTGACGATCTCCTCAATCAGGCCCTTCGCGGATGTTGCCCGCTTGCCGGGCCAGAAGCCAGCGAATAGCCGTGCCATGGTTTTGTTGCCATGGAGCGGTGGCCCTGCGTGGTATAGGTCGGGGCCGCCGGCCGGGCGAATGCCGTACGACAGCCGGAGCAGGCTGGAAAATGGCTAAAGGCCGGCGCCCTGTAGCGCCGACCAGCCATGAAATAACCACCTGGAGACCCAGTGGAATCCGGGTGAAATCAGTTGCGGGATGATGAAATAATCTCGTGAGCATAATCTATTGACAGTGAGTCATATTCGAAGTTAGAACGGGATATACAGGCGCCATTCACGGCTGTATTCCTCGAGTAAATAGTGCCCGGGCTTTACCAGGCGCACCGGCAAACGCCAGCGTCTGACCAGGGGCAGGGGCAGGCGGAAGGCTTCTTCCACCAGAAAATGGTTGGTATTGAAGTATTGCTCCACTACCGCCTCAGTCAAGTGGCTTTTGATAAACCGGAAGATCAACTCCCGGCCGGGTGGATAATGAATGATGACCGGCGCATGGGGGCAGGTGATGATGTGCCTTTTGGGCAGGCGCTCGGTCAGCAGGCACACCCCGGTACCCTCACAGTTCTTGCTCGGCGTACCGAACACTACTTCCATTTCCACTTCCCGTACCGGTAATGCCCTGGTTATCATCGGCGCAAATACCTTGTTGTCGATTCTTAACATGTTCTTTTGCTTGACCGGATCGGATTAAACCATGGTGGTGTCCACAATGATGTCTGCATGGCAGACCGGCGATGCGGGGCACAGCGAAGAGGCGGTAAAACTTTTCATGATGATCAGGCGGATTGATTATTGAAATTGGATGAATGTGCGTTTTGCACAGTTCAAAAGTCCGCCGGCCGGCCTGATGCGGCGCAAACGAAAACGCAGGTGGCGTTACCTTGAAAACGGTGGGAATTTTCGGTTTTATTTTTTTACAACTTGCTAATAATCAGCACGTTGAAAGCCTACATTTTTTACCGGTGCGTTACGCAAAACGCCCGGAAACCGGGCCTGAAAAAGGTGTTTTCAGGCGCTTGGAAGGCGGAAGATCAATAGCTCCGGAAGATGCCGGCGGGAGAGGAAAGGGCACAAAAAAATCAGAGCCACCCCGCTGCCGGAGTGGCTCTGATCGATACTGCCCGGAGGGGCGAAAGCGGATTCAAACCATGGTGGTATCGACGATACCGGCGACTGCCATTGCATGGCCGAGTCGTTGAGTGTCAAAACTTTTCATAAGCGGAAATGCGATTATTGATTATGGATAAAGCAAAAAGAATTGTTCCGCGACAAAGATTTGACAAAAAACGAGAATATGAAACTACGAAAGTGCGGGTTTTGTAACTCGGTAATAAAGGGCCGTTTTAAAAAAACAGCACACAAAGCACTGATTTTCAATGGTGTCCGGTGTCGAAAATCGCGAATTTTGTTACGCGTAAGAAGGTCGCCGGGAAGGCTTTTCCGGCTTCATATCCAGCGATTCGAGGGCAAAATTCCATAAATCCTCATACGGAACGATCTCGATCTCGTGGGTCTGGTTGGCCAGTTGCAGCGGGATGGTGCGGAGCCGCTCCAGGTAACGTTCGGCTTTCGGAACGATGCTCTGGCGGTCGAACTGACCCATCGGTATCTGCAGCAGCATTTTTAAAAAGTTGTAACTGCGCTGGGTTTCCTCGCTGCGCAGGTGCCGGTAGCAGTACTGTTCAATGGCCTCCACTTCGTCGAGCACGGCGCTGTACTTGTGTTCCTGCAACTGGATGAGCATTTTAATGATCAGGATGGCGATGTTCATCCCGCTCTTGTCCTTCGAAAAGATCGGCACCTCGTTGATGAACTTGGCCAGTTTGAACCTGTTGCGGAGCGGCGAGTCCATCTTGCCCAGCGCCATGAGGTAATATACATAGGACTCGTAGATACGCCACAGTTCCTTGACGTTTTCGGGCAGGAATTCGAACCGGGGGTTTTGCAGGGTGTCGGCCAGCATTTTTTCCACCTCGCCGTACTTGCGGGTGTGCAGCAGCAGCAGCAGGTACAACTCTTTCAGTTTGAACCAGTTGAAAGTGCCTTCTTCCATCAGTTCGAGGCAACGCTTGAGGGATTTTTCCCCCTCGGCAAAGCGCTGGAGGTGTACGTTGCAGATGAGGTGCTGGTAGTAAAATATCTGGAGCGGCACCCGCGCCTCGTACGGGCGGCTTTCAAAAAAGTCCAGGGCTTTGGCGCAAAACTGCAGGGCTTTTTCGTGATCGCCGACCAGCGTGTAGCGCATCAGGCCGATCATGTAGCCGTACATATTCAGTTTGTAGGAATTGAAGTGCTGCAGGGAGTCCTCGAGCGAGCGGTAATAGGTTTCGGCCGTTTCCACCACCTCCTGCTGGGCCGACCGTTTGTTGACGGTATCGACTACCAGGGCGGTGTACAGTTCCTCGGCGCGGCATTCGGCGTCGTACAGGTTGCGGAACTCGCCGAACAACTGGTTTATTTCCCGGAACTTTTTGTCGTTGCTTTCCCGGAGGCTGTACTGGATGCGCAGGTAAGAGGCAATGTCCATGCACAGCAGGGTGAAGTCGAATTTTCTGGCCTGCTGCAGCAGGCGGTTGGCCAGGAACAGGGCCGCCGTGTTGGCGTTCTGTCCGGTCAGGTACCGCACGATCACCCAGCGCTTGTGGCAATCGTAATACGCTTTCTGATAGTCGGAGTAGTGGTTCTGATCGGTACTGATCTGGAGTACATGCTCCACGAGACGTTCCCGCAGGTCCGATTTCAGTTTGCGATAGCCGGAAGTGCCTACCTTGCCTTTGTACAGCATGGCCTCGGCCTCTTCGTCGGTTTGAAATTTACCCTTCGAAATACCTTCGTACAGAGCCAGTAATTTGGAGTCGGCGGTTACGGACAGGTACTTGAGCGGACGCAGGTTGTGCTGATGGAGCAGAATAATTAATTCTTTAATGTCTTGCATGACAAAAGGATTACAGCATCTCCAACAAGGCGAAATTGTTGAATGCATTCGTGAAACGTGTTTTTTTGCCGACGCCGGGATTAACCCTGACCCCGGTTCCGTACAACGCCTTTAGCCTGCACGCCGGGCACGGGCGAAGGGTCGCCGGGGAGGTTATCATGTAAAAATCGGAAAAGAGACGGCACAAGCCAGGGTTAATACCAGACCGACAGAGAGCCAGGCTGAAGCAGCCGGCAGAATAGGGGAAACCCGTTCAGATATTACGCAAGGCAGACTCGTAACCGGATTAAAGCAACGGAGCAAAATTAATATCAGCCTTGCAAGTTGTTCTGCATTTTTTTCCCATTTCTCTGGATAAAAGTACCAAGACAGGGATTATTCGCTCTGCTGCCGGAATGCGCTGGGCGTTTTTCCGTATTCGATTGAAAAAGCCCGGGAAAAGTAGTTGGGGTCGGAAAACCCGACCTTGTAAGCGACTTCCGCCACGGTCATGTCCGGATGAGCCAGCAAGATCTTTTTCGACTCGTTCAGCCGGTATTTCCGGATGAAATGGTTGGCCGAGAACCCGCTTACCGACACCAGTTTGCGGTGCAACTGGGATTTGCTGAGATTTAAAGTCCGCTGAATGTCGGTCACCGTAAAGGTTGACCGGTGGTATTCGCGGGCGATGATGTCCATGATCTGCTGCATGAACGACTTTTCCTTCTCGGGAAGCGCATTCGGCTGGCCGGGCGAAGTTCCCGCTCCGTAATTCTGCATCACCTGAACCTGCATTTCCCGACGCATCTGCAGCAGGTTGTGGATCTGCTGCCGGAGTATGTCGGCGCCTACCGGTTTGGTCAGGCAGAGGCTGGCGCCCGCGCGCAGGGCTTCCAGCCGGTCGGATTCGTCGGTATACGCGGTCAGCACGATCACCGGAATATGGCTGGTTTGCAGGTTGGTCCGCAGTGCCCGGCAGAATTCCAGGCCGTTCATTTCCGGCATCCGCAGGTCGCAAAGCACCAGGTCGGGCACTTGCCGGACGGCTTTTTCCAGCCCGGCGCGGCCATTGGCAGCAAAGGAAACGATATACAGGTCGGACACGTAGCCGGCAAGCAGGCGGGCAATGGCCACATTGTCTTCCACGATCAGCAGCACGGGCCGGGTATTTTGCGGCCTGGTTTCATCGGCCGGAAGGGCGATCGCCGGCCGGCCGGCGGGTTCAACCGGGGCAGAAATCACCGGCAGGGTAAGAATAAAATCGCTCCCCAGCCCCGGCCGGCTGTTCACGCTGATGCGGCCGCCCATGGCCCGGGTCAGTTCGGCCGCATAAGCCAGGCCGATACCGGCGCCGGAAGCCTGCCATTCGCCGCTTTGAACCTGGTAGAAGCGCTCGAAGATTTTTTCCTGGTCGGCCGGAGCAATGCCAATGCCCGTATCACTGACGGTAATGCGCAGTTCTCCGGCCGCCGGCTGTTCCACAGCCAGCGAAATACTTCCGCCTTCCGGAGTAAATTTCACCGCATTGGTCACCAGATTGGCCAGCAGGTCGCGCAGGCGGGCCACATCCGCCTCCACCCACACCGGCTCCACCGGCAACCGGCACAGGCAGGTTATTTTTTTCTCTGCGGCCAGCACCCTGTATCCCTGACACAACTCCGCCAGGAATCCGGTCAGGTTGACCGGTTCGGGGTAAAGCGGCAATTTTTGCTCTTCGAGTTTGGCCAGGTCGAGAATCCGGTCGGTCAGGCTCAGCAAATCGTCGGTTTGCTGCCGGATGTCGGCGGCCAGTTTTTGGGTCTCCGGCTTTCCGGCGATCCGGCGGAGTTCGTCGCTCAAGCCCCGGATGATGGCCAGCGGGGTACGGAATTCATGGGTAAAGTTGGCGAACAGCCTCGACTTGAAGCGTTCCAGTTCGCGGAAGTGTTCGATCTGGCGCCGCTCCAGGTGCAGGCGGTGATTCATACGCATCCGGTCGCGCCAGATCCAGAATCCGCCTCCAAAAGCGCCGAGCAGGGCCAGGGCATACAGGGCATAGGCCCACCCGGTGAGCCACCAGGGTTTGAGGATGGTAACCGAGACACTCACCGGGGCAACGGGCAGACCCGCGCTGTTCCAGGCCATTACTTCGAAGACGTAGTTGCCGGGAGTCAGGCTGTAATACACCGCCTGGTTGACGGTGCCGCTGTTTTGCCAGTCCTCGTGCAGCCCCCGGAGACGGTAAGCATAGCGGTTGCCTGCTACCCGGAAATAATCGAGCAAAGCAAAAGAGAAGGAGAGATTGTCCTGGTCATGGCGGAGCGTAACCGATTTTACAAAGGGCAGTGCGGCCGGCAGAATTCCGGATGCGTCGCCGGGGTTCACTTTTTGCGCCCCCACATACAGGCCGGTCAGGCAAAGCCGGGGCAATGGCGCGGAGTTGCCGCGGGTGTCGGCGGGATGAAAAACCGTAAAGCCGTCTACTCCGCCGAAAAACAGGCGGCCGTCGGGCAGGCGGAGCGCCGCCCGGTGGTTGAATTCGTTGCAGGGCAGGCCGTCCGCCTTCGTAAAATGCCGCCAGGTATACGTTCGGGTGTCGAATTCCAGCAATCCGAAATAAGTCCCCAGCCAGATGTGCGGCCCGTCTTCGGGCAAAATGCTACAGATCACGTCATTGGGCAGTCCCTGGCCGGCGGCTGTAAACTGCCGGCATTCGCCGTTGCGGGTATCCAGGCGGTTCAGTCCGTGCCGGGTGCCCACCCAGCAAACGGCCGGATCGGCCGGGTCGGGCAGCAGGGCCAGAACCTGATTGTCCGACAGGCAGCCCGGGGCCGGGGAGGCGGTGTTGTACAACTGAAACCGGTACCCGTCGTTGCCTCCGTCCGGCACCGCCAGCAGCAGCCCTGCCGTAGTGCCGATCCAGATGCGGCCCAAAGCATCTTCCGCCAGGGCCTGAAGCCAGGGGAGCACCCGGCCTTTGAACAGTTCGGCAAAGGAATGTTCCGTCAACCTGTTCGTAGCCGGATCCCAGCGCAGCATTTCCCCCCAGCCGGATGCCACCAGGATGCGGTTTTTTTGATCCTCGAGCAGGTCGCTGTATCCGCCGTCGTAGGGCAGGCGATGGCACTCCGGCCGGCCACCGGGCCGGTCGACTTGGCATAATTCCCCCTCCTGCGCCACGAACCAGTACTGTCCCGCCCGCGACCGCAGCAGGTAATAGGCATTTGTTCCCGGCACGAAGGTTTCCTGCAAACCGCCGGTGACCGGGTCGTACCGCCGGAAATCGGGCAGGCCGGTCCGGCCGGCCGACAGCCATACCTGGCCTTGCGCATCGTACACCGGTTGCCGGGACATACTGATCCCCTTTCCAAAGCGGTCGAAAAAGAAATGGTCGATGGGAATTTTGCGGGCCCCCTGCGCATCGGTCCCTACCCACAGCAGGCCGCGGCGGTCCATACACCCGGAAATAATGCCTTCCGGAATTTCCCAGGGCAGGCGGTGAAGCGTTCCATCACGCCACTCGAAAATGTATCGCCCACCCAGAAAGCAGGTTACCCGCCCGTTTGAAATGCCCTGTTTGACCGTCGAACGGGGCGCTGCATCGAGTTGAAAGGTATTCTGGCGGCCTGCCGCGCAACGCAATATCCGGCTGCCGCTAAACAACCACACCGCCTTTTCGGTCCGGTCGAGCCAGATACCCTGAACGGGCACGGCCGGCATCCCGGTGACCAGGTGGCAGTTTTTTCCGGTATAAGGCAGTGCGTATATGCCGTTGTCCGCGCCGATCCACAGGGCGGTATCGAGGGCGGTCAGGCATTGAAGACGGCCGGCTTCCGCCTCCGGAGGCAAAGGGAAACTGTCGGTCTGAAGTCCGGAAAGGCAGTCGGACGGTTGGCGCGTCCCGGCCGGAAAAGAAAGACGGTATAGCACCCGGCTGGTGGAGATGCCCCACAAATGCCCCTGCGCATCTTCGGTCAGGCATGTCATCGGGGGAATTTTCCGATCCGACAAAAAGTGGAACCGCTCCGATTGCTGGTCCAGAAAGCCGAAATCGTTGTCGTACAACACCCAGAGAAATTCCCGGGAATCCTCCATCAGGCACCGCACATCGCCGGCAGAGGTATTTCTTTCGATTTCCGGATGAAAAACGCTGAAGGTTACCCCGTCGAAACGGTTAAGGCCGTCCAGGGTGGCAAACCACATAAAGCCCGAACGGGTCTGGAGCACATCGGATACGAACCCCTGCGATAGCCCGTTTTCCACCGTAAGCCGCTCCATTTCCTGCCCGGCAACCAAACAAGGAGAGAGGAGAAAAACATACCATAACCAATAAGAAAATCCAGCCGGGGAAGCCATCGCAAAAAGTATATAAGATTAAAGCGTGTCAAGGTAATGTTGCTATTCAGAGTATATTAAACGTATAGATAAAGAAGCGCCCGAAGGCCCGGATCGACTACAGTTAATTATCATGAAGCGAACATAAAAAAACCCGGGTGAAAAAGATCCACCCGGGTCACCTGGAATTTGCTGCGGGCGGGAGGGTTTAGTCTCACAACCACAAGTTTTTGCTACTGAGGCTTTTATAAAAGAGAAATTGAAGTTCGGTGTCACATTTGGTGTCGGACCTTCAACAAACTCTTTGTTACCGATCGTTCTGCAACAAATTTTTTTCGTTTGCTGTATAATGGGTAACCAGCCACAGTCATTGCAGGGCCAAAGATATGGCTTTGGGACAAAATACGCCTAACTATATAGGTGTTGTTTAAAATTATTCTCAGAGATGCAGATTGTAATCTTAACCCAAACGTAACCCTAACTTAACCGGCCCTTCCCTTGCCCTGTGCCTACTTTTGCGCCGATTCAAGCCAGCAAAACGATGTCCGGCTCCAGCGCTTCTCCTAGCCTTTGCTCTTACCGTACTACTGGGTCAAATTCCGGCTTTTAGCCTAATCTCATTTTACAAACTAAACTTTTCCATCTTCTATGAAGGCTTTTTTCCAAACCTTCAAGGGTGCGTGCTGTGCCCTTGTATTTACCCTTTTGTGCGTTGCCGCCGCCGATGCGCAACGCATCAGCGGCGCCGTGAGGGACGCCGAAACCAAGGAAGCCCTGCCTGGGGCGACCATCGCCGTTCAGGGCCAGACCCGCGGGGCGGTGTCCGATGCCGACGGCCGGTTTACGGTGCAGGCAACGCCCGGCAGTGTGCTGATCGTCAGTTTCGTAGGTTACCTCACCAAGGAAGTGACCGTGGGCACGGACGCCGAAATGGTGATCGAACTGACCGGCGGCGCGGTTTTGACCGAGGTCGTTAAAACGGCGCTCGGGATCAACAAAGAAAAAGCGCGCCTCGGATACGCTACCCAGGAAGTAAAAGGCGAAGACCTCCTCAAAGCACGGGAACCCAACCCGGTCAACAGCCTGGTCGGTAAAGTCGCCGGCCTGAACGTCGGCGCATCGCCCGAACTGCTCAGCGCACCTGCGGTGAGCCTGCGCGGTGCCGGTTCGCCCATTTTTGTCGTGGACGGCGTACCGATCAACTCCGACACCTGGAATATCAGCCCTGACGACATCGAATCGTACCAGGTGCTGAAAGGCCCGGCTGCCGCGGCACTCTACGGCTACCGCTCGCAGTTCGGCGTAATCATGATCACGACCAAAAAGGGCACGCGCGACCGCCGTCCGCTGATCGAATTCAACAGCAGCCAGATGCTGGAAGCCGGTTTCAACGCCATTCCGAAGGTGCAGTTCGAGTACGGCCCCGGCGACCACGGCCGTTACGCCTTCGTGAACGGCCGCGGCGGCGGCACCAACGACGGCGACTACGACATCTGGGGGCCTCGCTTTGAGGGGCAACCGATCACGCAATACGACAGCCCGATCGATCCGGAAACCGGAAACCGCATCCCCACGCCCTGGGTAGCCCGCGGCACCGACAACCTCCAGCGCTTCCTGCGCCCCGGCTTCCTGAGCAGCAACAATATCGCGGTAAGCACCAGCACCGATATGGTGGATCTGCGTTTTTCCACGTCCTATACCTACCAACAGGGCATGGTGCCGAATACCCAACTGAATATCGGCAACTTCAATATAAACACCGGCATCCGGTTCAGCGACCGGGTGAAACTGGAGGGCAACCTGAACTACAACCGCCAGTTCACCGACAATATCCCGGACGTGACCTACGGGCCGAATTCCATGATCTACAACATCATCATCTGGGGCGGCGCCGACTGGGATGTGGATGACATGAAGAACTACTGGCAGGAAGGTAAAGAAGGCGTGCAGCAGATCTACGCCGAGTACCAGCGCTACAACAACCCCTGGTTCCTGGCCAAGGAGTGGCTGCGCGGCCACTACAAAACCGATGTTTTCGGACAGGCCGGCCTGACCATCAACCTCGCGCCGGGACTCGATCTGAAAACCCGCACGGCCGTGACCACCTACGCCCTGAAACGCACCGAAAAGTTCCCCTACTCCGCTACCGTGTACGGCCGGGAAGAGGCCCGCGGCGACTACCGCGAAGACGCGCGCAACCTGTTCGAGAACAACACGGAAGTGTTCCTGACCTACGACCGCAAGATCGGCGACGACTTCAGCGTGAATGCCCTGGGCGGCGGCAACCTGCGTACCTTCTCCTACAATTCGAGTTATACGACGACCAACTACCTGAACGTACCGGGTTTGTACAATTTTACCAATACGGCCAACCCGCTGTACGCCACGAACTTTAACTCGAAAATGCAGGTACAGAGCGCCTACTACTCGCTGGATTTCGGTTTCCGCAACTTCCTGTACCTGTCGCATACCGGCCGGGTCGACCACCTGTCGACGCTGCCGAAAAACAACAACACGTTCTTTTACCCCTCCATGGGCCTCGGCTTCGTGCTGAGCGAACTGGCGGACCTGGGCCCCGTATCCTTCCTGAAATTCCGCGGTTCGTACGCCAACGTAAAAGGAGGCCTGACCTCCTCCGGCATCGGCACCACGCCGGGCGCTTCCTATCCGCTGGACTACGGTTCCTACTATTATTCTTCCTACGAAGGCCCGACCTACGAAAACGCTTCGGTGTATTCTTCTCCGATCGTGTACAACGGTCAGCCCGGCTCCTACTACACCAACACGATCGCCAACGCCAACCTGAAGCCGTTCAGCCGGACCAACTACGAAGGCGGCCTGGAAGCCAAAATCCTGCGCAACCGTCTCGGCGTCGACTTCACCTTCTACCAGTACATCGACGGTCCGTTGATTTTCCAGAAACCGATCTCGGAGGCTTCCGGCTACACCAACGAACTGGTGAATGCCGTGAAGACCAAAAACCAGGGTTTCGAGGTGAGCCTGACCGGCACCCCGGTGCGCAGCGAAGGCGGTTTCACCTGGGATGTGCTCCTGAACTGGTCCACCTACCGCATTACCTACGCCGAACTCCCGGAAGGCACCGAACGGCTGTATGGTTTTTATAAAAAAGGTGACCGCGTGGACGGCTATTACGACGCCGCTTTGGTCCATGACCCGGCAGGCAACGTGGTACACGACGCCTCGGGCCGCGCCATCATCAATCCGGTCCGCCGGTTCCTGGGTTATTCCAACCCCGACTGGGTATGGGGCCTGTACAATAAAATTTCGTGGAAAGGGCTGTCGCTCGGCATCCAGTTCGACGGCCGCGTCGGCGGTGTGATCACCAACTACATCCAGCGCCAGACCTTCCGCGGCGGTCGCCACATTGCCACGACGGAAGGCGCCATGGGCGAAGCCCGCTTCCAGGACTGGCTGAAACAACAGGCCAATACCGACAAAAACCCGCAGGTGGACGGCAACTACGTCGGCGCCGGTTCCAAACTGGTGAGCGGCGTGATCGAATACGACCAGTTCGGCAACATCACCAACTACGACGAACTGCAGTTCGCTACCAACGACACCAAAACGTATCTGCAGGACTACATCAGCCGCTATTACAGCACCTCCGAGGGCAACCTGATGTCGAAGACTTTCAGCAAACTGCGCGAAGTGACCCTCACTTACCGGATGCCGCAAAGCTGGTTCGAAAGCGGTAAATTCATCCGTACGGCTTCCGTGTCGCTGGTAGGCCGCAACCTGCTCTACTTCGCCGAGAAGAAGGACATCGACCTCGATAACTACATCGATAACAACTACTCGGGCCTGCAATCGCCGACGGCAAAACGCTACGGCATCAACATCAACCTTACTTTTTAAACCTGTTAGCGGAGCGGAACGACCAGCCGGCACCACCTGGCAGAAGATCGTTCCTCTCCGCTAACCCACCATTTAAAAATATCATGAAAAAAATAAAATTCCTCCTGTCGCTGCTGGCCATCGTCATTGCCGCCAACGGCTGCGAAAAATTCGAGGACCTCGAAGCCGACCCCAACCGCTCGACCTCCGTACCGCCCGGCCTCGTACTGCGCGGCATCCTGAAGGACCTGTACAACGACCCCTGGGACGATTTGCAGCGCTGGAACCAGTACTGGTGCAGCAATTATAATTACTACAACAACCAGGAGTATAACTGGACGAGCACCGACCTCCGCTTTACCACGCTGAAAAACGTGGCCAAAATGGAAGAGGAAGCCACCAAGATCAACCTGCCCGCCGGCAATACCTATGAAGGGCTGGGCAAGTTCTTCCGCGCTTATTTCTACTACGACATGACCATGCGGGTGGGCGACCTGCCCTTGAACGAAGCCCTGCAGGCTTCCGAAAACCCCGCACCGGCCTACGCTACCCAACGCGAGATCTTCCGGCAGATCCTGACCTGGCTGGACGAATCGAACACGATACTGGCCGCCCGGGCCGCTGCCGCCGACCAGACGCTGAAAGGCTTCGACTTCTACTTCGACGGCGATGTTGCCAAATGGCAAAAAGCCGTAAACGCTTTTAAACTGCGGGTTTTGATCCAACTCAGTAAAAAAGAGGCGGAAGCCAGCGAACTGAACCTGAAGCAGGAATTCTCCAAGATCGTCAACAACCCGGCTCAATATCCCCTGCCCGAAAGCAGCAGCGACGATATGGCCTATCGCTACACGTCGATCGAAAAGTATCCGTTCAACCCGAGCAACTTCGGTTTCTACGCCGACCGCTACAATACCTCGGCTACTTATGTCAGCACGCTGGCAGCCCTGAAGGATCCGCGGGTTTTCGTGGTAGCCGAACCCGCCAAGGCCAAACTGGATTCCGGATACACCGCCCTGGATTTTGAAGCATACGTCGGCGCACCTTCCGACGAGGGCCTCGACGCGATGGCCACGAAAGTGCAGTTGGGCCAGTATTCCCGCATCAGCAAAGCCCGGTATTTCAGCACCGACCAGGGCGAGCCCTGCATCCAGATCGGGTTTTCGGAAGCCTGCTTCAACATCGCCGAAGGCATCAACCGCGGCTGGGTAAGCGGCGACGCCCAGGAATGGTACAACAAGGGTGTTACCGCTTCGATGCAGTTTTACGATATCACCGATGCCGCCGCCATCACCGCCTATCTCTCCCGCCCGCAAACGGCCTATAAAGGCAACAATGCGGACGGCCTGACCCAGATACTGCTCCAGAAGTACCTGGCGCTGGCCCAGCACAGCGGCTTCGAGGGATACTACAACTGGCGCCGTACCGGAGTGCCTACTTTCTACCAGGGTGGCCCGGGTACCGGCAACTCCGGCGTTATCCCGCAGCGGTTCCAGTATCCCACCAGCGAACGCGATAATAATACCGCTAATTACGAGGCTGCGCTGCAGCGCCAGTTCGGCAATACGGACGACAGCATCAACGACGAACTTTGGATAGTCAAGTGATTCCCTGAAGTACAGTAGTTAATTCTTCATACGAACGGAGTTTAAGTTTCGTGGAAAAACGGCGTAAAGCCGTTTTTCCACGCTTTTTTTAACCGGAACGCACGCGGCAGCCCCCTCCCGACACCCTGCACTATTCCGTCGTCCGTGCTCGGCGTCCCCGCTGAAAAGGCGAAACCAGGCGGGTTCGAAGCATCCGGAAAAACTTAGCCGCCTGCACTGAAACCTCGCAAAAACCTGCATTTTATCAACTTTAACCCAAACGTAACCCTAACTTAACCGGCCCTTCCCTTGCCCAGTCCCTACTTTTGCGCCGATTCCATCCGGCAAAACGATGTCCGGTTCAAGCGCTTCCCCTTCCTTTTATCTACTGTTCCGACAGGGTCAAATTCCGGCTTTTAGCCTAATCACGATTTAACAACTAAACATTTCCATCTTCTATGAAGGCTTTTTTCCAAACCTTCAAGGGTGCGTTCTGTGCCCTTGTACTTACTCTTTTGTGCGTTGCAGCCGCCAATGCGCAGCGTATCAGCGGTGTCGTCACGGACGCCGAGACGAATGAGCCCTTGCCGGGTGCCACAGTTGCATTAACCGGCCAGAGCCGCGGCACGGTGGCCGATGCCGAAGGCAAGTTTGCCATAGACGCCAAACCCGGCGATGCAATCGTCGTATCGTTGGTCGGCTACACCGCCCAAACGGTGACCGTGGGTACCGGCCTGATGCTCTACATTTCGCTTGCTCAGGCAAACGAACTGAAAGAAGTGATTGTAACGGCATTGGGCATCAGCCGGGAGAAAAAATCGCTTGGTTATGCTGCGCAGGAAGTAAAAGGCGACGACCTGAACAAGGCCCGCGAAACCAACCTCGTCAACTCTCTTTCGGGTAAGGTGGCCGGTCTGACCATCGTAGGCAACCCTTCGGGTATCGGCTCCTCCGCACGTATTACCATCCGTGGCGAACGCTCGCTCAACATCAACCGCAACCAGCCGCTGTTCGTGGTCGACGGCGTGCCGATCACCAACGAATTCCGCGGCAACTCGGGCAACAGTTACCAGGATGTCGACTACGGCAACGGCGCCGGCTTCGTCAATCCCGACGACGTGGAATCCATCACCGTGCTGAAAGGCGCCAGCGCGGCCGCTCTGTACGGCTCGCGGGCCAACAACGGTGTGATTCTCATCACCACCAAATCGGGCAAAAACACCAAAGGCATCGGTGTGTCGGTCAACTCGACCGTCACTTTCGAGGATGTACTGCGCCTGCCGGACTACCAGAACATGTACGGACAGGGCCTTGGCGGAGTGTTCGAGTTTAAGGACGGTAACGGTGGCGGTCAGGCCGACGGGGTGGACGAAAACTGGGGCCCCAAATTGGAGGGTCAGCTACTCAAGCAATTCGATTCTCCCACCGCCAACAGCTTCCGCGGTGGCGATGTGGGCAACCTGTTCAAAACCATCGGGCCGGTCAACCTCGACCAGCAACTGGCCGCCCGCGGCGACATCATCGCTACGCCTTATGCCGCCCACCCCGATAACATCCGGGATTTTTTCGAAACGGGCATCACCAACACGCACAATGTGGCCATCTCGGGCAGCAATGAAAAAGGTGACTTCCGCCTGTCGTACACCTGGCTCGACCAGACCGGGACGGTGCCCAACACCGACCTGAAACGCAACACCGTGGCCTTCGCGGGCGGCTTTAACCTCAGCCCGAAACTCCGGGTGCGTACGGCCATCAACTACCTCAACAACGCCAGCGACAACCGCCCGAACCTGAGTTACGGCACGGAGAACATCATGTACCTGTTCAATTGCTGGCTGGGCCGCCAGGTGGACATGGCCTCCCTGCGCAACTACTGGATGGCCGGCCGCGAAGACCTCAACCAGTTCAACTTCAACTACAACTACCACGACAACCCCTACTTCGGGGTGTACGAGAACACCAACAGCCAGGACATCGACCGCGTTTACGGCAACCTGTCGGCCACCTACGACTTCACGCCCGAACTCAGCCTGATGGTACGCGCCGGCACTGACGTCAACAACGAATTCCGCACCCGCCGCCGCGCTTACAGCACCCAGCGCTTCCAGCGCGGCAGTTACCGGGAAGAGCGCATCAACTTTACTGAAACGAATGCCGATTTCCTGTTGAATTTCAAAAAAAACCTGGGCGAAAGTTTCGACCTCAACCTGGGCCTCGGCGGCAACGCCATGAAACAGGTGGGCCGCTTCTCCGACGTCATCGCACCCGAACTGGCCGTGCCGGGCATTTTCACGCTCAGCAACTCCCGCGTGGCCCTGCAAAACCTGACCAACACGCCCTACACCGAAAAGCGCATCCACTCGCTGTACGCCACCGGCCAGATCGGTTTCAACAACTACCTGTACCTCGACCTGTCCGCCCGCAACGACTGGTCGAGCACGCTGCCTTCCGATTCGCGCAGTTACCTCTACTACGCCGCCAACCTCAGCGCCGTGCTGACCGACGCTTTGCGCATCAACACCAACGGCCCGCTGTCGTTCGCCAAAGTCCGCTTCGGTGTGGCCCAGGTGGGTAACGACACCGATCCGTACCAGTTAGCCACGATCTACAACGCACAGACGCCGGTACAGGGCGGCCCCTCCTACAGCGAATCGAGCATACTGGTCAACCCCGAACTGAAGCCGGAGATCAGTACCTCCATCGAAACCGGATTCGACGTACGGTTTTTCCACAACCGCATCGGTCTCGATTTCACGTACTACCGCACCGAAAGTAAGAACCAGATCCTGCCGATCCCGCTGTCCAATACCTCGGGTTATACCGCCCGCATCATCAACGCCGGCCTGATCCAGAACCAGGGCGTGGAAATCACCCTGAACGCTACGCCGGTGCGCACCAAAAACTTCTCCTGGGACGTAGCCCTCAACTTCTCGCGCAACAACAGCGAAGTGAAGGAACTCTTTACCGACCCGGTATCCGGCCAGGAAATCACCAACTACGTACTGGCCTCGCGCTACGTAAACGTGGAAGCCCGTGTGGGCGAACGCATGGGCAACATGTACGGCATCGGCTACGAGCGCGTCAGCAGCGACCCGAACAGCCCGTACTACGATCCGACCGGCGAACATGTGGGCCAGATCGTGTACAATTCACAGGGCAAACCGATTGCCACTTCCAGCCCGATCCTGCTGGGCAACTACAACCCCGACTGGCTCGGCGGCATCAGCAATACGTTCACCTTCAAAGGCTTGTCGCTCGGCGTTTTGTTCGACGTGCGTTCCGGCGGAGAAGTGTACTCGCACACCCAAACGGTGGGCCGCGAAGGCGGTCAACTCGTGGAAACCCTGGAAGGCCGCGCCGACGGCTACGACCTGAACGTGGCCGGGAACGGTGTGATCGGCGAAGGTGTGGTGAAAAATGCTGACGGCACCTTCAGCCCGAACACGGTCAAACTCAGCGCCCGGGAATGGCACACCACCTACACCCTGGGCCGCCGCCTGGTGGAGGGAGTCATCTACGACGCCTCCTTCGTCAAACTGCGCGAAGTACGCCTGGGCTACACCCTGCCCAACCGCTTTTTCGGTAAAACCTCCCTGCGCGACTTCAACATCAGTCTCGTAGGCCGCAACCTCGCCCTGTGGACCGATGTGCCGCACATCGACCCGGAAACGTCCTCCACGTCCGGCGGTACCGTAATCCCCGGGGTGGAATCGGTGGCGCTGCCCTCTACCCGCAGCTGGGGGATGAACGTGAATTTCCGCTTCTAAACGGGTTGATAAGGGTCGATAAGGTTGATAAAGTTGATTATCAACCTTATCAACCCCTTATCAACCTCATCAACTTTTATCAACGTTAACAACACACACAATGAAACATATCGCTCTCAAATCATTGATATTGATTGGTGTAATGGCCCTTTCCGCCGGCTGCACCAAAGATTTTGACGAGATCAACACCAACCCCAACTCGCCCACCGCGGTGAACTCCGGCCTGCTGCTGCCGCAAATCCAGCGCGACATGATGGGTTCGCTGCTCGGCGAAACCTGGGGCATCGGCAACATCGTCATCCAGCACACGGCCAAAAACCAGTTCGTGAACGAGGACCGCTACCTCTGGGGCGAACTGAACAGCATCTGGAACAATGTGTACGACAACATGCGCGATGTGAACAACATCATCCTCCAGAGCGAAGCCAACGGCGAGAACAACTACAAAGGCGTGGCGCTGGTGATGAAATCGTGGATGTTCTCCCTGGCCACCGACGCCTATGGCGATGTGCCCTATTCGCAGGCCATCAGCGCCAAGGCCGGCGAAAACTACCCGAAATACGACACACAGGAGGAGATCTACAATGGTATTCTGGCCGATCTGAAAACCGCCAACGACCTGCTGGGGTCGAGTTCGGAGGTGGTAGCCGGTGACCTTATTTTTGCCGGCGACATGGCAAAGTGGAAAAAACTCGCCAACGCACTCCGTATCCGCGCTCTGATGCGCATTTCCCGGAAACGCGACGTGAGCGCCGACCTGAAATCCATTGTGGAGAACCCGGCTGCCAACCCGATTTTCGAGAGCAACAGCGACAATGCCACCTATGCGTATGCCGCCACCTCTCCCGACCAGTTCCCACTCTTTTCTTCGCGCATCGGTTCTTTCAACGAATTCCGGGCCAGCAAAACCCTGCTCGACACCCTGCAAACCCTGAGCGACCCGCGCATGAAGATATTTTTCCGGCCGACGCCCGAAACCGACGGCTCGGCCAATCCCGTCTACGCCGGCATCCCGAACGGCCTGAACGATGTGGACGCCCTGCAATACAACGGCGGCCCGCAGTTCCAGTCGCGGATCGGTTCTCTCTACTATGAAGAGGCCGTTTCCACCAAAGGCGTGGCCATCGCCCGGGGCATCGTCATGACGTATGCCGAATTGCAGTTCCTGCTGGCCGAAGCCGCCGAAAAAGGGCTGATCTCCGGCGATGCCACCACCTACTATAAAAACGGCGTGGAGGCTTCCTTTGCCTTTTACGGCCTGCCGGTTCCGGTTAACTACCTCGACCGTCAGGAAACCACCTACTCCGGCACCCAGCAGGAAAAACTGTGGAAGATCGGTTTCCAGAAATGGATCTCCCTCTATTTTCAGGGACTGGAAGCCTGGTTCGACTGGCGCC
>WBZQ01000728.1_pt1 | contig 24756 bp, 24 predicted proteins | sample 5204251 | NCBI WGS metagenome assembly WBZQ01 (sample SAMN12412402, study PRJNA552823) | activated sludge metagenome | isolation source: activated sludge from nitrification reactor of wastewater treatment plant... | place: USA: Virginia | collected 2017-09
TATCGGGTACGGCTGGCGTGCCTTCTGGGCGCCGATCACGACTTTCTCCTGCTTGATGAGCCCACCAACCACCTCGACCGAAGCGGGCTCGGGTTCTTGGCCACGCAGCTCCGAGCGCGGAGCGGGGGTGTTGTCGTCGTCAGCCACGATCGTGCGCTGCTGTCCGACATCGCGGAGACCATCGTCGACCTCGACCCGACGCCGGACGATCGGCCGCGCGTGTACGGGAATGGCTATGCCGGCTACCGGGAGGGGCGCCTGGCCGAGCGGGAACGCTGGGAACAGGACTACGACCGCCAGCAGGCCGAGCATGCTCGACTGCAGGACAGTCTCAGCGCCGCGCAGAACCGATTGGTCTCGGGATGGAGACCAGAGAAGGGCACCAACAAGCATGGGCGCGCCACCCGGGCCAGCGGGCTCGTGCAGAACGTGCACCGACGCCAGGAAGCACTGGAAGCCCACGCCGTCACCGTGCCGGAACCGCCTCAGCTCTTCCGGTTCCCCGACCTCCCCACACGCACTGGGGCGGTTCTCCTCAGCGTCGATCAGGTCAGCGTCGCTGGGCGGTTGACCCGGCCAGTGTCGTTCTCACTCTCCCACCGCGGCCGTCTCGTCGTGACCGGCCCGAACGGTGCCGGCAAGTCCACACTGCTGAGCGTGGTCGGCGGTGAGCTGGCGCCGGACACGGGAGCGGTTCGAACGCCTCGGAGCACGCGCTTGGGCTTTCTCCATCAGGAGACGACCCTGCCGCCTGAGCGGAGAGCGAGCGAGGTGTACGCCACGCACGTCGGCGCGCTGGTGTCCGAAGGCACTTTGCTGGAGTCGGATGCGATCGGGCTCTCTCAGCTTGGTCTGCTGCGCCCGCGCGAGGCGGGCAAACGAGTGGGTGAGCTCTCGATGGGGCAGCAGCGCCGGCTCGATCTGGCGCTCGTGCTCGCGATGCGCCCGCATGTGCTGCTCCTGGACGAACCCACCAACCACCTTTCCATCGCGCTCGTTGACGAACTCACCGACGCGCTCGGAGCAACCACGGCGGCGGTCGTCCTGTCAACGCACGATCGGCAGCTGCTCCGTGACGTTGACGAATGGCCGAGCCTCGAACTGACTTCGATGGTCGAAGGCGAGGCCCTGGTATGAGCGAAATGAACCTCAACCGGATACGTGCCCTGCGGCCACTGGCTTCGCGGGACTATCGCCTCCTGTTCGCCGCGGTCGGCATCGAGGTCTTCGGCACCGGGATGTGGACCATCGTGATGGTCTTCCAAGTGCTCGCGCTCGATGACAGCCCGCTCGCGCTCTCAGCGGTCGCAACAGGGATGAGCTTGGGCCTGTTCGCCTTCTCGGTCCTGGGTGGCGTTGTCGCCGATCGGTTGTCCAAACGCCGCATCATCATCACCGTGCAGGGATGCACCGCGGCCGTGATGACCGTGGTGGCAGTCCTGTCCCTCACCGAGACGATCGAACTGTGGCACGTCGGCGCCGCCTCATTCGCGATGGGCGCAGGAAGCGCGTTCTTCTACCCCGCCTACAGCGCGTATCTGCCCCAGGTGCTCCCGCCTGAGCAGCTCCTCGCCGCGAACGGGCTCGAAGGCGCTCTCCGACCCTCGATGGGACAGGGCCTCGGTCCCGCCCTCGGCGGAATCGTCGTCGGCATGTTCTTCCCCGCCATCGGGGCCCTGATCGTCGCAGCGTCGTACGCGATCGCGTTCATCCTCACTCTGTTCCTCAGTCGGCGCGACGAGCTGACCACGGTCACTTCTCCGGAGCAGCGCACGAGCGTATGGGGCGACCTTCGCACAGGCGTGAACTATGTGGCTCGCACCCGCTGGTTGCTCTGGACCCTGATCTTCGGCTCCTCTCTCGCCCTCATCATCCAGGGACCGATCGAAGTCCTGCTGCCGTTCATCACCCGCGACAGGTTCGAGGACGCCGAATCCACGTTCGGTTTCCTCCTCGCCGCACTCGGCATCGGCGGAGCGATCGGCTCACTCGTTGTGTCATCGCTGAAACTCCCGCGCCGCTACCTCACATTCATGATCGCCTGCTGGGGCGGCGGAACCCTCCCTCTTGCGGTCATCGGCGTCGCCGACAACCTGATTCTGATGCTCTCCGCACTGTTCATCGTCGGCGCAGCGACCGGAGCCGGTGTCGTCATCTGGGGAACCCTGCTGCAACGTCTGGTGCCGCTCGACATGATCGGCCGAGTCGCGAGCCTCGACTTCTTCGTCTCGATCGCCTTCATGCCGGTCTCGATCGCCATCGCAGGCCCGCTCTCACTGCTCCTGCCCATCCCCGTGATCTTCATCATCGCCGGCATCGCACCACCCGCCCTTGCGCTGATCGCGATGCTGGCGGGACGCATGCGCGAAAGCGAGATGGAACGCCCACTGGACGAACACTGAGACGCGACTGTCCGGGTCAAGAACATGTTGGGATTCGAATCGCACGACAAGGCGCGCGCTCACCCATCACGGACTTGACCCGGACCGACCATCGTCCGATCGGTCTTGTGGTCAGGCCTATGAGGGTCCTGGGGGTATGCCTGCTGACCTGCACAAACACGTTGGGGTATGGGCGTACCCCCACCTTTACCGACCGGTAGGGGGTACGAAGTCGGATACGGGTTCTGAGGATCGTCGAGCCCATGACCGACCCGACACTCCACACCACCAGCTCTCCACGCTGGTCACCAGCGCTGGTCGCGGGCCTGGGACAGTCTGCGACACCCGCGGACACTGCGGCGATGCTCGCTTCTGCGGGCATTCCGGTATTCCCGTGCGTTCCGTTTCAGAAGAACCCGCTCACCGAGCACGGCTTCCACGACGCCTCGACCGATACCTCCGTCGTGACCGAGTGGTGGCGTCGGTGGTCCGACGCGAACGTGGCCATGCCCACCGGCTTCGCCTCTGGCGTCGACGTTGTGGACATCGACGTGCATGCCTCCGGCAGCGGCTTCGATGCTCTGCAGCAGGCTCGGTCCACTGGTCTCCTCGGAACTCCCGCGTGGGTGGTCTCGACGCCATCGGGCGGGATGCACGCGTGCTTCCTGCGGACGGGTTCGGTCGAGCAGCGGTCATGGCAGGCTCCTGGACGACACGTCGACTTCCGCGGCGACGGCGGGTACGTCGTGCTGCCGCCGTCCACCGTCGTCCAGCCCAATGGCGTGGCTCGCCCGTATCGGGTCGTCAACATTGCCACTCGCCAACCGGATGCTGTCGACGCGAACCCGCTTCGTCGGTTCTTGGAACCGCCTCGACCAACCCGCCCGCCGGCTGACCTGCCGAACCTCGGAGCGCGGCCGGACCGTCTCGCTTCCTGGGTCGCCACCCGCGGTGAGGGCGAGCGGAACAGCGGCCTCTTTTGGGCCTCGTGCCGTATGGCTGAGTCGGGCGCCCGGTTCGACGTCGCCGCCACGGTGCTGGGCGCGGCCGCCCAATCGGCTGGTCTGACCGAGCGGGAGGCGATGACCACGATCCGCTCGGCCTACCGCATCGCGAACCGTCTGGGACCTCCGCCGGTAGCGGGTGAGCGCCTGGGCCCTTCCCGAACGGCTGAGGGGGTGCGCCTTTGACGCTCCCCCGGACCCGCCGACCCACCCAGACTTCACGAGGAACCTTCCATGAACGGACCTGACCCCTACGACCGACGACTCGACCGGCTTCCCGAAGAAGCCGCGCCTCGCCCCGAAGCCACTCAGGCGGCTGAGCCTCCCGCGTTGGCATTCCGGCACGATCCGTCCCAACAGTCGGTCATGCCCAGCCAGCAGAGCGCCCACGGCATCGCCTGGGTGCGTCCCACCGAACTCGCCATGCGTGTCGGATCACCCGCTGCCGGTCGCGGCATCGATCTGCAAACGGCTCTGGCGACTCGGGCGCGGCGTGCCCCGTCCTCTATCGCCAAGGCGGAGCACCGCACGAGTCGGTCGGCGATCGCCCGGCCAGTCACGACCCCTGCGCACGAAGGAGTAGAACTGTGACGACGCCATCGTTCACCACCGCGCAAGGCCTGCGACTCCTGCTTGTGCGACTGCACTACTCACCGACCGGCACCTGGCAGCATGACCCGGACGCGCACGAACTGATCCAATTCGCGACCCACAAGTACGCCGCCCTGGCACGCAAGTACGACCTGGCTCCCGAAGATGCTGCCTACGCCGCGTTCGAAGCAATGCGGACCCGCGCGGTCCGGACCGCCATCGACCCGTGGGCCGTGATCACACGGGCCGTCCAAGTCACCTTGATCTACGAGGCCCGCGCCCAAGGACTGCTGTGCTCGAACCACCAGGCCCGCCGTCCCGAAGTCTCGGCTCACCACGACGCGAAACGGCTCTGTGAACACGAGAACGACCTCACTGACTATCACCCGGCGTTCCATGTCACCGACCAACTCGGCGACGAGTACGACGACCACGCAGTGGAGGAACCAGACGCGGACGAGCCGACCAACGCGTGGGTCGCAGCCGAGCACGCCGCGTCGATCATGGTCGACAACGGATGGCCCCAACCCACGGCCACGGGGTGCGTCGAATACGTCTGCAGCCAGTTGATCCGCTCGGGCAATCGCGCCACGGCGTACGCCCGCCTGACGCGCGATCACCACGCCGAGGCTCTCCTCGACCTGTCGCACGATCACTGGATCGCCGTCTTGCAGGCACTTCTGGGCAACCAGCTCCCCACACACGAACGCGCACGCGAGGGCCGCGGGCTGCTGCAGCTGCTTGCGCTCGGCTACCTGCCGGGCGAACTCAGCGGCGTGCCGTGTTTCGCCGACGTCTTCGAGGCGACCGCACCCAGCCATGAAGGGGTCTCCCATGTCTGACACACACGGGCACATCGAGTTGGAGCGGCGTGTGGACTCCATCAAGGTCGGCGTACGGCACCGCTCCGACGCCGAGCGAGACCTGGCACCGCTGATGCGGTCGATCGAACGCCTCGGACTGTTGCAGCCGGTCACCATCACTCCCGACGGCGTGCTGGTGTGCGGGCATCGCCGGCTGGCGGCCGTGAAGCAGCTGGGCTGGACCACGCTGCGGGTCTGGGTCCGTACCGGGGTCTCGGACCACCTGACCCAGCTGCTGGCCGAGCAGGACGAGAACACGATGCACCGTCCTCTCTCACCGCTGGATGCTGCGCGGCTGTATCGGGAACTGAAAGAACTCCTGGCTGAGGACGCAGCCCGCCGGCAGCGGGCCACCCGGTTCGGTGCCGATGACGGGGAGGAAGGCGCCGGTGGTCCCGATTCGGGACCACCGCAACTGGGTGCCGGCAAAGCCGCTCGTCAGGCAGCCCAGGCGATCACGAACTCTGCATCGCACACGCGGCTGGAGCAGATCTGCGCGATCGAAAGCATTGCCTCCGACGAGGCGACGCCCAGCGCGGTGCGCAAGGTCGCAGAAGAGGAACTCGAGCGGATCCGTGAAGGAGGCGCGGTCGACCCCAGCTATCAGCGGGTTCGAGCCGCCATCGTTGCAGCCGACCAAGCACCCGAGGACGAAGATGAGGCCGAGGACTTGGAGGAACTGGCCGCTCGGGCGTTGGCCCAGGCCAAGGCAGATCGAGCACGGCGCATCCGGGAGAACCGGCTCAAGCGCGAGGCTGCTGCTGAGGCCGCCCGTCGTTCTGTGCACTCCTTCACGTTGATGTGGGACGACCTGGCCGGGTGGGTCAACCGGTACGACCCGGTCAAGGTCGGCCGTGAACTCACCAACGAGCAGTGGGACTCCTTCCAGCAGACCCTCGCCGAATCGGTGGCCTTCGCCGAAGCCGCGCGTGAGGTACGCGAGAAGCAGCCGAGCGATCCGCTCGTGGACGCGTGAGGAGGAACCTGATCATGCTCCGCTCCCCCAATCACGATCCCGACCTTCGCCGGCGTCGTCTCATCGTCTTGGCGATCGTCACGACCCTTCTTCTCATCTCTGCAGTCACCTATGCGCTGCTGACGCGCGACGAGCCGCACAGCGCTCCGCCCAGCACTCCGCCAGCCATCACCGCTCCTGAGGTGGTGTCGGGTCCGTCCGGCACACCGGACGATGGCACCCTGCCGGAGTTGCCGCCCGTCACAGATCCGGAGGAGTTCGCCGAGGTGGTGGCTCACGCGATCTTCGATTGGGATACCTCATCGCTGGCTCCGCGGGCTGCGTACCTGCAGCGCATCGCGACGGTGGCCGACCCGACTGGCGAGTCCTCACCCGGGCTGATCAGTGACGTCGACGCCTACCTGCCTCCGGAGAAGATCTGGATAGACCTGCGTGCGTACGAGACGCGCCAGTGGATCGAGGTCGAGACCGTCGAGATCCCCGCCAAGTGGGACACGGCCCTGGACCAGGCCGGTGGTGCCCTTGCGCCCGGGTCGACCGCCTACACGATCACCGGAGTGCGGCACCGCGACGGTGTGTGGGACGGCGAACCGGTCGCCAGCCAGCACGACGTGGCGTTCACCGTCTTCATGACCTGTGCGCCGACGTACGAGCAGTGCCGGTTGCTGCGGCTCTCGCTGCTCGACGAGCCGCTGGAGTAGGTGAGGCTCCATGCAGAAGGCCGTCATCGGCGGACTCGTCGCACTCATGTTGGGACCTGCAGCGATCCTGCTGTCACTCACCGCCATCCTCAATCCGGCAGCCGAGGCATCCTGCCTGCCGCTGACATCGGTCAACTTCTTCGGCAAGAACGACGACCCGACGCCGACGCCGGTCGGTGAGTCCTCACGGGTTGTGTTCCCCCTGCCAACCGGCACCTGGGTCAAGACCAGCAACTACGGGATGCGTCTCCACCCGATCACCGGCATCTACAAACTGCACTCCGGCGTCGACTTCGCTGCCCCATCCGGAACGCCGATCTTCGCTGCAGCCGACGGCCGGGTCGCTTCCGCCGGCCCGTCGGCAGGGAACGGGAACCTGATCCTGATCGAGCACGCCGTCGCCGGGCAGCCTGTGGCCACCGGGTACGCGCACATGACCGAGGCCAGCATCATGGTCCGAGCCGGTGATCGGGTGACCGCCGGCCAACAGATCGCCTCCGTCGGATCGACGGGCTACGCCACCGGGCCTCACCTGCACTTCGAGCTGCGCCCAGGCGGCGCGAACGCCGCCACTGCAGACCCGGTGCCCTGGCTCAAAGCGCAAGGAGCCGTCGATCTCGCCGTCAGCACGCCGGGCGCCACCGGCGAATGCGGACCCGACGGAGATGCGACGACGTACAACGGGGACAACTCCACCGGGATGGTCGATGACCCGACCACCACCGGCAAGATCACCCAACGGACCGCGCACGTCCTGGCCCAAGTCCGCCGGCAGTTCCCGAACTCTTCCTGGTCCTGCTTCTCCCCTCGCCCCGGCCAACCCTCCGAGCACTCCCTCGGCAGAGCCTGCGACGGCACCTTCGGCAATTCCATCGGCGTCGCCGCACAAGGACCGGCCCTCGACCTAGGCTGGAAAGTCACCAACTGGATGAAGGCCAACGCCGAAACACTCGGCGTCCAGTACCTCATCTGGCAGGGCAAGATCTGGTCCGTCGCCCGATCAGCCGAAGGATGGCGTCCCTACGACGGCGGCGGCATGCACGACCCCGCCAGCATCACCGGCGGCCACTACGACCACCTCCACTTCACCGCGGTTTCATAACCCTGCCGGGGTCTCGGCGCGGCGCCCACCCAGGTGCGTCAGGCCGTGGCACGTGTCGGACTAGATCCTCAAGCACCTTCCCAAGGATAGCCGTGGTCGACGAACGCCGACCGAATAGCATCCCGATTGCCTTCGACGTCGCCGGAAAAGAGGACACGTCCTTGCGCGTTCTCGATTACCACTGCGCCTCCCTTGCGATGGACGGCGTCAATCTTGGCGCGTTCAAGAATGCGCTGAACGTCGCCACGCCGACGTACGCGGACGCGTGTGGGCTCGATTTCGAGGACCGGCGAGTCGGCAATCGTCCACACCGCGAATGCCAACCCGAGCGTCAGCCCGAGTATCGGGCGACCCCATATGAGCCACGCCTGGTCAAACGACGCAAGCAGTTCCATCGGCCCTTGGAATGGCACCCATGGCAGGTCTGCAGCCCAGCCGGCCACATATGGCAGCACGGCACCGGCGCCTGCGCCCAGCGCGCTGAAGATCGCCACGACCCAGAGGCGTCCACTCCGGTCGAAGCCACCGACGACGGACCGGGACGCATCACTAGTCATGAGCAGATCCTATGGGTCACACCCGGGTTGATGACGATCTTGGGGCAGCGGAATCCGCGGGTCACCTGATCAACATGGCCACCATCGAGATCATCCAGCGTGCCGCCGGCCCCGACTTTGGAGCTGTCGGCGGATCGGCCGACATGCGGTCCGTCATCGGCGCCCTGTTGACCTACGGGCTGATGTTCGCATGCCTGATGCTCATCATCTCTGCCGCTGCCTGGGCGATCTCTTCGTCCACAGGCAGTTGGCAGTCGGCCGCGAAGGCGAAGGCCGGCGTGTTCGTCGCGCTCGGCGGCGCCGCGCTGACGGGTGGGGCGCTCGCGTGGGCGAACTGGCTGCTCGACGTCGGCGCCGTTCTCTGACCGCGTCCGCTGACGCACCTGTGGGACAGACCGTCCTGCGACCTTCCTAGGAGGAATCATGCTTCAACTCGACCTGCTGCCCACGATCGCGCAGCTCCTGCCGATGGACATCACCATCGACCCGAACTCCAACGGGCTGCCCGGGATCGGGCAGCTCCGCAAGATCGTCGGCGCGTCCATGACCGTCGGTCTGATCCTGGCCGTCCTGGCCTTGATCATTTCGGCCGTTGTGTGGGCGATGGGCGCGAACTCGTCCAACCCGCACCTGGCTGGACGCGGGAAGTTCGGAGTCGTGATCGCGCTCGGTGCCGCGATCGCCACCGGCGCCTCAGTCGCGTTGGTCAACTTCTTCTGGAACGTCGGCCAAGCGGTCTGACACGAACGCGAATCGAGAAGGAACAGAACGATGGTCGACGTATGCGACGTCCCCGTGATCTCCACGGTGTGCGACAAGGCTGGTGACGCCGCCGCCAGCCTGGTCACCGCCCCCTTCGACTGGCTCGCCGAGGGCATGGGCAACGCCGCGGAGTGGATGTTCAAGTCCGTCTGGAACGTCTTCGACAGCACCACCTCGGTCGACATCACCAGCGACGAGTACATGAAGGTCTACAACATCCTGTTCGGCGTCGCGGTCTTCGTGATGCTCGGCTTCTTCCTCCTCCAAGTCATCGGCGGCATGGTCCGACGGGAACCCGCAGCCCTGACCCGCGCACTCACCGGCCTAGCGAAATCGATCCTAGGTTCCTTCGTCGCGATCACCCTGCTGGCTCTCGCACTGGAGATCACCGACCAGCTCACCATCGGGATCGTCAACGCGGCTGGCACCAACATGAACGAGATGGGCGATCGCGTGGCCCTGCTCGCCGTCGGCATCGGAGGACTCAGCCTCAAAGCACCCGGCGCGGCCGCGATCCTGACGATCTTCCTCGCCGGACTCGCCATCGGCGCCGCGGTGATCGTGTGGATCAGCCTGCTGGTCCGCAAGGCCCTGCTACTGGTCGCGATCGTGTTCGCACCCATCGCCCTGGCCGGAGCCTCGTGGGACCAGACCCGCGGCTGGATCGGCAAGTGGGCCACCTTCGTGATCGCGCTGATCTTATCCAAGCTCGTGCTCGTGGTGATCTTCCTGCTCGCCACCGCCCAGGTCTCGGCACCGATAGATGCCGACCTGCAGTCGGTCAGCGAACCGATCGCTGGCGTCGTGCTGATGCTGATGGCCGGGTTCGCGCCGTACATGACCTACAAGGCGATCAGCTTCATGGGCTTCGACATGTACCACGCCATGTCGGCCGAGCAGGAGACCAAGTCGTCGATGAACCGACCCCTCCCGATCCGCACCGGAGGGGGCTCGGGTGGCATGGTCCCGAAGATCCTCGGCGGCGACGGCGGAGGGTCCGGTAGCGCAGGGCGGGCTCCGGCACCTGCTGCCGCCCCCAGCGGAGGCGGCGCAACCAGCGGTGCCGGTGGAGCATCGTCGGGTGGGGCTGCGGCTGGCGGCGTCGTGGCCGCCGGTGCCGTGGCTGCCAAGGAAGCCGCGACCGCAGGTCCGAAGATGGGCAACTACGTGGCCGCGCAGTCCGCGGGCCAAGCAGAGCAAGCGAGTGCACCGGCTGGCGCCGCGGGGACGGTTCCGGCCCACACCGCTGATCCGACCCCTGCCATGAAAGGCCGCCGCTCGGATGACTCGGGCGCCGGACGATGAGCGCCACGAATGCCACCCGGTCGGGCGACTACGAGCTGCAGCCGGTGAAGTTCTCCCGTCTGGCACGTCGCGGGGTCCTGTTCGGGCTGACCGCCTCTCAACTGGTGGTGGTCGGCATCGGAGCCGTGACGCTCGTGTTCTCCCTCTACCTCGGCGGTGGCGCGAGCTTGGTCGTCGCCCTCCCGGTCATCGTCTGCTGCAGCGCCTTGGCCTGGGTGAGCGTCGGTGGTCGCAAACTCATCCAGTGGCTGCCCATCGTCGGCGTCTGGCTGTGGCGCTCCACCGGAGGCCAGTTGATCTACCGGCGTCGCGTCGTCGCCCCGCGCCCGGTCGGCACCCTCGCGCTTCCCGGGGATGCGGCCCGGTTGCGTCAGTGGCTCGACCCCGACACCGGCGCGGTGATGGTGCATGACCCGCACCGTTCGACGCTGACCGCGACCGTGGCGGTCTCCCACCCAGCGTTCATCCTGCTCGACCCGCTCGAACAGGAACGTCGCGTCACCGGCTGGGGCCGAGTCCTGGCCACCGCCTGCCGCTCGGGACGGATCACCTCGCTACAGATCATGGAACGTACCCTGCCCGACTCCGGCAAAGGGCTGGCCGAGTGGTGGCACCAGCACGGCTCCGGGGACGACACCTTCACCGCCACCACCTACGGCGAACTCATCGACCGCGCCGGACCAGCCGGTGAACGCCACGCCTCGACCATCTCGTTGTCGCTGAACCTCAAGACCGCCAGCCGAGCCATCCGCGCGGCCGGTGGAGGCAACCGTGGGGCAGCCGCTGTCCTGCGCCAGGAGATGTCGACGATCATCGCCGCGCTCCGCTCAGCCGACCTCGCCCCATCGGACTGGCTCGACCCCGGCGAACTTGCCGTGATCCTGCGCGGTGCCTATGACCCCGACGTCGGCGCAGCCCTGGAGCGTCACGGAGACGTCGGCCGCGACCTCGCCACCGCCGGCCCAGTCGCCGTCACCGAGAGCTGGTCAATGCTGCGATCGGACTCTGCTCATCACTGCGTGCTGTGGATCAGCGAATGGCCACGATCCCTGGTCTTCCCGGGGTTCCTCGCACCCGTTCTGCTGTCCTCGGGGATCCGACGCACCTTCACGTTGCTCTACACGCCGCTGCGCACCGACCAGGCCGCCCGCGACATCCGCAAGAAGAAGACCGAGTACGTCTCCGACGCCGCGCAACGTCAACGCATCGGCCAGATCGAGGACGCCCAGCACAGCGCCGAGTACCAGGACGTCCTGCAGCAGGAGGCGGACCTGACCGCCGGCCACGGCATCCTGCGCGTCACCGGCCTCATCGCCGTCAGCGCCAGCGACCCTGACGAGCTCGAACGTGCCGTCGCCGACATCGAACAGGCCGCCATCCAAGCCTCGTGTGAGACCCGGCGTCTGTGGGGCCAGCAGGCGCAGGCGTTCACCGCCGCTGCACTGCCGTTGTGCCGTCACGTCTGACACCGGTTGCGCACCTCGATAGCAGCCAGGCTCCAGCCCCTTCAGGAGGAATCCATGCCGACCTTCGACAACCCCACTACTGATGCTTCCGAGGCCGAACAAGCCCTGCGCGGCCTCGCCCACGCCACCCGGCGGATCGAAGATCCGTCCCAGATCTACGGGGTGCTCGGATCGCTGTCCCGAGCGACCGCGTCGCTGAGTCAGGCGTTGCACCAGTTGGGGTCATATCACGACAACCACGGGGCACGCGCTGACGCGACGATCGTCGATCCGAAGCAGACAGGCGCTGCGTACCGAGTGTCGTGGGACCTGCACCGTGCCGGCGAGATGCTAGCCAGCATCCAGAAGTCGATCGACAGCGCTCACCAATCAGAGGCCACGATCGTCTACCAAGACCCGGTCACCGCATCCCGACCTACGGGTCGCAGTCATGACGGGTTGTCGCTGTGAACGACCACGACGCCTCCCGGCTGCACAGCGCCGTACTCGTCTCGCCGAAACGCGAACGGCGGCGTGACCGGAAGGCTCGGAAAATCGCAGCCCGGGACCTTCTCGCCCGCGACCGCGCCGAGCAGAAGACCGTGGCCCGCGCCAAGGCCGACGCACTCACCGCCGAACGCAAAGCCACCGTGCTGCTGCCCAAGGCCGGCGAGCCCGGTACCGCGGCCTTGCGAACACCGGGCCGGCTACGACTCCCCCGCCACCAAGACACCTCCGCCACCCTGGCTGGCGCCTACCCGTTCCTGGCCGAAGGTGGACTCGGCAGCGACGGCGTGTTCGTCGGCCAGGACCTCTACTCCGGCAGCTCGTTCGTCTACGACCCGTGGGTCCTCTACGCCCGTGGTCTGATCACTGCCCCGAACGTCGTACTCGCCGGGATCGTCGGCTCCGGCAAGTCCTCCCTGGCCAAGAGCCTTTACACCCGATCCATCCCCTTCGGGCGCCGCGTCTACATCCCCGGTGACCCGAAAGGCGAACACACCGGCGTGGCTGAAGCGGTCGGCGGCAAGGCGATCGCCCTCGGCCACGGCATGTCCGCCCGACTCAACCCCCTCGACGAAGGCCACCGCCCCAGCGGACTCGACGACACCCAGTGGGCGGCCCAGGTCAGCGCACGCCGCCGCGACCTGCTCGGCGCACTGGCAGAAACGGTGCTCGACCGTCGACTCTCCCCGCTGGAACACACCGCCATCGACATCGCGCTGGCCGAGGTCGTCCGCACCGCCGAGGTACCGGTGCTTCCACTGGTGGTCGACCGGCTCCTGGAACCCGACCCGACTGTCGATCCCACCGGGCGCCTTACCGAAGACGGCCGACTGCCCGGGCATGCGTTGCGCCGCCTCGTCGCGGGCGACCTCGCCGGACTCTTCGACGGCCCCTCGACTGTCCGGTTCGACCCCACGCTGCCGATGATCTCCCTCGACCTCTCACGCGTCACCGAGAACGCCACCTTGGTCTCGGTGCTGATGACGTGCGCGTCGGCGTGGATGGAATCCGCGCTCCTCGACCCCAACGGTGGACAACGCTGGGTCGTGTACGACGAAGCGTGGCGACTGATGTCCCATCCCGCGCTGCTGCGGCGTATGGATGCCCATTGGCGCCTCGCCCGGCATTACGGCATCGCCAACATGCTCGTCTTCCACAAGCTCTCCGACCTCGACAACGTCGGCGACTCCGGTTCGGCGATGCGAGCACTCGCGGCATCACTGCTGGCAAACGCGGAAACCCGCGTCGTCTACCGCCAAGAGTCCGACCAGCTCGGGAGCACCGCCACTGCCCTCGGACTGACCGGCACCGAGCAGTCCCTGCTGCCGACGTTGGGAACCGGACAGGGCCTTTGGCGGATCAAGCACCGCTCGTTCGTTGTGCAACATCAGCTTCATCCCGCCGAGTTGGAGTTGTTCGACACCACGGGCCGCATGACCGGTGTCGATCCGGCAGCCCCGGCGCACCTGATGGACGAAACGTCGTCCAGGAGGTGAGGTCGAAATGCGGCACCAGACACCCGAAGCGCAGCAGGCACGCGAGGCCAAGCTCGACGCGCTGCACGCCAAACTGACCGAGTCGGTCAGCACGCTGGTCAGCAGCGATGACTGGCGCCGCGCCCTCGAGTTCTCCGCGAGGTTCCGCAGCCGATCGTTCAACAACACGATGCTGATCTACCTGCAGCACTACGAAGCCTTCAGGGCTGGCCGCGTTCCATCGGCGACCCCGACGTACGTCGCCGGGTTCAAGCAGTGGCAGACCTTGGGCCGACAGGTGATGAAGGGCCAGTCCGGCTACGGGATCCTCGCCCCCGTCACCGCTCGGTTCGCCTCCCGCACCCCCAACAGTGCCGAGTCATGGCGGCGTCTGGGCCGCGGCGAACGCTCCCAACCCGGCGAGACAACCCGCACCAAGCTGGTCGGGCTCCGACCCGCGTACGTGTGGGACGTGACGCAGACCGACGGTGAGCCGATCCCCGAACCACCGGCACCAACCCTGTTGTCCGGGCAAGCACCGCTCGGGCTCTGGGACGGACTCGCCGCCCAGGTCGAGGCCCACGGGTTCACCCTCAAGCAGATCCCAAGCGCCGACGCGATCGGTGGCGCGAACGGCATCACCGACTTCACCACCCACGAGGTCTGTGTCCGTAGCGACATGGACGAAGCAGCCCAGGTCAAGACACTCGCCCACGATCTATTGACCGCACCAACTGGGGTGTCCTGAGTCATCCCCCGCCGGTAGGCGAGCGACAACTCGCCGGTCGATGTGGATGTCCGCCGTTCCCGAGGCTTTGCGTGCTGCCGTTCTTCGCGGCAACGAGCGGAAGGACATCTGGGATGGAGCGAGAAGTGACGGCCTTGGTCGTCCCGGCCATCGGCGCCGTGGTCCGCATCGACGCAGCACCAGGGACGGTGCTGCTGGATGCGACGGGCGAGCCGGTCGAGGAGGTCAGCGAGTTCTTCGCCACGATGCTGGCCTGTGGCGCGAGCGTCAGCTCGCTGCGCTCCTACGGCCTGGCGCTGCTGCGGTGGTGGCGGTTCCTGGCCGCGATCGGTGTGCCGTGGCAGCGCGCGAGTCGGATCGAGGCACGCGACTTCGTGCTGTGGATGCGACTGGTCGGCCCAGCAGGGAGGCAGGGCGGATACGCGCCTGCGACCGTCAACCACGCCCTCGCGGTGGTGAAGATGTTCTACGCCGACCGGATCAGCACCGGCAACGGGCCGCTGATCAACCCGGTCCCCGACGCGGCCCACCGAGCCGGACGAAGGTCGCAAGTCCACCACAATCCGATGCAGCCCTTCGCGCTGGGGCCGCGGGCCCCGTTCCGGCAGAAGATGCCCGAGCGGATCCCGCGACATCTGCCTGACCGGCTCTTCGACGAGCTGTTCGCGGCACTGCGTTCGGACCGGGACCGTGCCTTGCTGGCGTTCTACGTCTCGACCGGCGCAAGGGCTTCCGAACTTCTCGGCGTCACGGTCGACCGGGTGAACCCCGGCGACCAGCGGATCGGGGTCCATCGGAAGGGCTCGGGCCGATTGCAGTGGCTACCGGCCTCGGCGGACGCGTTCGTCTGGCTGCGGCTGTACGAGCAGCACGCCCAGCGCCCGGACGGTGAGCAGGCGTTGTGGCTGACCCGGCGCCGCCCGGTGCGCCCGCTGACCTATTCAGCGGCACGACGGATGTTGCAGCGCGCGAACGAGTCGCTGGGCACTGCGTGGACCCTTCACGACCTGCGACACACCGCGGCGCAACGGATGGTCGATGACCCGAGCATGTCGCTGAGCGACGTGCAGTGGGTGCTGGGCCACGCCCACATCACCACCACCCAGATCTACCTGCGTCCGCGGCAGGAAGAAGTCGTGACCCGGGTGCTCGCCCATCACCGCGACCTTGCCCAGCGGCCGACACCACCACCGACATCGGCGGACACCGCCGGTTACTCGGCCGAGGTCTTGGCGGTTCTGTTCGGCGGGCCGCGGCGATGAGCGACCACGTCGACGCGGTCGCGCATCTGCAGAAAGCTGCGCGTCCCTCGCGCCACGTCTCCGTCAACAACCGCCCCGTACGACCCAAGGCACCGACCCCGACGCTGCCGACACCCGCGATCGCCCGACCGACCGTGTGGGCCGCCTCCCAGATGAGCTACGAGGAGGTGCTCCACGCGGTCCGCGACCTGGAAGTCGCGAACGGCACCACCTCGCCGAAGCAGGTCCGCAGCCAGGTGCTGTTCGCGGAAACCCTGCTGGAGTGGCTGCTGACGTTCCACGGGGAGTCGTGGCAGCAACGTTGGCACGCGTCCGGCGCGGACGCAGCCGGGAAGGAATGGACCACCCTGGCTACCGAGCCCGACAAACATGGCTACCTCGTCGCGGGGGCGGGCAGGCTCCTGCTGCTCGACGTGATCCGTCCTGACTACTCCTGGCTCTACGCCACCCACGCCACCCCCAGGCTCTACGAGCGACTTCGGGCGCTGCGTGATCCCGCGGGGTTCGCCACCATCGATGGCCTGTGCGACGCGGATGCGCGGATGCTGCCCAGCGACCGGCGTCACGCTCTCAACCAGCTCACTCGGATGCTGGTCCACAACGGCGGCACGCTGGCCGACATCGCCCTGCCGGACTGCATCGAGGCCCACCGGGCACAAGACCGCTACCGTGGCCGATCCCACCCACGCTGGTACACGCTCCTCCGCGAAGCCGCGATCCTGCCGGCCGATAGCCCGCCGACCATCTTCGCCGCGTCCCGACGAGGGCAACTCACCATCGAGGAGATGGTCGACCGCTACGACGTCGTGTGTCGCCCGGTCAGGGACTTGTTCGTCGCCTACCTCTACGAACGCCGTGCTGCGATGGACTACAACTCCATTCGCTACTTGGCTTCCAAGCTCGTGCTGCTGTTCTGGCGCGACCTGGAGATCCACGAACCCGGCATCGGCTCCCTCCACCTGACAGACGAGGTCGCCCGCCGCTGGAAGACAAGGCTCAGCGGCCCGGTGCTGTACGGCAGCAACCGCGTCGGGAAGAAGCGTGAGGACCCGTACACGATCCTCATGGCCGTCCGCGCCTTCTACGCCGACCTCTCCCACTGGGCGCTGGAAGACCCGGCCCGGTGGGCCGCTTGGGCCGCACCCTCACCGGTCGACTCCCGCGACCTGGCCGGCATGGCCAAGATGCTCAAGCAGTCGCGGTCACGCACCCACCAACGCATCCGAGAACTCGCGCCGCTGCTTCCACGCCTCGTCGACGCAGCCAACGACAACCGAGCCGCAGCCAAGGAACTGCTCGACACCGCCGCCGCCACTCCGCCCGGCGAGTCCTTCACCCAAGCCGGGCACATGCTACGACGGGCATCCCTCAGCGACGACGCGAAGAGTGGCAGGAAGATCAGTCGTGGGCACGTGTACGTCGACACGCCGCTGCGTAGCGGCACGAGCGCCCGGCCGCAGGACAATCGCAGGAACCTGAGCCTTGAGGCCGACCGGGCGTTCTGGGCGTGGGCGCTGGTCGAGGTGCTGCGTCACACCGGGGCACGCATCGAGGAAGTCCTCGAGATCACCCACCGTTCCTTCGTGTCCTACCGGCTGCCGTCGACAGGTGAGGTGATCCCGATGCTGCAGATCACCCCGTCCAAGACCGACAAGGAACGGCTCCTGGTCATCGGCCCAGAGCTCGCGGTGGCGTTCGCCGAGATCATCTCCCATGTCCGCGGCGACAACGAGCAGCTGCCGCTGGTCAGCCGCTACGACAGCGCCGAACGCGTCCACAGCCCCGAGCTTCCGTTTCTCTTCCAGCGGCCGTGGGGCACGGGCAGGATCGCGATGAGTTCCTCCTACGTCATCAAGCTGCTCGATGAGCTGGTCACTACCGCGAAGATCACCAACAGCGACGGGACACCTGCCAAGTTCAGCCCCCACGACTTTCGCAGGATCTTCGCCACCGAAGCCGTCGCGTCCGGCCTGCCGGTGCACATCACCGCCAAGATCCTGGGCCACGACTCGATCGCGACCACGCAAACGTACGTCGCGGTCTACGACCAAGACGTGATCGACCACCACCGTGGCTACATCGCCCGCCGGCGAGCGCTTCGACCGTCGCAGGAGTACCGCGAACCGACAGACAGCGAGTGGAATGAGTTCCTTGGCCACTTCGCCCAACGCAAGCTCGAGCTCGGCACGTGCGGGCGTGCCTACGGCACCGGCTGCCAACATGAGCACGCGTGCATCCGCTGCCCGATGCTCCGCCCCGACCCTGCACAGCACGAGCGCCTCCGAGTCATCATCGACAGTTTGGAGGAGCGGATCGCCGAAGCCACTGAGCGTGGATGGCTCGGCGAAGTCGACGGCCTCCGGACCAGCGTCGCCGCCGCGAACCGGAAGCTCACCCAGATGCAGCGCACAGCAACCAACCTCGGCATGCCGATTTTGCCGCCCAGACCTGACGTCGCGCACTAGAAATCGGCCCTCACGGTGTCTCGCATCGAGGGAGTATTGTCTCGTACCAGGGCGTTGCCCGATGGGCTGCCGACAACTAACTTGGCGTCGCGCACCACGGGCGACGCTCGCCGGGCCGCCAGCAGGGATTGGGCCCACGATGCGGCCCCGTCAAGGGTCCCGACGAACTTGCAGCATTCGCTGAACGATGTCGCCAGGCTCGGCTACTGTCAGGCTCACGATGCTGCGCTGAGCGTGGCGATGACGACACCACGAGGTCGACGCACGTCGATCTTGGCGTTCAAGAGGGGGCATGGATGCCACGCTTTGGTTTGTTCGCACCGTCGGCGACAGGCAAGCGACGCACGGTCGGCACGGCGCGGGCGTTGCTGGCGCTGGGAGCGGGACTTGCGATTGCCGCCGGCGGCCTGGCCCCATCCTCTGGCCCTGAGGACCGCGGCAGGCTGACCGCCGAGTCCACCACTGAGGAAGCAGTTCTGTCCGCGGACGACGGAACCTTGTCCGCGGAGGAGATCACGGCCCTTGAGGCGGAGCCCGGTATCGCAACAGAGGAGGCCGTGGTCGTCTTCGAAGGCGGTATCCAGGACATCACGGTAGGGGTCAACACCGAAACCAACACAACCCCGGTAGCCATGGATCGGGCGGTCATCGGCACGTTGAATGACATGGAGCTCGACGCTCAGAAGTACCCGTCCCCGGACGGCAGCCTCGAAGAAGCGATCGATGCAGCGCAGGAGGCAGCCGCCGACTCCGTCGAGTACGACACCGTGGCCGTTGAGATGCAAGACGGCGCCGAAGTTCCCACTGACATGGAGGTCGTAGAGCAGCAATCCGATGCTCCGGATCAGCCCTTCTACCTCGCAAATGACGCCGACTGCGGAGACACGTGGTGGCCGAACTACGTCATCGGGCACTCCGGAGCCTCTTCGGTGGCCGGCATGCGGTACGGCACCGTCCGGTTCGCCTGGACCACCAATTCGCGGATGACGAATCTGCACTGCTACGACGACGTCACGTTCGAGCCGGACTTCAAGACCTACAACTACGACGACCGGCACTACTACCGCAAGACCATCGAGGCATGGTCGACATCGATGCCGGACGGCTACAAGGACACCCAGTTCCTCGACGGCGACAACGAGTACATCTTCACCATCGGCACGTCGCGCGCCGGGAAGCTCGACCCCGACAAGGAGTACCGCACCTACTTCCGAACCGAGAAGGGCAATACCTCCTCGGACGACGGCGCCATCTACCTCCAGCGGGGCAATCGCACACCGTCCTACTGCGATTCGACGTGGTGCATCTTCGCGCGAGAGACGAAGAAGTACATTGCCGCTTGGACACTGCCAATCCCTGGCCTTCTGACGGAGAGCAAGTGACTCGGACCCGAATCTTTGTCGCCGCGGCGATCATCCTGGCGCTGGCCGTCTACGCCTTCGGCCCTCGGCTTCTTGCGCCCCAGTCGGACGCTGCCGCAAACGAGTGCGCCGAAGAGGTCGCGAGCGAGACGTCCTCCATCGACTGGCGGGTGTTCCCGGTAGCCGGCTGGGTCTGCCAAGACGCAGACGGCCACGAGAGTTACCTCGGTTGGTGGGCCTGAGCCACAACCCCCACGACCGCCGAAGCTGGATCCACCAGCGACACTGAGGAGAGCTTGTGAAACGAATTGCCGCCCTTCCCATCGCGCTTGCGATGGCCGCGCCGGTTGTCGTAACGACGGCCGGGCCGGCCGTCGCCGCCGGTCCCGACTGTCCGACAGGTACCACCGCCGTCGACTACCGCAGCGTCAACGACCACTTGGCCGCCAAGGTCTGCTACAAGGGATCGGTCGACAAGGTGTTCTGGCAGGACATCTACGCCGATGGCATCAGCGCCTACGCGAAGGTCTACTACTACGCGCCGGGATCCTCGCAGACCAGTGTGTACGTGAGCCCGTACGACAGCGACGGCGCCAACAACGGCTGGAACAGCGCGCAACTGAACGTGGATGAAAGCAAGGCGCTCATCATCTATGCCTGCTCCTACGATGCCGACGGGGGCTCGGGCACGTTCAACTACGGGTGCGGAACCGGCACGCCGGTCGACCGCTCCGACCGCTGATCCCCCGCGACGTACGGTCCCTAACCTGGCTGAGTTGCGCGGGCGGCGGACAGTCTGAGCGCCCGGTCCACACGCCGGTGGGCGCACACGGGCGGAGGCGCTGAGGGGTGCGGTCCGTCTGGAAAAGGAATCGTTGGAGGCGATTCCACCGCCTATTGCGTTCTTCGCAGTCGTGAAAGACCTGGAAGAGGAGCTCTGCGCCCGGCGAAGGATTGATCGCGTCCTCGGGGCTTCACCGGGCCCCGCTCCCACGTTCCGCGCAAACATGCTGCGCAGGTCTCGCCTCCGCACACGCCAATTCCGGCAGCGCATCAAGCCGGTCAACGCGCGACCTGCTCGGGCAGCCGCGTTCGCCAGTCCCTGCTTCGGCAACTTGCAGTTTGCTCTCAGTGCTCAGCTGCTGCCTGCTGGCGATCGTGACCGTTTGGTCCAACGAGCACACCTGAAAGCATGACCAGATGCAGCGAGATCACTCGTCCACCTTGGTGCAGAAAAGAACTCGGCCACGTCATGCTCCACTCCCCCGAAGCCCGCACCGGCGACGACACCGCCACCCGCGACGCGGCGCTGCACCGCGGCATCGCCGAAGTCGAAGCCGAGTCCGTAGCCCTGATGATCGGTGCCGCCCACGGCCTCGACACCAGCGCCTACACGATCCCGTACGTGTCGAGCTGGGCCAGCAGCGTCCCCGGCACCGACCCGATCGAAGTCATCCAATCCACCGCCGAACGGGTCCGAACCACCGCCGTCCGCGTCCTCAACCAACTCGACACCGCACAGGTCAGCAACGGAGACCCGCCGGGACTCGACCGTTCTGCCGCTACGCATGCGGTGCCGGAGCGCCAACAACAGCCGGTCGTCAAACCGCAGGTGGTCGGACTATGAGCCTGCTGAACCCGACCACCGCCTACCGCCGCTCCACATCGCGGCCACGGATCCCCGTAGTCCTGCCGCTGGTCCGCGTCACCGTCGACGACACCGGAACCTTGAGCGTCACCGTCGATGACGACCCACTCCCCGATCAAGCCTCAGCGCTCACGCGAGGCGAACTACGACCGCTCCTGGACCGCATCGCCACCGAACACGAATCAGCGCTGCGCGTCGAGATCCACGAACCCGACGGCAAGGTCTTCACCGACATCCACACCCCCGAACCGACCACCGCGCCTGAGCGCACTCCGGAGCCAGTCCGTCACGAACGCAGTGCCCGCGACGGACAGCCATCGGTGAGTGTGAAGGCAGGCTCTCTGACTGGAGAAGGATTCCAACCCGGCGAGGAAGTCGTGGTGGCGATCGTGGTTCACCGCGCCACCAGCAACGCCGTCGGCACGCTCGACCTGCACCTGCCCGTGGCGCTACTCGACCGGACCGCTGGCGACGTCGTGCTCGTCGGCGAACAGTCCGGGGCCACCAGACCGAACCAGGATGATGCCGAGACATCGGGGCGCGAGGCCTCGTGAACACCGCGGGCCGCCCGGTCGACGACACCCTCGTCAACCTCGCACTCATCGCCATCGGAGTCGCCGGCGCCACGGCCACACTCCTGCGCGGCGCCGCAGCACTCACCGCGTGGGCGAGCGGAACTGAACAGCCCACCGCCAGCTGGGCTGCAGGCATCCGAGTGCTCGGCGACCCGACCGACCCAGGCAGGGTCTTCGGCGCCGACATCTCACCGTGGGTCTACTGGCCCGTCCTCTCCGTACTCGTCGCCGCAGTGCTCGCGACCGCGTTTCTGATCTGGCGAAAGGTCGACTCGCTACGCCACAAGAACCAGCATGACCCGCGCCGACTGGTTGGTGTCGCGACCCGCACCGACGTCGCCACCGTGGCGTCGAAGAAGGCGCTCCTCGCGCGGAGCACGACCCTGCGGCCCAGCCTCACCAGCGCCCAGGCCAGCGACGTCGGCTACCTGCTCGGTCGATCCCGCGGTATGGAGGTCTGGGCCTCGGTCGAGGACTCGATCCTGCTGCTCGGGCCACCCCGGTCCGGCAAGGGCCTGCACGTCGTCATCAACGCCATCCTCGACGCCCCCGGCGCCGTCGTGACCACCGCAACCCGACCCGACAACATCGCCGCCACGATCACCGCCCGCCAGAAGCTCGGGCCCGTCGCGGTGTTCGACCCCCAACGGCTCGCCGAAGGACTCCCCTCCGGCCTGCGCTGGTCCCCGGTACGGGGATGTGAGGACCCGCTGACCGCGATGATCCGTGCCACCGGGCTCGCCTCCGCCACCGGACTGTCCGCGGGCGGCGTCGAGTCCGGCGGATTCTGGGAGGGCAAGACCCGAACCGCCCTGCAAGCCCTCCTCCATGCCGCAGCACTCGACCACCGAACCCCTGCCGAACTGTTCGCCTGGACTCTGTCGCCATCATCGGCCAGCGACGCCGTCGCGATCCTCGCCTCCCACCCCAGCGCGGCTGCAGGCTGGGGCGAATCGCTCGACTCGATAGTCCACGCCGACGCCCGCACCCGAGACTCCATCTGGATGGGCGTCTCCCTCGCCCTCTCCTGCCTCGCCGACCCCCGCGTCCTCGACGCGGTCACCCCACGCCCCGGCGAACACTTCGACCCCGTCGAGTTCCTCACCGGCAACGGCACCCTCTACCTGCTCGCCACCGGCGCCGGAGCCGGCGCCTCCTGGGCACTGGTCGCAGCCTTCATCGAAGACCTCGTCGAGACCGCCCGCCGGCTCGCAGCCGCCTCCCCCGGCGCCAGGCTCGACCCACCGCTGCTCCTAGCGCTCGACGAGATCGGCAACCTGTCCCCACTGCCGTCGCTGCCTGTTCTCATGGCCGAAGGCGGTGGCACCGGCATCACCACAATGCCCGTCCTCCAGTCACTGTCCCAAGCACGCGACAAGTGGGGCGATCACGCAGCCGGAGCTATCTGGGACGCCTCCATCGCCAAGGTCATCCTCGGAGGAACATCCTCCGCTCGCGACCTCCAAGACCTCTCCGCGCTCATTGGCGAACGCGATGAGAGGACCGACACCATCTCCGTCGGCGACTACGGTTCCCGATCCCTTCAACGCTCAACACGACGCGTGCCGATCCTGCCGCCCGAAGCGATCAGAACGCTCCCGTTCGGAACCGCGCTCGTGCTGCTTCGCAGCGCGCCACCGTTGGTGACCGACCTGCGGCCCTGGACTACGCGCATTGACGCCGCGGAAATACGAGCCGATCGCTCGGCAAATGAGAGTGCACTGCAGCAGTGAAGACATGCGGTATCGCGGACACGCTTGGCGCCCAGTCACCCAACGCTCGACGGCGACGGCCATGACCGACTCGCCTTCTAATCACCGTCGGGTAGCAGGCTCAGCAGGTTGCCCTCGTTGATATCGAAGGGGCCAGTCACCCAGACGCCCTCGTAGTCGCCCTCTGGGAACTTGTGGTCGCGCACGATGAGCACGTCCACGCCCGAGAGGATCGCCGTCGCAAGGTGCACGGCGTCCCACGTCTTAAGGCCCAGATCAGCCGCCAACTGACCAGCTTTACGGGCCACCATGGTGTTCACGTCCACAAGGTGCGTCTTTCTCGACTGCAGAAGCGCCAGGAGATCGTCACGCACCCGAACGTTCTCTGGGCTGTCGCCACTGTGGTGCGGGCGAACCTCGATCAAGATCGCGGTGGACTCGACCAGTCGGATCTCCTCGCGGTCCACGGCCGCGAGCAACGGCTTGAGACACGCGAACGTCTCCTCCCCCGTCACGACGCCGAGGAGCGACGAGGCATCAAGCAGGGCACTTGTGATCTTCTCAGGCCTCCCCACGGTGCGCCTCCAACCACTCGTCCACAGGCACGCCACCCGTGTAGTTCGGCGCAGCCCCAAACAGGTCGGCCCAGCGAGCCGCTGGTTCGCTCAAGATCTCGACCTCGTCAGCGCGCACCTTGAACACCCGGCCCTCTCCGTCCTGCCGGACGATGCCGCGCAGTTCCACGTCCTGCAACAGCGCGTCCCGCATGGTCTCCCGAAGCCCGCCGGGGAAGGACACGCGCACGACGCGCTTCGTTGGGAGGCGCAAGGAGGCGCGGTTACCCCGAGACACGTTCACACCTACCAGCTCGCCACGCACGGAGCCCGGCATGTCTCGTTCAAAAGGCTGCAGCGTGGCGAGTCCCTGCACCAGGTTCGGCGTGAGATCCACGACCGGGCCGGGCCGCTGGTTCGTGCTCACGGTGCCGCCCTCCATCGTGTCTTGGCCGTAGGGGATGCTGCTCGATGCGGTGGCGAGTGCGGCAGTGAGTGCGGCGCCCACGGGCTTCGGCCAGGGTGACCGGAGCTGAGTGTGAGGTTCACGCTGCCCACCGCCCCACACGCGCCGTCTTGATGCGTCCCAGCGGCTCAACAGGCATCGCAGCCCATGTCTCAGCCGCGTGCTTCCGCGCCCACTTATCGAGGCTCTCCAAGGTCACCCCGAGCCTCATCGCAGCGCCTTCTCGCGTCTCTCCGGTGTCTGCCATGAAGGCCAGATCCTCGATGCGCGCCAGGGTGATTTGTTGCTTCCATTCG